>Ga0306922_10001768_pt1 | contig 19700 bp, 17 predicted proteins | sample sta12Cox44000082_FD_203758 | JGI IMG/M metagenome (GOLD analysis project Ga0306922, IMG submission 203758) | Lab enrichment of tropical soil microbial communities from Luquillo Experimental Forest, Puerto Rico - statoxic.12C.oxic.44.000.082 (v2)... | ecosystem: Environmental > Terrestrial >... | reverse complement strand
CAGACGGTTGTGCCGGCTTTGATTGCGGGCCAGCAGATCTACAACGCCTTTTATTTCGATGACACCTTTCGTTTTTCAAACAAGCTCACTCTCAACCTGGGCCTACGCTACGACCTGCAAGGTCCGTGGTCCGAGCGTTTCAACCGCCTTTCCTACTTCAATCCGAACCTGACCAGTTGGCTCGCCAATCCAGCGACGGCGGGACTTCCGAACGTGCCGGGCTTGGCAGGACTCAAAGGCGATGTGGCGCTGGTCACCCCCAACACAAGAACGGCGATTCCGATCGACCACAAGGAAATAGCGCCGCGGATTGGTTTTGCCTACAGCTATGATTCGAAAACGGTGATCCGCGCCGGCTACGGGGTGTTCTGGATCCCGAACTATGTGTCCTTCGGTCTGAATCCCAACAATGACCTGGTAAATGACGCGACTACATCGTACACGGGATCGTTAACCGGGGGGAAGGTGCCGATAAATACGATCAATACGCCCTTCCCGGGAACCGGAGTCGTTCCGCCCGTTGGCCGCACCCTGGGTGCGTTGGGCACGTCGCAATATGCAACGCAGGTGGTGCAGAACTTCTCGATCGCTGACTACTACAATCACCCAGAAGGCTACGTGCAGCAATGGAACCTGAACATTCAGCGGAATCTGCCGGGTAATTTTTTCTTCTCGGCCGCCTACGTTGGATCGAAGGGGACGCATCTGCAGTCGTATTCTCAGCAAATTGACCAGTTAGCTGACAGCTATCTGCCGCAGGCGGCGGCTCAGTGCTCAGCGCAGAGTGCTTTGATCGCTGCTTATAATGCTGCCCAGGGCACGTCACTTTCCACTCGGTGCAGTGGCAGCCCACCCCCACAAGTCGCGGGCGCCCTTCCGGTAACCCTGTTACAGTCCGTGCCCAACCCCTTCTACGATGCAACTAGCGGGAAAGCGTACGCATTGTCGGGTCCTACGACTACGGACGGGCAACTCGCCCTCCCCTACCCGCAATACACGGGGCTAAAACTAGCGGGGCAGGGTTCTTATGCCAGCAGCTATAACTCTCTGCAGTTAACGCTGGAGCGCAGATTCGCCGGTGCCGGGTCCTTGCTCGTGACATACACCAATGCGAAGCTGATCAGCGACACCGATACGCTCACCAACTGGCTCGAAGCGTCGAATGGGAGCATTCAGGACAACAACACCACGAAAGGTGAGCGCTCCTTGTCGTCCCAGGACGTGTCTCAGAGGCTTGTGATCAGCTATGTTTTGGATCTTCCCTTTGGTCCCGGCAAGAGGTACCTGTCCGATGCCAGCGGCGTCAAGGCCAAGTTGGTCGGAGGCTGGGGAATTGACGGCATAACTATTTTCCAGAAAGGCTTCCCATTAGCGTTCAGCAATGGTATTGCGAACTACACGACCAGTTTTGGCGGAGGCTCGCGGCCCAACGCGGTTCCGGGCTGCAAAAAAGGTGCGCGGCCAGCAGGCACGTCACAACTGGGCGAGTGGTTCAACACCGCGTGTTTTACGTCTCCCGCGGACTTTACTTATGGCGATGAATCGCGCACCGATCCGACATTGCGTTCCTCGGGCGTAAACAACTGGGACTTTGCGCTGTTCAAGAGAACTATGTTTGGACCCGATGAAAGACTCGGGATTGGATTCCGAGTCGAATTCTTCAATATGTTCAATCGGATGCAGTGGGCTCCGCCCAACACGTCCGTGGGCAGTTCCACGTTCGGCCAGGTGTCGAGCATATATCCGGGCACGAATCCTCGGTTAATCCAGTTCGGACTCAAATTTATGTTCTAATCCCTGGCAGCCGGGATGGATCCGCACGATCCGTCCCGGCTGCTGCTCGATTCACTTTGCCAACACTCCCCATGCTAGCCTCCCGTGGCGCACAGCTCTCCCGCCTTCGCTTCATGTTAGCCTATCGAACCATGCACAAATGCGGTGCATACTGCTTGTGAGTACAAGGAGCCACGCGCGCATATGGTTCGCCGGCTTACACGGCGTGATTTCTTGAATCTCGCGGCCCTGGCGGCCGGGGCCCCGATGTTCGCTCTCAAGCCGCTACGTGGAATCGATTTCATTCTTCAGAACTCCCCGACTCCACGAAAGTTCCTGATCGAGACCATGCCTGGCGGCGTGGCACTCTTCGACTACAACAACGATGGCCTTCTAGACATTTTCCTCGTCAACGGCGGACGAATCACAGAGGCACTTCGCGTGCCGGAAGATTTTGATCGCAGCAATCCTCGGTATTGGAACCGTCTCTACCGACAAAATCGTGATGGAAGCTTTACAGACGTTACGCGGGCTGCGGGTTTGGCGAGTGCGGGCAACGGCAACTACGGCATGGGTGTCGCTGTCGGCGACTACGACAACGACGGCCATGCAGATCTCTACGTCACCAATTATGGAAAGAATACGCTTTATCACAACAACGGAGACGGCACCTTCACCGACGTCACCGCCAAAGCGGGAGTTGCCGCGGGCGGTTGGTCGGTCTCCGCGGGGTTCCTCGATTACGATAATGACGGTCACCTCGATCTATTCGTGACCCGCTATATGGATTGGGACGCCGATCACAACAAGATTTGCGGTGGTGACTGGCGTACCTATTGCCCTCCTGGTTCTTTTCCCGCTACGACTTGCATCTTGTATCGCAATCGGGGCGATGGAACCTTCGAGGACGTCAGCGAGCGCGCCGGCATAACGGCAAAAAAACAGCGGGCACTGGGGGCAGCGTTCGCCGATTACGATGGCGACGGGTTCACAGACATTTTCGTGTCCAATGACGGCATGCAGCAGTTTCTTTTCCACAATAATGGCGACGGCACATTTACCGAGTGCGCCCTTGAATCCGGCGCCGGACTCACAGCGGATGGCAAGGGCCTTTCCGGGATGGGCACGGTCTTTCAGGACTACGACAACGATGGCCGCCCGGATGTCATCGTTACGGTTCTGCCGCGAGAGAATTACACCTTGTACCATAACGACGGGGGCGGAGTTTTCAGCTACCAGAGCCTCGAAAGCGGGCTGGGCGCCTTGACATCCCTCAACTCGGGTTGGGGTGTGGGCCTCGAGGATTTCGACAACGACGGCTGGAAGGACCTTTTCGTCGCGCAAAGCCACGTGCTCGATAACGTGGAACAGATCGATGCTTCGCTGCGCTATAAGGATGTTCCTCTGCTGGCACTAAACCACCATGGCCGCTTCGAGCGCGCCGATTCCGGCGTGACTGTGCCATGGGCCGCACGCGGCGCTGCTTTTGGCGATATAAATAATGACGGCTGGATGGATGTTGTCGTCAGCAATCTCGGAGGGCCGCCGGCGCTCCTGCTGAATCGTGGGGGCAGCGGCAATCACTGGCTTTCCATCGCTCTCTCGGGGACGCGCAGCAACCGCGACGGCTATGGGGCTTGCGTGCGCGTTAACGGTCAAACCCGGTTTGCGACCTCCGCCGGCAGCTATGTCTGCGCCAACGATAAGCGCCTTCATTTTGGTCTGGGAACAACCGCTCGAGCCACGGTAGAGATTCTCTGGCCTTCTGGCGTCAAGCAATCCCTCAAGGACATTCCCGCCGATCAGTTTCTCGAGCTACGGGAACCGGAGCGCTCATGATTCGGTTTCTCTTGCTCGTCTGGCTGGCCGGACAAACCGGAGCGTCCGACGCCCTGCAGCATGTGCAGGGTGGGCTCGAAGCGCGCAAACAGCATCAGGTCGACGTGGAAATAGCGGAGTTTCGCAAGGCAACCGAAATCGACCCAACTTTGGCAGACGCATTCGTGAATCTCGGCGCGGCGTACATGGAAAAGCATGACTACGGCTCCGCGATTCGCCCGCTGAAACGAGCGCTGGAGTTGAGCCCCGATCTGCCGGTCGCGCACCAGCTTCTCGGCTACGCTCTCCTGGCACAGGGCTATGCTGCGGAAGCCATACCACATCTCGAGAAAGTCGGTGCGCAGGAGGCCCTCGGAATCGCACAGATCGAGGCTGGTCAGCTTTCCGAGGCCGTTGACAACTTTAGCGCTGCGCTCGCGCAACGACCAGGCGATGCCGATCTGCTCTATTACCTCGGTCATTCGAGCGGCCTACTTTCGAAAAACGCCATCGATACCCTCCTTGCCACGCATCCGGATTCTGCGCGTGCGCACCAGGCTCTCGCTGAAAACTACTTCGTGCTGCGCCAGATGCCGCAGGCCGAAAAAGAGTACAAAGAGGCGCTACGTTTGCGGCCGGAACTGCCGAGCCTGCATCTCGAACTCGGACAAGTGTACGCAAACTCCGGGCAATGGCCAAAGGCCGAGGAAGAATTCCGCGCCGAAACAAAACTGCAACCGGGTAGCGCGGAGGCCGCCTATCGCCTGGGAGCAGCGCTGCTCCAACAGGGCAAAGCACACGAAGCGTTTCCCGAGCTCGAGCGAGCGAACGAACTGAAACCGGACATGCCGGAGACGCTCTACTCTTTGGGTAAGGCCTCCTCCCTGGACGGGGATGCCGCGACCGCGGAAAAGGCATGGGTCCGAGTGGTCGAACTCGAGAAGAACACCGCGCTAGCAGCTCAGGCGCATTTTGGCCTAGCCGGCCTGTACCGCAAACAGGGAAAGACCGCCGAAGCACAACGCGAGATGCAGGAATTCCAGAAGCTCCAAAGTACGATCGGGCCTCCGCGCTCTGAATAGTGATCGAGCATCAACCCACCGGCTGTGTCGACGGGCTTCTGCCTTCTAGCGGGAAACCAAATTTGCTGAATCTTGCCGGAGCCGAGCCAACCCGCTAAGAAGTAGCAAGTTGTAGCAAAACGCAGAACGCCCTTTTTCTCCTTTTTGTTCGCCTTCTTTTCGCAATTTGCCGGGATTTGCCGCGACTTGTACTACGTTTTTACTACGGCCAGGACATCTGTCTTGATGCGTCAAACTAGACCACTCAATCGAAGCAGGGGATAGAGGATAGGAGCCAGCGAAACTGCCCTTTTTGCGGCTTCACTGACGCAATTACGGAATTGTGGCAGGCAGCTTATAAATTCTGAGGACGGCTGGATTAGATTTTTTCGGAAATGTGCGCTTTGTCTACACGCTTCGGATCGACCAGCAAGAGCTCCCCTGTATCGGTCAGGTGTGCGTGGGTGCCGACCTGACGGTGAGCAAGACGGCGACCCCGAGCTACATTTACGGGATCACGAAGACTGCTGGTCAAACGTCGCCCGTGGAACGCGGCGGTTCGACCACGCTCAGCTATACGATCAAGGTGACGGAATCGCGTTGGCAGGTTACAGGCAGCATTTACCTAACCAACCCCAATGACTGGGAAAGCGTCACGGTGAATCTGAGCGATACGCTCATTCCGAGCGGCGCGAACTGCACATACTCGGCCAGCGTCATGGTTCCGGCGAGCACCACCAATTACCAAGTGCCGTACACATGCACCTTCGCTTCTGCTCCCACCGCCGCCAGCGGCGCCAACTCGCTGACAGCCGCGTGGAACGCCGCCTCTGCATATACGCCGGACGGATCGGCGTCGGCCAGCGCTCCGGGGGGCTTCACGTTCTCGCCGCTAGTTGTGACGGACGCGTTCAATGGCGCGAATCAGGCCAAGACGCTGGGGACGATTACCATCCCTGCAGCGTTGACGACGTACACCGACTCGTATTCGGTGACGCCGGCGCCGGGGACCTGCGTAGCGTATCCGAATACGACCACCGCAAGCACTCAGACCGCAAGCGTCAGCGTAACGGCGTGCAATACGGCCACCGGCGCCCTGACGATGGGCTTCTGGCAGAACAAGAACGGCCAGGGGATCATCACTGCCAGCGGGCCGGCAACCGGTACCTGCGCCCTCGGCACCTGGCTGTCTGGATTCGCACCCTTCCAGGATCTGACCGCCGGGTCTACCTGCACCCAGGTGGCAACCTACGTCTTCAACATCATCAAAGCAGCCAATGCGGGCGGCGCGACGATGAATGCCATGTTGAAGGCGCAGGACCTGGCCACCTCGCTTGACGTGTACTTCAGCGACCCGTTGCTGGGCGGGGACAGGATCAACGCGCCAACGGCGTTGGACGGCGTGAAGATCAACCTAACCCAGGTCTGCAACATGGTCGACAACACTTCCGGAAGCGGTTCCTGCTCCGGCACATCCACCAACGTCAGTGCGGCGTTTGGGGGCGCGACGAGCATGACAGTGGCTCAGATGCTCGTCTACGCAGCGAGCCAGTCGAATGCCGGGGGCAGCTTCTGGTACGGTCAGAACAAGACCATCCAGGGACTTGCCAAGGACGTCTTCGACGCCATTAACAACCAGGCAGCGAACATCGCGCCGTAAGAGATAGTGCAAGAAGCCAAGCTTTACCCGAAGATGAAGGCCGATTCGGTTTACCCGGATCGGCCTTTTTTATGTGCGCCGAACATGTTCAACAGCTTGGAGGTGGACCAAAGACGCGAGCCGATGGACAAGAACCGGATAGAAGGGTGAAAGCGCGTGTATCGCGCCAAGCTAAGCCGAGCGGCGTAGCCCACCTCGCCGAATTCCACGCGCATGAGCAACACTCCTGGGGCGTTTCCGACAAGGCTGGATCAAAACCTCAGCCGGTATGCCAAGTTTCTCGTGCAGACTACGAATCATGTTGAGAGACAGCGGTCTCTTGCCGCGCAACACCTCATACACCCGCGTTCGCTGGCCGATGACCCCAATTAACGCACTCGAGTCCTTGCCTGTCTGTTCGAGCCGAAACTTGATTGCCTCGATCGGGTCTGGGAGGTCAATTGGATAGTGCTCCCGCTCATAGGCCTCAATCAGCGTGGTCAGAATGTCCAATTCATCGCTTTCTGCGGAGCCTTCCGGGGAATCCCACAGTTCCTCCACCCGGCGCAGCGCTCGCTCGTAATCGACTTCTCGTTTAATCGGTTTGATATCCATATCTCACCGTCTTCACATCAATTCTCGTCGTAATCTTCATGTGTTCCAAGCCACTTGATGAACACGACCTGATGCCGATAGTTGATCGCCACGACTAACCTATAGTCATTGCCTTTGATATTGAAGACAACCCTATCCGGACCTACGATACTCGCGTTGGCATAGGCTTTCACAACATCGGCCGGGGCTTTCCAATCAGCTCGGAGCACCTCATGGAACCACGCGTCGAGTGCTGACCTGACCGCCTTTTGGTCCTTGCTGCCTTTCAGCTTTTCGACGAACTGCCTCAACGTCTTCCGCGCGATTATCCTCACGAGCGAGTCTCAGCAACACACTTCCTATTATAGTCGTGTTCCCAAAATGGGTACAGTCCCTAACGTTGGGCCCCATTACAGCACCCATCGATCCTGTCGCCGAGCCTCTTCGGGCCTTCGCGCAGGTGGCCCTTCCATTGCGGTTTCGTCGCGCAACTGTGCCCACGATTCACTTCTGTTGACACTTCCTATCAAAGTACCTAATATTCGCCCCTAGTCCTCGCCGTTCAAGGAGATTCTCCATGGCAAAAGTTCTACGGTGCAACGACCTGATGCCCGGCTGTTCTTTCGAAGCCCGCGGCAGTTCAGAGGAAGAGGTGCTGGCAAAGGCTGCGGAACACGCCAAGACGGTGCACAACCTTACGGAGATTCCGGAAGGTATGCTGTCTCAAGTGCGTGACGCCATCCGTGACGACGAGCAAGCTGGAGCTCAGAAAGCCGGCGCGTAATCACAATCGGAAGGGCGCCTAGTTCCGAAGTCTTTTGTCTGAGGTTATTCGTGTCGATTCTTACCCATTTGCACATGCCACGACAGCATCCTCAGGCGTATCCTTCAGGATTGTCACAGTGACTGACCTCGGCGCAGGTTTAGAGCCGAAGTCGCTTTGAGACGCTTCCATTTTCCACGCGCCTACCTGCGATTGCTCACTGCACGATCGGAAACTGACCGGCTTTCAGGAGAAGCTCCTCGAATCGCGGCAGACTCCGAATAAGAGACAATTCCGACACGCAGCATTCCCGATTGTTCCCTGGCGACAATCGCTTAATGCGCGAACTGCGGGCCGAAATAGCGATAGTGGCCGGTGATCTTCCATTGAAAGAGAACGTCTTCCATTTTTGGCCCTTGACCGATGTTGTGAACGATCAAGTAATGATTACTCTGCGCGGATTTCTTGGCTACGACCATTCCGATGTGCAGCACGCCACCGCCTAAATCCCAAGTGATTAGGTCTCCTGGTGCGTAGTCAATGGCGATTTTGCCTCGCCGCAACACCATGATGGTTGGCGGCTCAAGAAGGGTAACGAGACAACGATCAAATTCTTCACAGAAGCTCCCGGGATGTATGAATTCAGATGTTCAGGTGCGGCATTCACCACGGCGTATGAAGGGCCAAATTGTTGTGAAGCCACGAACGAGCACAATTCGCGCCTCATGGGCCCGGTAAACAGGGCGGCGCCCGATCTCCTGCAACGACTGCCCTGCCTTCCGAACGGTGCCAGATTTCGCTTCCCTGTGTGGGAAGAAGTCTTGCCAGCTTGGCCTAGTTCATAAACACCAACCTTCAACAGAAAATGCTCCAGATGATGTTGCATCGAACCTATTGAATCCGCCGGGGTTCCCGATGAGTGGGTACTAGGGGAATTCGAAGAAACTTTCGTACTAGCCACCCCTCCTGTAGGTCCCATTGCCTATCCCTTGGAACTGCCGTTATATACGAATTCTAAGGCCTACGGCTTACTTGACCCCAGAGTACACGGGGTAAAGGATTCGCGCGCATGACAGCGCTGACCGTAACCAGGTCGTTTCTCTCGTGGTGCCATCCGGCCGGGAATTCGAGAGCCCGCCGTCAGCGTGGTCGTGTATCCCGAGTGGCGAAGTATCGTTCAGCGCGCAGCCGGCGGAAAGACGGTGGAGGTTTCACGCTCGTCGAACTGGTGATTGTCGTGGCGATCATTCTGACGATTTCGGCGATCGCTGTTCCCAATCTGATGGCCACGTTAGACCAAGCCAAGATCGCCAAGGCAGTGGGAGACATTGACGCAATTGAGGACGACATCGCCATATATCAGACCATCTACGGCGTGTTGCCCGACAGCTTGTCGCAAATCGGCGATGGAAATTTACTCGATCCCTGGGGAAATCCGTACCAATATCTGAACCACGCGACGATGAAGGGCAACGGGCAGGCTCGCAAAGACCGCTTCCTGGTTCCCTTGAACTCAGACTATGACCTCTACAGCATGGGGAAAGATGGCAAGAGTTCGCCGTCTATCATTGCCAAGCCCAGTCTGGACGACATAATCCGGGCTAGCAACGGAAGCTTTGTTGGTCTGGCCGCGAATTTCTGAGCTTTACCTGAGGGTATGAAACTCCAGACGACATTCCTGCACAGCAAGATTGCCCGCCGCATCTTCTGGCTGTTCGTATTGTGCGCGCTGATTCCCATCACAGTTCTCGCGTTGGTGTCGCTGTACAACGTATCGGGACAGCTTAAGGAAGAGAGTCACCGCCGTTTACACCAAGCCGCGCGCGAAGAAGCCATGATCGTTTTGGCGCGGCTCGTTTCGCTCGAGGGAGACCTGAAATTGGTCGCACTCGCCGAGCGAGGTCACTCAGCCGGGTCTCTGCCGTCTTCTGTGAATGGCACCCTAGCACTTTCGACTGATCTCGGAAACCGAATAAAAGGCCTGGACCTTGTGAAGCCCGACCGAAGTCGACAGCGCCTGTTTGGCGAGGTGCGCTCTCGATTCGATTTGTCCGCCGACGAACTAGCGTTTCTCCGCAACGAGAAGAACGTGCTCACGACGTTCCCATGCGAACCGAAGGGCGTCTGCATTTATCTCAGCCGCCAACTGGACGCGGACCATCCCGAAAAAGGAATTCTGATCGCCGAAATCAACCCTACCTACCTTTGGGACGTCGAAAATCTTTCCTCGGAGTCGGGCACCTGCATCTTCGACCAGACCGGGCAGACGTTGTTCTGCTCGGCGCAATCTCCCAGCTGGTTCCCGCCGCAGGCCGCACATTCCTTTTCGGGCGAGTTTGAGTGGGGAAAAGACCAACGGGAATTCGTGGCCGACTACTGGAATCTACCTCTCCAGGCGCCTTTCTTCCTGCCGCATTGGACGATTGTCACCAGCCGCGCGAAGTCGCAGGTTCTGGCACCCCTGGTGCAGTTCAAGACCAGTTTTATATTCGTGTATTTGTTGGCGATTTGGGTCGTTGTGCTCCTCAGCCTCGTCCAGATACGGAGAAACCTGGTGCCCTTGGGGAAGCTTAAGGAAGGTACCGGACAGCTCTCTCGCGGCGACTTCCACACGCGCGTGACGGTAAACAGCGGGGACGAATTTGAGGAACTGGCTTCGTCTTTCAACTTCATGGCCGATCGAATTGAGAAACAGCTCAACTCGCTGAAGGTCTTCAACGAAATTGATCGCGCCATCCTTTCGGCCTGGGATATCGGAAAGATTGTCGACACGCTCTCGTCGCGGCTTGGCGAGCTAGTTCCACTCGATCAGGTGGCCGTGGCTATTTTCGATGGTCGCGAGTCTTTGCAGGGGCTGGCCTACATCTACGACGGCGCCGTAAGGCCGCGCAAGACGGAAGAATTCGTCGAGGTCAGCGGCGATGAAGCTCGTTCCCTGGTGCGAGAACCTCATCACCTCGTTCAGGCCGGAGGCGCCGACCTTCCGAACTACCTGAAACCACTTCACGCCGGCGGTATGCGCTATTTCCTTGTCGTTCCGGTTTCGGTGGAGGAACGACTCTCCGCACTTCTCGTGCTTGGCCATGCTACCTCATCCCCTTGGACTCCGGGGGACAAGGAGCACGCCAGGAAGTTAGGCGATCAATTTGCGGTAGCTCTGGCCAACTCCCGCTTGGTCAACCAGCTTCACCAACTGCAGTGGGGTACACTAACGGCCCTTGCCCGGGCAATCGACGCCAAATCGCCCTGGACTCTCGGCCATTCTGAACGAGTCACGAAGCATGCCGTTGACATCGCCAAGGCCATGGGGCTTTCTGCCAAGGAACTGGATATTATTCGCCGTGGCTGCCTACTTCACGACGTCGGAAAAATCGGCACACCCGTCTCGATACTCGATAAGGTCGGCAAACTGAACGCGGAAGAAACAAAAATCATGCAAGAACACGTAACCATCGGCGCCCGCATCCTGGAACCAATCCCTGGGCTCGCTGAATCGATGCCGATTGTCCTGCAGCACCACGAGTGGCTTAACGGCGGAGGCTACCCCTTCGGTTTGGCAGGGGAGCAGATCCACTTGCACTCGCGGATCGCTGCGGTCGCGGATTGCTTCGATGCTCTGGTTTCTGACCGACCCTACCGCAAGGGCTTAGAGTTGGAACGCGCCCTCCAAATCATCCGGGAAGGGTCAGGCAAACAGTTCGATCCGGTGGTGATCGAAGTATTTGAGGGGATTGTAGGCAGTGAGAATGCCAGTCGGATAAAACCTGCCAGTTACGCAAAGCCGAGCGAAGACGAGATTTTGATTCTTGAAAGGAATCACGATCATGGAGACTAAACCCCTCTCTCGAGGCAAGATGATGTTGGTTTCGACTGGGGTCGTCTTGCTGATCATCGTTGCAGTTTGGATTGTCTGGCGCCCTTCCAAGTTGCATGTCCCCGAGGATCTAATCGGCGAATGGCACACCCCTAATGCCAACTACGCGGATCGCTCTTTCGAGATCGATCCAGTTTCCATCAGCTTCGGAACGGGCGAAAGCACGGTCACAACTGGATTCATCAAGAAGGTCAGCGCGGTCCAACAAGGTGCCAGGACTCTGTATACCATCCGCTATACGACGGACGGAACTGTTTACCAAGTCTCCTTCTATTAAGAGAGGGCCAAGAAAGACCGGGTCATTCGCTTTAGGAATCAGGAAGGCATTGCTTGGACAAAGGATTAGGCCGCCACGATGTTCGCAAACCGACTCGAATTCCACCGCTACCCACGCTCGATTCCTTGCGCGTGCCGCACCGCGCCGGGCGGGAAGGCGCAAACAGGACGACATCGAGCCGCGCCTATTCGAAACTGCCAGTGACACCCTGGAAACCGTGGCGTGCCTGCTTAAAGAGCCACTTCATCACGCGGGTCACGTCATAGCAGTAAGCGACGTTGTAGCCGAGGGTAGAGAAGCAATGGGGCTCACATCCTTGCTTCATTGCGGCAAGCTGCTTGAGATCGAATTTGTGGTGTTCGACCGTGCCCCAATCGTAGTTGGCGTTGTACATCGGGAAGCACGGCGCGAGAGTGCCGTCGGTGCGGATGATGAGCCAGTTCTGGCCGGCGCGGCATCCCCAATGTTCTCCGACACCGCGCATGAAGCCTTTCATGTTCTGCAAGCGCGGGATGGAATCGACCATCTTGTAGCCCTGGCGCTGCTTGTCGATTAGCCAATCGAGCAGATCGTCGACCATCGGAAAGTCGTCGGGGCGGATATAAGTGTCGTTTTCATGAAGATGCTTGAAATGAGGCTGCTCCATCATGGGAGCCTCATTGATGTGGAAGGTGAGCGAAATGCCGTTGTCGTGGGCGATCTCGACAAGCTGTTTGACATCGTCGACGTTCGTGCGGCAGATGTTGACGTTGAAGAAAACGGTGTAACCGTAGCGATACTGCCGCCTCACAAGGTAGTCGAAATAAGAGCGCACGTGCTCGAGCGCTTTGGGCAAGCCCGGTTTTTCCTCAATCGCATCGACCGCAAAGTTGATGGTCGCGATTCCAGCGTCAGCAAGCCGGTCGATCACCTCAGGACGGAGCAGCCGGGCGTTGGTCGCCAGATACACCCAGAAGTCCTTCTTCGCGGCGTAGTAAACGACTTTGTGTACAAAGTCCGGCCGCAGGAGAGGTTCGCCGCCGGTAGGAGCGAGGACCCGACAGGGGGTAGTCTCAAGCCAGTCGATTGCGCGCTTAGCCGTGTCCTCGGTCATTCCCTTTACGCGATTGTCGTAGGACCAGCAGTAGTGGCAATCGAGATTGCATTTCCACTCCGTGAAAAGGTAGGCGATGATGGGCTGGAAGTCTCCAGGCAGAACAATCGATTTGAAATAGGGAAACATCCACCCCTTCATGTTTTGGAAGATGAAAGAGGCAGGCCACTGCCGCTTGCCGGTCTGAAGCACGTGGTCGTGTGCGGCGATATCCGCGGCATCAAGTTCATGCATAAGCTCCGGGTGTTGAGGAAAGACGGCAGCCGGCAGAACGGCGGGTTCCCCGGGAGAACTGGCCGGAGAACGGTGAGAACCTTGTTGAAGCAGGCTGTGCAAAGGAACATCGAGTCGAAAAGGCTGAGCAGGCACTGTGGGGAGCGATTGTTCCGCATTGGCCATGAATCAAACCTCAGTTTATGGATAAGATTGGGGCTGGCGATCCGGGGCGGCGCAGGTCGCCGGTACAGTCATCACAACTTTTCGGTAAAGCTCTGCCCTGTCGAGTATACCCGTATTACGTCCTCTCCTGAAGCAGCAGTGATGATCCCCTGGTAGTTCGAAGGATTGGATACACAAACGGGCCATAGGGATACATGCGTCTTGAGAAAAGAAGCCCACGCCCGCACAATCGGGGTGTGTGCGTGTCGTAAGCGTGCTTCAAGGCATCTAAACCCGGCAGGCAGTGAAGGGTCATAAGGGTTTTCATGTATTTGCTTTTGCTGCAACCCGTACCGTGGCGCGTCTGCTGGGTCGTTCTGGCGGGCTTGTCCGTGTTGGTACGGCCGGGGGTGGCGCAAGAACTGGACCTGCGCCCGCTGCCATTACCGCAGAGTGAGTATCTTGCGGCGCCTTCAATCGCCTTTCCGGAATCGACGCCTGAAACAGAGAAGAAGGATTGGCAGCCGAGGAATTCTGGCAAGGAAGTGCAAAAAGGCACGTCCAATGATCGAATTCTTTGGACTCTTCCCAACTTTCTGACCATGGAGAACGCCGGCAATGTTCCGCCGCTCACTCCCGGGCAAAAGTTCAAAGTCACTGCGCGGGGACTGTTTGATCCCTTTGAGTTTGTGCTGATAGGCGTGGTTGCAGGTTTCGGCCAGGCGGCCAACAGCAACCCATCGTACGGACAAGGCATGGAGGGATACGCGAAGCGCTATGCGACGGCGTATGGCGACAACTTGATCGAAAACTTCATGTCGAGCGCGGTCCTGCCGTCGATCCTGCACCAGGACCCTCGCTACTACCAGATGGGCCACGGTGGTTTCTGGAAACGGAGCGCTCACGCCGTGGGCCGTGTGGTAATCACGCGCTCCGATTCCGGGCAGCAGCAGGCCAACTACTCTGAACTCGTCGGGGCCGCGGCGGCAGCGGCAATTTCGACGTATAGCTATCACCCCGAGAGCGAGCGTGGATTCGGAAACGTGGTCAGCGTGTGGGGAACACAAATGGGGTGGGATGCGGTCACCTACATGATCAAGGAATTCTGGCCTGATCTTCGAAACTGGGCAAAGAGGAACAAGCAGAGCTCAGCGACTTCAGCCGCCAATTAGTGGATCGCAGGGAGAATGAGGGTTGCGGTGGATTGGGTGCAGCTCAAGGTATGGCTGAAGGCGACGCTACCTGCATTTGGCGGACCGGGTCTCCTGTTGTCGGCGTTCATCGATTCGTCCTCCGTTCCCCTTCCCCTGGTGACGGACCTGGCCTTGATGGCATTGTCCATCCGTCACCCGATGCGCATGCCGTATTACGCTGCAATGGCGTCGATCGGCTCTCTGGCCGGCTGCATCTGGATATACTACCTGGCCCGAAAGGGCGGCGAGGCTTACTACCACAAGACCCTAGGAGGTCTGTCCGGCAGAATTCGAGGACTTGTGCAAAAGTATCCGATGGCGTGCGTGTTCTTTCCCGCGGTGGCACCGTTTCCCATGCCGTTCAAACCCTTCGTGGTCGCACAAGGAGTTTTTCAGGTGCCGTTTGTGACCTTTGTCGTTGGCACCCTGGTTGGGCGCGCATGCCGTTTCTTCCTGGAGGGGTTTTTGGGAATGCGCTATGGAGCGGCGGCAAAGCAGGCCCTGATGAATCTGAAATTGGAACCTGTTGCGGTATTGCTTTTTGTGCTGATCACGCTCGTCGTGTTAGCCCGACGCGCGCTCGTTCTCAGCGGGAAGCGCAACTCTCAGAAGACTGAAGCGCTGTGACACGGCGCTCGAGTTCGCGGGCGATTTCGCCGGCATCCTGGTCAGGAGAAAAACGCACCGGCGATCCGATTGTCACGCGCACATGTCCCGGGCGCGCCAGGATGCGCCGGGCCTGTTTCAGGGCAAAGAGTCCATCCAAACGAATGGGCACGACCGGAATATTCAGGTGCTTGGCCAGCAGGCCGATTCCGGAGCGAAACGGAACCATACGCCCGTCTTCAGTGGTTTGACCTTCCGGAAAAACCAGCATGTTCCAGCCACGGTCGGCAAGATCGCCCGCGAAGCGAAAGCTCTCAAGAAAACCGGACTGCTTTGGCAAGGGGAAAACATTGAAGAGGCTTAAGGCAAGAAAGTAGTCCAGGCGCTCGCGGAGCCGCTCGAAGAGGCTCAAGCTCTGCGCGGGACAGCGCATCCTTGCGAGTCTCTCGCCACCCATGGCGGTTGCGAGACGGTTTCGAAGGCGAGCGGGAAGCGCCGGCAGAATCCAGGCGATATCCAGGTAGGTGACGTGATTGGAGATGACGAGCACCGGGCCCCGGAGACCGCGCAAATGCTCGCGCCCGCGAATGCTGGGAGCAGCAAGAAGATAAGTGGCGGGCCACGAAAGGAGATAATAAACAGCCAGTCGCAGGGCGGTGATAACCCAATTCTGTGGCCAGTTGGGATACAGGTGGTGAATGGCCGACGCCGGGGCGGCCGAGAGAAGTTTCTCGAGCTGGCCGATGGTGGCGGCTTCTTCGAACTGGACTTCGTTCAACTGAACCTGATACCTCTCTTCGAGAGCGCTCATGAGTTCGACGCGATCGAGGGAACTAAGCTGCAAATCAGCCTCGAGGTTGGCGGACTTGGAGTTGAGTTGAACGGGACGGCCGGTAATTTTTGTTACGAGGGTAGCGAGAGACGCGTCGTCATGAGCCTGAACACCGCAGTCCGGTTTTGCGCTGCTTATGACTTCGCGAATACGCGGGAGAACGGGCTTTTGCGTCGGAGTCCTAGGGAAATCCGGCTCCGGCCAAAGAAACCAGTGCCGGATCTTCTGATAGTCAGCTAACGAACGATTGGCATTTTCGATGGCAGCGGCAGGCTTCGAGGCGGGTCCGTTCATCAGGAGCACGGCGTAAGGCTCGGCGTTGCCGTCTCGTTCGAGTCCAATCACGACGCAGTCGCGGACACCCGGTTGAGCGCGCAGCGCTTTTTCGAGATCTTCGGGATAGACGTTCATTCCCGCCGGCGTGACGATCACGTTTTTGCTGCGACCTTTGAAGTACAGTCGGCCGGTCTCGTCGGCTTCTGCGATATCACCTGTATGGAACCATCCGTCAGACTGCGCGACGGGTTGGCTTTGGCCGCTCGCGCGATAGGCGTTTGCCACGCTCTCGCCGCGCACGAGAATCTCGCCTTTGTCGTCGACGCGGACCTCCATGCCAGGAAAGACGCGACCAATTGAACCCTGGCCGGTTCGGAAAGGGTGGTTCAGGGTAATGAGGGAGGTTGTTTCGGTCATACCGTATCCCTGAATCACGGCGTAACCGAGACGGTTCCAGAAAGTCTCTACTTGCTGGGGAAGCGTCGCTCCACCGGAAATGAAGGCCCAGAATTTCCAACCGAGACGGGCGTGGACGCGACGGAACCGCCACCAGCGCCAGAGGAAGTGCTCCTTTTCCGAAACGGTGAAGTTTTCGTGGAATTGGCCGGACTGGCCGTCGCGTTCCAGTTGGCGTTCGATCTCCCGTTGTAGCGATTCGATGAAACGGGGCACAGCCACGAGGACCGACACGCGTTCCCGCCGGATCGTGTCCATCAGTTCATAGGGCTTGAGCGAGTCGACGAAAACAACGGTGCCCGCCAGCAGCGGAGGAATGAATAAGCCGAGCATCTGGCCAAAAACGTGGCTCAGGGGAAGCAGATTCAGAAAACGTATCGGATGAAATAATCTCTCGTAGCGAAGATACTTATGAATTTCGGGTTCGAGGGGTTTGATGTTCGCGAGCACATTTCCATGCGAAATCACGACGCCGCGAGGCGCGGCAGTCGTTCCGGAGGTGAAGATAATCTCGAGCGTATCCTGGCGGGCGAGGACGGGGGAGGGGTAGGGCGAAGCGTCCCGTTCGGCGATGAGCTCGAAGAGTGATTCCAACACGATGCATGGGACCGGAAGCCTGCATTCCTCGCGAGAAAGCGAGCGAAACACGAGCTTCGCGTTAACTTCCTGAGCCACTCGTGATGCAAACTCGGGCGTTGAGGCATGGTCGATGGGGACAACTACAACTCCGCACAGCACGCACCCGAGAAACACGATGAGCCATTCAACGGAATTTCCGCCCCACAGGAGAACGGCGTCACCTTTTCTGATGTTGCGATTTTCGAGTTCGCGCGCCAGGCGGTTTGCCTCTCGAGCGATCCGCCCGTAGCTGTAGCTCTCCATGCGATAGCCGCGCCGCTGCTTGAGAGCGGTCTCATCGCCGTGCGCGGCATATTGGGAAACAAATTCGACCAGCGACTGCAATGTGATCCTCGAAATTGGGTACCCGGAACAAAAACAGGTGGCCCGAGCGAGAGCCTTTTTAGCGAAACGAGGGCTCTATACCCTTTGATAGACTTTACCTGCAGTGGGATACGCACACCAAGCAGCGGTCGTCGGGGCTGGGCTCTCGGGTTTGGTCTGCGCCTATCGTCTGAAACAGTTGGGCATCCATCCTATCGTGTTGGAAGGGGCGGAGCAGCCTGGCGGCATGATCGCAACGGTGCGCAGAAACGGTTTCCTTTTCGAGGCTGGGCCGCAATGCCCGCGATTTCCGGCATCGGTCTGGGCGCTCGTGATGGAGCTAAACCTCGAGAAGGAATTTCTGTACGGAGATCCGAAGGCGAAGCGTTACATATGGAAACAGGGACTGCTGCATCCGGCGCCATTCTCGGCCGTTGAGATTATGACTACACGATTGGTCGATTTGCGATCGAAGCTCAGATTTCTTGGCGAGCCCTTCGGCAATACGCGACCACCAGACCATGAAGAAAGCTTGGCCGAATTCGTTCACCGAAAATTCGGTAGCGAGGTGTTGGAGTATTTGGTGGACCCGGTAATATCTACGGTTTTCCTCGGCGATTCTCGCAAGATGGGCATGGAGAGCGCGTTTCCGGCGCTTGTGGAGTGGGAGCGAAGTCGGGGCAGTCTTGTGCGCGGTGCGATTGGCGGAAGCATGGCCAAACGACGCCGTGCCGACCCTGATGGATCGCGAACGCCTAACCGGCACGAGACAAATCGGAGAAGGCTCCACCTTACCGACGCGCTGCCATCGCTCGGATCATTCCGCTCGGGGATGGGAATACTTCCCGAGAAACTGTCGGAGGCACTCGGTGAAAGTATGAAATATGGCGCGAGGGCGGAATCGGTCGAGCCTGTGCGGAGCGAAAACGGCACACCGATGGCCGGATGGCGTATACGAGTGCAGGGTGGAGAAGAAATCACAGCGGAACTCTTGGTGCTCGCGCTGCCCGCGTACGTGGCAGCTCGTCTGCTGGAGAGAAGCGCTCCGCAACTGGGCGCACTGCTCGGGGAGATTGAGTATGCGTCGATGTGTGCTGTGTCGACAGCGTATGAACGCGATCAGGTTTCTCACCCGCTCGATGGTTCTGGATTTATGGTGCCTCGTCGGGAAGGACTGCATACGATCTGCACCTTCTGGAATTCAAGCTTGTTCAAAGGACGCGCACCCGACGGAAAAGTGTTGATGACGAGCTTTGCCGGCAGGGATTCGAACGGGGCGCTTGCTGTCTTACCCGACGAAGAGTGTGCACAGACGATTCATGCGGAAAACACCAGGATTCTGGGAATCCGCGGGGCCCCGGTAGACCAAATGGTTTGGAGATACCCGAGGGCGTTGCCGCAATATAATGTGGGTCACGCGAAGCGAGTGACGGAGATCCAGCGTCTCCTGCGCAGGTTCCCGAGCCTTGGCCTTGTCGGTAACTACCTAACAGGCCGCTCGATCGGTGACTGCGCGGAACTTGCGTCGCGCGTGGCGGAGGACGTTAATAGCCGTTTTCGAAAATCAAACATCTAAGTTCACGGGCTTACCCGGTCGGGCGTAAAGCCCCGCTCCTTTAGGGCGGGGATATAAGCCCGTTCAGAGTGGTGTTTTCTGTTGTCGGATATAGTCCTGCAGAATGTTGGTGCACCCCCGCAACTAGCAGCGAAGTAAGACCGCGACCAGAGCACGCCTTTCCAATAGCGAGCCGCCAAGTCAGGTCTCTCCTGTCGGAGTATTCTGCTGCACACGCCTTTGAGCGAGTTCGGAGAACAACCCTCGAAGTCTCTTGATAGCATCTCCATCGAATACTCGATGCCATACTTTGTGAAGTGTCTTGATGTCTCGCCATAGACCAACTACGATACTTCCGTGCTCAGGGTGCAAGGCTACAAATTCGAAGCCCTGCCGAATGGCGAACAACTTCGCAACCTGCGACGCTTTGCCGGCTCGTGCCGTTTCGTCTATAACAAAGCCTTGGCGTTGAACAAGCAACGCTACGAAAACAAAGAAAAGCGGCTCGGTTATGCGGGCATGTGCGCTTTGCTGCCAAGCTGGAAGACTGCGCACCCGTGGCTTTCGGAT
>Ga0306922_10001765_pt1 | contig 19707 bp, 18 predicted proteins | sample sta12Cox44000082_FD_203758 | JGI IMG/M metagenome (GOLD analysis project Ga0306922, IMG submission 203758) | Lab enrichment of tropical soil microbial communities from Luquillo Experimental Forest, Puerto Rico - statoxic.12C.oxic.44.000.082 (v2)... | ecosystem: Environmental > Terrestrial >... | reverse complement strand
CCCCCAGGCGCTCCTCCCCTAAAGCAGCTCGTCGAGGCATCTCGATTTCACCGCTCTGGCGCTAACACTACGGCGGCTGACCTTGAGATTCAATGGATAACGCCTGACTTCCGGATGGAGTTGGCGTGACCTCCGGATTCTCAGGGTATGACCGTCTCTCTCACTGCTGTGATGGGACTTAGGACCGTGCCTGACTCAACAATTCAAACCATCACAGGCTAAACGGGCGGTATAATTCGCACCAAGGCCGGGGCAATCGTGGGAATTGTGCCTTGAGCGAGACCTATCGACTTTTGCGCTTTGGAGTCTTCGAGCTCAATCTCGACCTAGAGGAACTGCGTAAAAACGGCACACTCCTCAAGCTTCCGCCGCAGCCTTTCAAGTTGCTGGCCTTGCTCGCCAGCCGCTCTGGCCAGGTGGTTACGCGCGATGAGATTCAGGGGCAACTGTGGGGAAACGACACCTTTATCGACTTCGAGCAAGGTGTAAACAAATGCATTAAGCAGATTCGCACCGCCCTCAGCGATAATCCTGACAATCCGCTTTACCTCGAGACCATTCCGCGTCGCGGCTACCGGTTTCTTGCCCCAGTTCGGACGAAGATCGTTCCCGCGCCGCCACCTCAGGTGAGGGAAGCCAGTTCCGGACTCATCGCTAACGTGGCCGGGCAAGTGCGCTCGCGGGTCGAGGCTACTGGTCGTGGCTTGCCTTCGTCGCTGGAGGACACAGGCCTAGTGCAACCGTCGTCAACCCAGTCGCAATCGCCAAACACCGGTATTCCCTCTAAGTTTCTCTGGATACTTCTGCCCTCGGTGCTCGTGCTCGCCTTATTGGGGTATTGGCTCCTATCGCGAGCCGGGCACTAGAGGTGGGGTTGAATTAGCCGGTCACGACTCGAAATGCGTGAACAGGTTATTCAGCGACTCCGCCAATGTGGGATGGGCAAAAACCCCATCGCGCAGAAGGGCGTAGGGAAGGTTTCCCATCATGGCGAGTTCAATCATGGCCATGATTTCTCCACCCTCGAGGCCGAGAACGGCGGCACCGAGAATCTGTCCGCTGTCGGTGTCAACAATCGCCTTCATGAATCCGCGGCTCTCATCGACTTCCAGGGCGCGTGCAACGTAGGTCATCGGCATCTTCGCGACGCGAATTTTCTTGTTCCTGGTGCGAGCTTCGGTCTCGGTCATACCAATGCGGCCAAGCTGTGGATCGATAAAAACGGTGTAGGGAACCAGGCGTCCCGCGGTCGAAGCCTCGCCCTTCTCGATCACGTTCGTGCGGATGATGCGATAGTCGTCGAAGGAAATGTGCGTGAAAGCTGGGCCGCCTTTGATGTCGCCGAGCACGTAGATGCCGCGAGCGGTTGTCTCCAGTCGATCGTTTGCGATGATGAATCCGTGCGAATCTGTCCTGATTCCGGCAGCGGCGAGATTCAGCGTATCGGAATTCGGGCTGCGGCCGGTGGCAATCAGCAAATGGGAGCCTGCGATTGTCTGCGACCGCGCCTGACACTCAACGTCGAGGCGAATTTCTCCGTTGCTCCCGCTGGCGCGGGTGGCGTTTGCGTTCAGCAGAATGTCGATCCCATCCTCTTGGAAGATGTTCTCGACCTCCTGCGCGACATCGCGATCCTCTCCGTTCAGCAACTGCTCGCGGGACTGAATGATCGTGACCTTGCTTCCCAAGCGACGGAATAACTGGCCGAACTCCGAGCCGATGTATCCTCCGCCAAGCACAAGTAAGTGTTCCGGGACCGAATCCAGTTCCATGATCGAGGTGCTGTTGAGATACGGAATGTCCTTCAACCCGTCGAGACGAGGCGCGGATGGTCGATCGCCGGCATTGATGAAAAATTTGTCGGCGGTGAGAGTTCGTTGGGCTCCCGTGCGCAGCCTGACGTTCAACGACGTTGGCCCCGAAAAGCTAGCCTCGCCGAAGAGCAAGTCGAGGTTGGCGGTTTTCTCAATTTTTCCCTGGTTGCCGCTGCGAAACCTCGCTACAATGTCGCCCTTGCGCTGGCGCACGCGCTCCATGTCGATGGCGATCGGGCCGGTGTGCACTCCGTAGTCGGCACCGCGGCGGGCCAGATAAGCGACACGACCGCTGGCGATCATCGTCTTTGTCGGGGTGCATCCTTCATTGATGCAGGTTCCCCCCACGTGTTCGCGCTCAATCAGCGCCGTGTGCAGTCCGGCTTCCGCCAGTGCGGTGCACAGTGGTGTTCCACCCTGGCCGGAGCCGATGACAATCGCATCGTAATGGTCGGTTGTCGACATTTGTCCCCGATCTCCCCCAAACCGAAGAATCAAATTCGAGAAACGACAAACAGCCCGAGCGCGATGGCAACCAAGTCCTCGGGAATTGCGATCGCAATATCGGCGACCTTCAGGCCGCGGACCAGGCCAACGCGTGTGTGATAACCGCCGTAGGCCCCGACGAGCACGCCCACGATGGCTCCGATGATACCGACCAGCAGCGGTGCGCCTCCGGCCGCCGCCAGGCTCGCGCCCGCCAAGGACCCGAACACCAGCCGGGCGCCAAGCTGCATCGGAACGGTGCGGGGGGGCGTGCTGGGTAGCTGGTCAACTACGTACTCCATCAAAGCCAGGATGGTGAAGATCACCCGCGCCCACCTTGAGCCCATGAACGACAACGCCGTTCCCGCCAGATTGATCCAGCCGAGGTGAGCGCCCCAAGTCACGGCAGCGACACCGGTGAACGTCCGCAGGCCGGTGACCAGTCCTATGGCGAACGTCAGGACGAGCATGAACGCCATGAAGCTTCCTCCGACCGAAGGTAGGATTGAACAGGCGGGGCCTCAACAGATGGCAAATGGATGAGCAACGTGCAAAGGTGATTCAATTTATCGCGTCGGCGCATCACGGTTAATGCTGTGCTTTCTGGAGCGAAAGGGCTTCAACAATGTTCCCGTTTTCGGAATGTAGGGGTTGTGGTACCCCTCCCTCTTCTCCCCCAAAGATTCCTTGTTTTCTTGAAGTTGGCGCGAATTTGCCGGGCAAATTCCCTTGCATGTGTAAGTTAGAGGCAAATTCTTCTTAACAAAGGACTTAGTTGGAATTCGTCAGGGGACGGCCGAAGGCTTGAGTCTGAAGTTGATTGAAAAACGAGAGCGATCAGGACCTGTCACCGGCTAAGTTCCTAATGCTGCCGAGCATGATGAAGAATCCGGACGGGTCACTCACGATTTACGTCCAGAACCACGCCGGCAGCTGACAAAAAAGCCAACTGGCTGCCTGCTCCGAACGACACCATTTACTTGGTGATGCGGTTGTATGGTCGAAAGGGCCGCCGCAGCCCTCCATTCTGCCGCCAAGCGACGGCACGTGGAAGCCAGCGGCGGTCACCAGCTGGTCGCGCGACCTCTTTGGATCCGGGACTGATGTGTTGGGCAGGCAGAAGGAGCTTGATAAACATGCCGAAAAGAGCGTCTCCGAAGGCGCACGCGAAGACAAGAAGACTGATGTTGACCCGATTCATAGCGATTGGATGGTCACGAGCGAGGGAATTTTAACCGGAAGGCCAGGCGATCACATGAAAATCCGCGGTGGCTTTGGCGGTGGCTTCCGGCGATAATAAAGAGAAATTGAAGTATTGACAGGTGCCACGATGTCAGCGTGGCGCTTTTCCGCATTCCACGGCGGCTCACGATCTGCGGCCACTGAGGGAGAGGCAGGATTTGTCGATGGCGCGCTGTCTCGCGTGGAATTCACCTACTCAGTGCTGGTTGGTGGTTGTTGCAGCGCTGTCTCTCGTGGTCTCGATAACCTCAGCGTGCGTGGGACAAGACTCAACTCCGGCGCCTGAACCGAATCGGCCCACACAGAATCCACCCGGGCAGAATGCACCTGAGCAGAGTCCGCCCGCGACTGCCAGCGACAAAGACGTACTCCACGTGAGCTGGATTTACGGCTCTTTCGTTCCGAAAGATGTTCCGTTCAAACCGTTGACTGCGAACCAGCGATGGAAGCTCTATGCCAAGATGACGTACACCACCTACGGCATCTACATCAAAACGGCATTTTTCACCATCAGCGACCAAATCAACAATCGCCCTCCGGGTTGGGGACAAACCGCCGAAGGCTTTGTCGAACGATTCGGGACGCGTCAGGCACAGTTCATTGTGCAGAACAGCGTCACTGCTTTTGGTGACGGAATGGCGGACTGGGAAGTCCGTTATGAGCGTTGCCGGTGCGACGGATTCTGGCTGCGAACCCGGCACGCGGTTAAAAGAAACTTCGTCACCTATGGCGGGCCAGACATGCACCTGCGTCCGCAACTCATGCCGTATGTAGGGGCATTCGCTGCCGGCGTGACGGCTGCCTCATGGCAACCCAACAATCCCAAGCTCGTCGTCAAGGGCTACCAGGCGGCGATCACGCAGGTTGGGGTAGGAGTCGGAGTGAACTGGCTGGCTGAGTTTGCCCCCGACATCAAACGGATTTTACGCATCGACAAGAAATAAGGACTGACGCACACCTTTCGCGAATCAGCGCATATTGCCCGTGTGACCCAGCGAGTAGCGGCCGGGTTGCGGCCAGACAGTGAGGCCGTGCGGCTCTCGGCCGACAGCGATTTGTTTGACGCTGCCCGTCGTGGTGTCGAAGGCGTAGACGACGCCGTCGAATCGTCCTGAAACCCAGAATGTTTTCCCGTCCGCAGTGATGTTACCCATGTCGGGGCTTCCGCCGCCAGGAATCGGCCAGGTGGCAACGACTTTGCGGGTGGCGAAGTCGAGTACGGAAATATCACCGGGACCGTGCGGCCTGCCGTGGACCTTGTTCGATCCGCGGTTGGTGATGTAGAGCTTGGTGGCGTCGCGGCTGGGATAGAGCCCGTGTGTTCCCACGCCGGTGTGAATGAAGCCGATCTCCTTGAATTCGTCGCCATCGATGAGGAAGACGCCATCGGCCATCATGTCGGCGACGTAGAACACTCTACCGTCGGGCGCGACGCGTACGTCCTGCGGCATGCCTCCCCGCGAGAGCTTGAGGTAGCCGACAACTTCGCGTTTCACGAAGTCAATCTTTGCCAAGGTTCCGTCGAATTCGCAGGTAAAGATGGCGTAGCGGCCATCAATGGAAAAGTCGGAGTGATTGATGCCCCGGCAGTCGGAAGTCTTGATGGTGAATTTGAATGCCATGGTGTGCGGATCGCGCAGGTCGAGCCGGCGGTCGGCTTCGGCCACAACGATCGCGTACTTTCCGTCCGGCGTGAAATAAAGGTTGTAGGGATCGATGACAGGAACAGCCTTACCGGGTTTGCCCGTCCGCGGGTCGATCGGAGTGAGACTGCCTCTGCCGCGCTTCTCCGAGTTGTTCGCAACCCAAAGAGTTTTCAGGTCCCACGACGGCACGACGTGCTGCGGGTTCTTGCCGACCGTGAAGTGATCCACGACTTCGTACTTGGCCGGATCGATGACGTAGACGTCGTTGGACTTCACGTTGGGAACGTAGACCCGCGGCAAAGCATCTGACACTGTAGGACTGAGTTTGCCCGGTCCGGCCTCGCTGTAGAGATTTCCAGGGTTCACGACCGGAGGCATGCCGGGAACGGTGGAAATCGTCTCAGACGACGAGGCTGCGGCAGCCGGCTTCCAGCCGCACCCAGTTGCGAGCAGCAGAAGGTACGAGATGGCAAACAGTACAGCAGTGAGATTTCGAGGCGATGTCATGTACTGCCCAACGATAGATAAATCTGTTCAACCAGTTCGGTTTCGGCTAGAGTTGGTGGCGCCGCCTGAAGCCGGCTCCGGCTCAAGGTATGGATCAAAGTCCGCGGGCTTACGCCCACGTCTAACACAAATCTCGCCCTGCGGGCTGAAGACCGTCGGACGCTGTCACGGAATGAGCTAAATATTTTTTCCCTGCGCATGAGGTCAGTGTTGTCCTAAACTCGTTCGGATAGCCGTGACGGTTGTGTTTACGATTTCGTTTACGCCTAGCTGTCCAAGCTCGGCGCTGGCGCGGCGCGGCTCGCCTTCGGCGCCATCGCCGCTGCTGCGGTCAGAACCACTCTTCACGCGATCGGCGCGAACCGTCTCCGGCGCCACCGCGAGTTGCAGCGATGTGTCAGACAGTCCGGCATGTTTGCCGATTTCATTGGCACTGTATCCGCGCGACCTTAATATCGCGTCAAATCCGTCTGTGCTGGCGTGGTAGTACGCATCGACAGCGATTACGCGTACGTTGGTTCCAGCCCACTCGCGGCTTAGCTTCCTAGCGACCGCATCTTCGAGGAGCTGATAGCTGCCGTGATCGCCGAGAAACACGATGTTCTGAAAGCCAGCCTGCTTCAGGCTGCGGGCTGCGTACTCCAACGTCCCGGCGAAGACTTCGTCGGGCACGGTTATCGTTCCGGGGTAGCGCATGTGCGACGTGGGAGGATTCACTGTGCCTTCGGGAACGTAGGCGATCACGGGGGCTACGAGGACGTTGCCCACTGCTTCGGCGATCTTGCCTGACAGGAACTTCACGCGAACGTTGTGTTTGCCGAGAGCGATGTCAGGCCCACTTTGTTCGGTGCCGCCGATGGGAATGATGGCTGTGATTTTGCCCGAACGTATGGCAGCGCGCAGTTCCGTCCAGGTGAGGTCTTCAAGATAGACCGTAGGCAGAAGAGATGACGCGCTGGGATGAAGATGGCGAACGGAGCAAATGAGCAAAACGAATACTATAGAAGCTACCCAACCCCGGTTCACGGTCGTAATCGCCCCAGCAGCAGACTACCAAAGAAGCGAACGGTTTCGGTACGGCGGAATCGAGATGAGCACGAGTATTGACAACGCCTTGCGGGAAGAAATTGCACGATCGTCCATTGGCTACTCAGGGAAAGCGGATCTCTCGCGGACTAAAGTCCACCCGGGTGACAAGAATAGGAGGCTTATGAGGGCGCAGCTGTGCCCTTTCAAAACGTCGCAGAGTCAACTTTTCCGGCGACTTCATTCTGAGCCAACTCTCACACTTCTCGGTGATGATCCTCACAGTCAGGGAGGTTACAGGCGGCCATACTGAAACATGGTGTGCCGTTATGAGCGACAAGATTGTAACCCTCTCTGAAGAACGTACTGCCTACCTTGAAGGACTGGTGCGGCAAGCGCGTACCGCCGCGGCCGTGTTCACCCAACTGACGCAGGAGGACGTAGACCAGATCGTCAAGCCCATGGTGCTGGCAGGTCTGGAACAGGCGCAGTACCTCGCTCGCCTCGCAGTGGAAGAGACCAAGATCGGCGTGATGGAAGACAAGGCCATCAAGAACATGGTGGCCACGGAATTTGTCTATAACTACGTCCGCGACAAGCGCACGGTCGGCGTCATTCGCGAGTATCCCGACCGCAGGCTGGTGGAAGTGGCCGAGCCCATCGGCGTGATCTTCTCGCTTACCCCCATCACCAATCCCACGTCGACGGTGCTGTTCAAGTGCATCATGGCGATCAAGACGCGCAATGCGGTGCTCTTCAGCCCGCATCCCAGCGCATGGCGCTGCTGCTTTGAGGCCGTGAGGATCATGTACGAAACGGCGGTGAAGCACGGCGCGCCAAAGGGCGTCTTTACGTGTCTCCAGTCGCACAGCCTCGATGACAACAAGTACCTGATGCGCCACAAGGACATTGGTCTGATCGACGCGACTGGCGGTCCCGGCGCCGTGAAGGCAGCGTACAGCTCGGGCAAGCCCGCGCTGGGCGTGGGAGCTGGGAATACTCCGGTGTATCTGGAGAAGTCTGCCAACCTCGACCAGGCGGTGGTGGACATCATCACCTCGAAGACCTTCGACAACGGCACGATCTGCGCATCGGAACAGACGGTCGTGATCGACGACGAGATCTACGACAAGGCACTGGATAAATTTGCGGCTCTGGGCGCGCATATCTGCAACGAGAAAGAGACCGAGATTCTTGCGCGCACCGTGATCGATCCCAACACTGGCTCTATGCAGCCTATGGCGGTTGGTCAGAAGGCGACAATCATCGCACGCTCGGTGGGAATCGAGGTCGAGCCGAAGACGAAGCTGCTGGTCACGCCGATCACGGGTGTCGGGCCGGATCATCCGCTGTCGATGGAGAAATTGTTCCCTGTACTGTCGGTGTATCGTGCGCATTCAGTAGACGAGGCATTGAAGGTTTGCGTGGACGTGAACCATAACGGCGGCCTGGGGCATACGGCGGTGGTCTTCAGTAACCAGGAGTCCGTCATTCAGAAGTTCGGCGACATGATCAATGCGGGGCGCATCATTGTGAACTCGCCAGGCTCGATCGGCGCGTTAGGCGGCGTGTACAACGACCTGGTGCCGACTTTCTCGTTCGGATGCGGCACGGGCGGCGGCAACGGCACGACTGACAACGTCAATGTGTATCACTACCTCAACATCAAGCGCGTAGCGCGAAGGACGCAGGCGCATATGTGGTTCCGCGTTCCCAACCAGATCTACTTCAACATGAATGCAACTGAGAACCTGCGAAACTTCCCGTCGCGCTCAACGCTCATCATTACCAACCCTGCGCTGGAAGCGATCGGCCACGTCGATATCGTGAAGCGTTCGATTCCTCCGGAGACGCCGGTGCGAGTGACGATCATTCCCGACGCCGAGCCCGACATGAAGATCGTGAAGCAGGGCGTGGAGGCGCTGAATTTCTACAAGGCGGACCAGATCATCGCGCTCGGTGGCGGGTCCGTAATCGACGCTGCGAAGATCATGAAGCTACAGTACGAATTTCCGGATGCCGATCTCAAAGAACTGGCGGCGCCGTTTCTCGACATCCGCAAGCGCGTGGTGCAGTACCCGACGGAAAAGACGAACCATGCGCGACTGATCGCTATCTCGACCACCAGCGGAACCGGCAGTGAAGTGACGCCGTTCGCGGTGATGGCTGACAAGGAACGCGGCTTCAAGGTCACGCTCGCCGACTATTCGCTGACGCCGGATGTCGCGATTGTCGATCCGCAGTTCGTGATGTCGATGCCAAAAGGCCTGACAGTCGATACGGGAGTGGACTGCCTGACACACGCGCTGGAGGCTGGCGTATCGGTGTTTGCGTCGCCGTACACGGATTCCAATGCCATGCAGGCGGTGCGCATGGTGTTCAAGTATCTGCCGATGGCGTACGAGAATCCGCATGACGAAGAGGCACGCAGCATGATGCACAACGCAGCATGCATCGCTGCGATTGCGTTCTCCAACGCGTCGGTGGGAGTGAATCACGCGCTCGCACATGCGTTTGGAGCGCGTTTCCACGTACCGCACGGTCGCGCGAATGCGCTGATGCTACCGCACGTGATTGCCTACAACGCGTCGGTGCCGACGAAGTTCATGCCGTCTCCGAATCAAGGGGCGTATGTGGCGCACAAGAAATACGCCATGATGGCCGATCTGTTGGGGCTGGGTGGGCACACGGTTGAAGAGAAAGTAGCGAACCTGGTGAAAGCGACGGAGGAGTTGCTCGATCGGCTGGGCGTGCCGACGTCGATTGCAGAATTGGGTATCTCGAGGGAAGAATTCGAGAAGGCGATGCCCGAGCTGGCGAAGATTGCGTTCGACGATCCATCGTGGCGGTCGAACCCGCGTATGCCGCTGGTGAGCGAAATCATCGAGCTGTTCTGGAGCGCCTATAAAGGACGTGGAACCGCGCCGGCGAAACCCGAGACGGAAGCCAAGGCGGTACGGGAAATGGTGGCTGTATGACAACGACTGCCGAAGTGCAAAAAGTGAATGGCGAGAACGTGGAGCAGGCGCTCGACGATGTTCGTCGAAAGCTGGCTGGCACCGAGGGCGGTGTGATTCTCGATTTTTCGGCTGTGCAACGAGTGGATCACGGTGGGTTACGAGCAATGGAAGACCTCGCCAATGCCGCCGATGAGAAGTCGGTAGAGATCAGCCTCGAAGCAGTGAATGTGGGTGTGTATAAGGTGCTGAAGCTGGGGCGGCTGACGCTGCGGTTTTCCTTCGTCAACTAATCGCCTGCAAACGCGCCGGTGTCGCGCTCGTCACTGACAATCTCGTCGTGCGGAGTTCCAATCTTCATCGAGTTTCCGCTGCGTTGTTTCGGCAGGAAGGAGGTGACGATCGAACTCCAACTGGAAACCGACGAACTCAATCTCCTGGCCACTCATTGATGCACCCTGCGGGCCAGAAGCCGCACTCATCACTGGACGACCGCCTGCTGGAGATGGTGCTGGCCCGCGATTTGCGCTTCCATTCCGACCAGCTGGAGCGGGTGGCAGAGTTGCTGGTAGCCGCCGAACGCTAGAGGAAGGATGACGTCCAGGGCGAACAAACCCCATACGCCGGTTTGAGCTCAAGTGCAGGCTAGAGCTGCCGGAGCGCACCCTGGAAAAGATCGGCGAAGCCTGCGTGATGATCTGACGCTCTGCGGCCCGCGAAATCGCGGGGGCTTCGACAAATCGCTGGCAAAGTTACGCGGGGTGCACGACAATGATTACCATGCGCCTCGACGTGCAGTGCTACTCGGGTCGGAAGGCGGACGAAAGGCCGGTCCGATTTTCACTGGATGGACACTCGTACCTGGTCGAGGAAGTGCTCGACCAGTGGTATGGCACCGACAGCACCTTCTTCAAGGTTCGCGCCGACGACGGCAACCTCTACATCCTGCGGCAGCAAACTTCGACTCCCGAGGGGGCCTGGGATCTGGTCTCATTCCGGCAGGTGTCAGACAAGGGGTAAGTAAAGCCGGACATGATTCGCTGGATAAGGGATCCCTGCGACAAGCCTAGGGCAGACTCTTCCACTCCGCTCTCCCGCTGAGCGGGATCGCTTCGCTCGGGATGGCAACGTTAGCGAGAATAGCGAGCCAGTGATCTCAAGTTTTGTGTGAGTGCTTCTCCGGCATACCGAGACTGCGTACGGTGTCGCTGCCGAAGTCGAACTCAATCAGCACAACCGGCTCGTCGCCCACTACCCAGCCGTCGTGACCGGGTTCGATCGAAACCACCTGCGGCGCGCGAAACTCCAGCACGCAACCGTCAGCGAATTCCATGTGAATCTCGCCACGCGCCAAAAATCCGACGTGGGCGTGCATGCAGAGGTCAGTGCCTACATGCGGCTTCATGTGCTTCGACCAGCGGAAGCCGGCAGGGTAGATCAGGCGCTTGACCCGGCAGTTGCCTGCCTCCACAACATCGAGTTCGACGCCGCCGACTTCGCGGTGCTTGGCGCCCTTGATGGGTGCTTCGAGGGGATCACGGGTTGCCATCGCGGCATGCCTCCTTCTTGGTTTGTTCTGCGTGGCGAGTTGTGTTCGGTGCGCTCTAGCCCGGATAGGCGCGACCCTGTTGGATCCATGCTTTGATCTGGTCTTCCGTCGCGCCGGCCTGGTGCAAGTGTTCGCGCAGCTCCGGTTCCTCCATTGCTCCCGAAGTGCTCTTCACCATATGCTCGCCAAAATCGATTCCAATCACTATGAATTTTTCCGGTTCCGAATCTTTCACTTTGATTACGCGGTATCGTATCGACATTGACTCTCCTGGTATGAGTTCGATCTGCCTTGCGAATTGTGGTTCTGGTGTGAACTGGTCTCGGTTCCAATGCCTGAACCCGAGCTGGCGGACTGAAACGCCATGCGCCAACACCGAAGCATACACGGATTTCCGCCGAATTCAACCGGCAGACAGACTCCTCTCTAAATACAAGTTGTTGACTTTTAGGCAGTTGTAAATTTCCGCGCCCAAGAGCTTGACGTATTCCTATATAGGAATATATAGTTGCCGTCCATGGCACGAGCGGCCACAACTTCCGATGCATTCAACGCAGTGGCCGAGCCGCGGCGGAGGCTGATCCTGCTTCATCTGGCCGAGGAGGAACAGTCCGTCGGCCAGATCGTGGCCGCGCTGGGCTTCGAGCAGCCGTCGGTTTCGAAGCATCTGCGTGTGCTGCACGACGTGGGTCTGGTGCGCGGGCGGAGGAACGGGAGGCACATGCTCTATCGAACCAACGCCGACGCCATCCGCCCGCTGTACGAATGGACGAAGACCTTTGAACGCTTCTGGAGCCATCAGTTGAATCGCATCAAAGAACGCGCCGAGGCCAAGAGCCTGGAACGCCTAACCAACGACACGAAAACCGACGAGGAGGAAAAATGAGCACGGTCCCGACATTAACGGGGATTGAGAGTCTGACCTTGATCGTCAGCAAAGAAATTCATGTGCAGGCAAGCCTGGAAGACACCTTCGCGGCGCTGCTGGAACAAATCGGCTCGGAGAACGATACGCCGGAGGGCAACAAGATGCCGATGAAGATCGAGCCGTGGCCGGGTGGCCGCTGGTACCGCGACCTGGGCGACAACAATGGGCATTTATGGGGACACGTGCAGGCCATCAAGCGGCCCACGTTGCTGGAAATCTGGGGGCCGCTGTTCATGTCGTATGCAGCCGTCTCGAATGTGCAGTACCGACTGAGCGAGGTCGATGGCGGAACCCTGATCAAGTTTCATCACCGGGCGATAGGAACGATTCAGGACGACCACCGGGAGGGCGTCAACCAGGGTTGGACGCACATCCTGTCGCGCATTCGCGAACGTGCGGAAAAACGGCCGCGGTAGGAGCCGTTATGTGTCCCGCATGTTTGGCGACGGCGGCGTGGATTCTCGGTGGGGCGATTTCATCGGGCGGATCGGGCGCAGTGATCGTTCGTGCATTGCGCGCGAAAAAGACAACCACGAACCTGGACGAGAGGAGAAGCAACGATGGCGACAACAACGACCGAAAAGTTGAATGCGAAAGTGGTGTCTCCGGCCGATTGGCTGAAGGCGCGCAAGGATCTGCTGGCGAAAGAGAAGGAATTCACTCATCTGCGCGATGATCTGAGCCGCCAGCGGCGCGAGTTGCCGTGGGAGAAGGTTCAGAAGAATTACGTCTTTGAGGGCCCGAAGGGAAACGTAGCCCTAGCCGATCTGTTCGATGGCCGCAGCCAGCTCATCATCTATCACTTTATGTTCGGCCCAGGCTGGATAGAAGGATGCCCGAGCTGCTCATTCCTGGCGGACAACTTCGACGGCATGAGAATCCACCTTAGTCAGCGCGACGTGGCGTTTGCCGTGGTTTCACGCGCTACGCTGCCCGAGATCGAAGCATTCAAGCAGCGCATGGGATGGCGTTTCCCGTGGGTGTCGTCGTCCCGGAGCGACTTCAACTTCGACTATGGAGTTTCCTTTGAGGGGAATGGGAAGCGGTCTTATAACTACGGGACGTTGGACGAATTTCCTGCGGAAGAAGCACCAGGCGCGAGCGTATTCTATAAAGACGCCGATGGGCAGGTTTTCCACACCTACTCGACGTACGGACGCGGGCTGGACATTCTGCTGACCACCTACAACTATCTCGACCTCACGCCCAAAGGACGAGACGAAGAGGCAATGGTGCCGCATGCCATGGCGTGGGTGCGCCACCATGATCGTTACGAAAGAGGAGAGGCTGCTGCGTGTTGCTCAGGAGAGGCAGCCAGCAGGAGCGCCGCGGTTGAACCGATGCTCGCCGAGTTCGCCGAGGAGATCGCGGTGACCAAGCGAATTCTGGATCGCGTGCCCGCGGACAAGCTGATGTGGCGGCCGCATCCGAAGTCGATGACGCTGGGGCAGTTGGCAATCCACATCGCAACCATACCAGGAGCGTTGGCGAAACTGGTCGAAGCCGACGGGTTCGACGTATCGCAGGCGAAGTTTGAACCGCCGCAGCCCAAAGACTTGCGTGAAATCCAAACTGCCCTGGAAACGACTATCACGCAGGTTGAAACCCAATTGACCGCCATGAGCGACGCAGCGGCAAACGGAAACTTCGCATTTCGGCGTAACGAGAAAGAGCTCTTCACCAAGTCACGGACTGGGGTGATGCGATCGATTATGCTCAACCACTGGTACCACCATCGTGGACAGCTTTCGGTTTACCTGAGGCTGCTAGAGATTCCGGTTCCGTCAGTCTACGGACCCAGTAAGGACGAGAACCCGTTCGCCTAGGCCGTGAAGAAGCCTGCCCCGGTGTCGGGGCCGCAGGCAGGCTCCTTCTTTTATCGCGCGGCGATATGACTCGCGGTTACGCTGCGAGAGCTTCACGCGGCCTCTTAACCACCCAGCTACCGCCGTTTTAGTCTTCCCTCCAAGACGTGTCGACCAATGCGAAGCATTCCTGCTATCGTGCGTAGTAGAGTCGATTGGGGTTCTTGACGCCACACGTCACCTGACTACTACTCCACTTCTCTCCTCCGGAGGTGCCCGCCCTTGCGACGAGTTGCGCTCGTTCTTCTTGTTTCCTGCCTTGTCAACGTTCTAGCCGCACAAAACGATCAATCAACTGGGAGTTCTGAGCCGGGCCAGAAATCCGCGGAAAAACCGAAGCCCTTGGCGAGTGCCGAGAAACCCTCCTTGAACGACCAAGAGGATGACAAACAATCGCAAGGCCCGTTTAAGGGGATGCAATATCGCCTGGTCGGGCCGTTTCGCGGCGGACGCGTAGTCGCTGTCTCGGGAGTTGTGGGCCAGAACGACACGTACTATTTCGGCGCCGTTGCAGGCGGGGTGTGGAAGACCACCGACGGCGGCCTGACCTGGAAGCCGATCTTCGACAAGATGAAAGACGCCTCGCCGTCGATCGGCGCCATTGCTGTTTCTGAGTCCGACCCCAACGTGATTTACGTCGGAACCGGCGAAGCGTGTATCCGTGGCAACATCGTCGGCGGCAACGGTGTGTTCAAGTCGATCGATGCCGGTGCGACCTGGAAATTCGTGGGGCTGGCGGATACGCATGCCATCGGGCGGTTGATCGTCGATCCCAAAAATCCCGACGTTGCATTCGTCGCCGCCCTTGGACATCCTTTTCGAGACAGTGAAGAGCGCGGTATTTTTCGCACCCGCGACGGCGGCGAGAGGTGGGAGAAGGTCCTATATAAGGATGCAAAGTCCGGCGGTATCGACATCACGTTCGATCCCAGCAACGCCAACATTCTCTACGCGGCACTGTGGCAGGCAAAACGCACTCCATGGAGCATGGACAGCGGTGGCCCGGGTACCGGCCTCTACAAGTCCATCGACGGCGGAACGACCTGGAAGCAGCTGACCGGAAACGGCTTGCCGGAAGGCACGATCGGTCGCATCGGCGTAACCGTTTCGGGCGCGAATCCCAACCGCGTGTGGGCAGTGGTCGAAGCCGATAAAGGCGGCATCTTTCGCTCCGATGACGGAGGCCAAACCTGGCGCCTGATGACCGACGATCATAACTACCGCCAGCGCGCCTGGTATTACTCGCATATCTTCGCCGATCCGAAAGCGGCCGATACGGTGTACATTCTCAACACGAGCGCCTATCGGTCGAACGACGGTGGCAAGACTTTCACTCGCATTCGTACACCGCATGGAGACAACCATGCGCTGTGGATCGATCCCACGAATCCGAAGCGCCTGATCAATGGCAACGACGGGGGCGCCAACGTCTCCACCAACGGCGGCGAAAACTGGACCACGATCTACAACCAGCCGACGGCGCAGTTCTATCACGTCGTCGCCGACAATCGCTTTCCGTATTACATCTACGGCGCGCAACAGGACAACAGTACGGTTGCAATTGCCAGCGCCGGGCTTGACGGTTCGATCACTCCCTCCGACTGGTATCCGGTTGGCGGCGGCGAGAGCGGTTACATCGCTCCCGACCCAACCGATGCCAACATCGTATATGCCGGCTCCTACGGTGGCGAGATCACACGCTACGATCACCGCACGCGCCAGCAACAAGCCGTAAATCCCTGGCCGATCAATCCTATCGGCTGGGCCGCAGCGGATGTGAAGCACCGCTTCCAGTGGACGGAGCCCATCGTCTTTTCACCGCACGATCCCAAGACTCTCTATTACGGCGGAGAGGTGCTGTTCAAGACGACCGACAATGGGATGAACTGGACCATCATCAGTCCCGACCTGACACGCAATGACAAAGCCAGGCAGGCAGCGTCTGGCGGACCAATCACCAAGGACAACACTGGTGTCGAGGTGTATGACACGATTTTCTCGGTGGTCGAATCGCCGGTCGAGAAGGACCTGATCTGGGCGGGCACGGACGACGGTCTGGTTCACATCACGCGCGACGGCGGCCAGCACTGGGAGAATGTAACACCCAAGGCCATGCCGGAGTGGGGCACGGTAAGCATGATCGAAGCGTCTTCGCGCGAACCAGGCACGGCATACATCGCTGTCGAACGCCACAAGATGGACGACTTCGCGCCTTACGTCTTCAAGACCACCGACTTCGGCAACACATGGACGAAACTGATCAACGGGTTCCCCGCTAACAATTACATTCACGCCGTTCGTAGCGATCCTCAACGTCCGGGTCTGCTGTTCGCCGGAACCGAGCAGGGTGTGTATGTGTCGTTCGACGACGGCGCGAAGTGGCAGCCGATCGAAATTAACCTGCCGATGTCTCCGGTGAACGACCTGATCGTGAAGAACAACGACCTTGTCGTCGCGACCCACGGCCGCGCCTTCTGGATCCTGGACGACATCACTCCGCTGCGCCAGTACAACGACTCGATTCCGCAGCAGGAGGCGTTTCTATTCACCCCAGCGCCCACGAATCACACCGTCTTCCGGGGTTCGCCATTTGGCGGCGGGGGAGGCGCAGTCGGAAAGAATCCTCCGGACGGAGCGGTCATCGATTATTGGCTGAAAACCTCGCTGAAGCCCGCAGACAAGAAACCAGGGGCGAGCGACGAAGGGAAAACCGACGCTGACAAAACCGATGCGGAGAAGAAGGAGCCGCCCAAGATCACCTTGGAAATTCTCGACTCATCCGGCAAGCCCATTCGCCGATTCCCCAAGAAAGAAGAAGCTGGTGGTGGCGATGAAGAGGAAGAATTCTTCAATCGCGGAGGCAGCAGCGGTCCGCTTCCCGCCGACGCTGGCTTGAACCGCTTCGTGTGGGACCTGCGCTACGAAGGCGCGACCCGAGTTCCGAAGGCTCCGCTTTGGGGCGGCAGCACCAACGGCCCGATCGCGCTGCCGGGCACGTATCAAGTGAAGCTCACGGTGCTGGGCAAGAGCTATACGGCACCCCTGGAGATTACTGCCGATCCGCGCTTGTCGGCGACACAGGCTGACCTGACCAAACAGTTTGATCTGCTGATGAAGATCCGCGACGCAGTAACGGAGACCGACGACACTATCCTCGAGATCCGCGATCTGCGCGAGCAGATCAATGTTGTCAACAAACACGTGGGGAGCGGTCCGCAAGGCAAGCCGATCGTGGATGCCGGCAAGGCCCTCGACAAGAAGATGACTGCGATCGAAGAGGTGCTGATTCAGACCAAAGCGAAAAGCGGCCAGGACGTGCTTAACTACCCGGTCCGGCTGAACAACCACTTTGTGGCCCTTGGCGGTGTTGTCGATAGCGCGAGCACAGCGCCGACGCAGCAGTCCTATGAAGTCTTCGACATGCTGAGCCAGCAGCTCAATGAGCAGATGACCAAGTGGAAGGAGATTGTTGCGACCGACGTGCCGGCTTACAATATTCTCGTTAAGAAGCAGGAGGTGCCAGCGCTGAAAGTGACGCAGCCGAACGCCGGCCAATAAACGCCGACCAGGACAGCAGCCCAAGATCCTACTTGGGCTGCGTGACTTTCCAGTTCAGGGTGAAGATGGGCACGCCCGCTTGCTCCACCTTGATCTGATTCTTGCCCACCGAAAACTTCTCGGTCTTTGAATCGACACGCAATACGGCGTCGAATCTGGGCAAATGATGTGGGTGCGCGTTCGCGGATGACAACCCACCCGTCGACGCCGCCATCGGCTCACTTAGAGGCATTCTCATGGCGGCTTCGCTATCCAGCATGGCGGCCATCACGTCGTCGGGCACATGCTGTCGCTTCAGTTCAATCAGCGCATTCGGGGAAGTGGCAAAGTTTGATTCCGACATCTGCACTTTGCGCAGGATTACACTCTCAGGGATGCCTGCCTTCACCATCTTGACGATGTCGGCGTTGGTCAGCGGAGCATTGGCAGGCGCTTCGGCCAGAGACGGAGTCACTACCGCCAGTAGAATAGCCAGGAAGATTGTAACTTGTAGCAGTCCGGGTGTATTCCGTCGGAAGAAGCTGAGTAAACACAAAGAGATGGCCATATTTCTAGAACGTGCGCTTTCCGAAAACTTGCAAGGAACATTTTCTAGGGTGCAGGTCCTCGGTTATTGGCAACTCCAAGTCGCGCCGCCGTCAATCGTACTGCAACGCGTGCCGGTATCTGTAGTTACGGTTCCGTGCTGCGCATCGTCGAACTGGATCGACACGATGGTGGCAGTTTCGCGGCCGCTCGGCGTAGTCAACGCGACCTGTTCCCAGTTCTGTCCCTCGTCATGCGAATGGAAGAGCGCTCCGCCGCTTCCTCCAACCCATATGTGACTGCCGACAACAGATACGACGCGGAAGGTGGCTGACTGGTCGGCGAGAACTCGCGTCCAACCCTCGGCCGTCGAGTGCTCCAGATGTCCGCCTGCAGTGATTCGCCACAGATGCGCAGCGCGGAGGGATCCAACGGCAACCTGCGGAGTCAGCAACAGCTGGTCGGCCGATCCGGGTGGTGCCGCTAAAGGTCCACCTTTTGCTGCCGCAAAGGAGTTGGCGTGCGGAGTAGCCCGGAGAGTTGTCGAAGCAGCGCCGATATTTCGAGGCGCGGCGCTGATCGCAATCGTGGCTGGCTCTGTAGCGGGGGTTGGCACGGCTTTCGCCGGCGTCGGAATCGCACCCGGTACAATCCCCGCACTCGATCCCCTTCCTAGCGTTCCAGCGCTGGCCGGTGAGACGTTCTTGGCGCGTGGGGTCTTGGCTTGTGACTTTGCGACCGGAGCCGACGGCGCAGCTAATTCCGCTGTGGTCTCTGGCGCTATCGCTGACTTCGACTCGATCGACAACTGCGACTGGGTCCGGGACTTCAACTCGGTGTTGGATTTCGACTCGATTGTAGGCTGCGATTCCTGCGCTGGTTCGACAGGTTGTGCCGGCGGAGGGCCAACCTCCCTGGATGCCATCTGCATCTGGGGCCGCGCGGATTCATGGCGCCACCACACCAGGGCGCTCGCGACTACCAGCACACCTGCGGCCACCGACATCCCCCAGACCAGCCGCGGCATCCGACGCCGTGGCGCGGCATACGCGGCTGCCACTTGTTCCTCAACCTGTAATGGTTTGTCCGCGGCGCTGCTGGCAAGGAAGACAATCTCGCGGCACTCGCCGCACCGAGAGAGATGATCCGCTGCTCGAGAATACTCATCGCCCACCAGTGCGTTCTCGGCAAACGCCGTCAGCACGTCCGCCGACGGATGGTCCGCCGGCAACGGCTGCCGCGCGAGCGCGTCGAGCATCGGTTTTGGGAGATTGCGGTTCATCCCTGAGGCTCGCCCTTCTCTTTATAGAACGTCGAGTTCTCTATTCCTTGCCGCAGAGTTTCACGAACCTTAACTTCGAGGTCACGGACATCCACGCTGTCCATCACTTCTTCGGCCTGCCGAGAAGACATGCCCGCCTGCACCAGCCGCTGACGAATTCGTTTGTGCACGCCGGACGCGACGCGTTCCAGTTTGCGGCTAATCGTCGACTCGTGCACGCCCTGCAGTTTTGCGATCTCGGCCATAGTTCGGCGGTCGAGATAGTAAGCCGCCATCAGAAATCGCGCCTCGACATCGAGTTCACTTAGCTCAGCACTAACCG
>Ga0306922_10001763_pt1 | contig 19721 bp, 12 predicted proteins | sample sta12Cox44000082_FD_203758 | JGI IMG/M metagenome (GOLD analysis project Ga0306922, IMG submission 203758) | Lab enrichment of tropical soil microbial communities from Luquillo Experimental Forest, Puerto Rico - statoxic.12C.oxic.44.000.082 (v2)... | ecosystem: Environmental > Terrestrial >... | reverse complement strand
ACCCGCGTCGCCGTCGATGACGCGGATCACCTCCGTCGCGTAGACAAGCTGCAGATCGAGCCGTTGCGTCCCGACGGGGGACGAACGGCGCCGCGCGCGGCTAAGGCCGGCGCGCCGCGATAGCGCGGGCGCAGTGACAGCGCCGGCTGCAGCGCCGCGCCGGCATGACGCTGATCGCCAACATGGCGCCGGCCGCCAGCAGCGTGTGGCCGCGCCGGGTGTGCGCGAAGGCCGAGAAGGACAAATGCCGCATGGCCCGACTCGCAAGAACCAAGCTCGCGGTGCCTTTAACTGGGTGACTCTAAGGATTAAATTCCTTGTAGAAATAAATAAATCAAGAACAATCGCCGCGGCGCCGGCGAAATCCTCAAAAATCCGAGGTCAGCCCGTCCTTTTCCCAGTCGCCGTAGCGGGTCGGCTCGAGGCCGCCGCGGCCACCGCTTTCCTTAGGTCTTTCCGTCTTTGCGCGGTCGCGTTCGGCGCGGCGCGCGGCGGCCTCGGCGAGCGCGCGTTCGGCGGCCGGCGGCAGGGGGCGCTTTTTTGGCTCGTTGGGGTCGGTTGGCATCGCCTCTGACTTGGCGTAGCCGTGCCGTTCTTGCAAGGAGGCGCTTTGGCCAAACATTCGCGAAAGCCGAAAGCGCGCGGCCAGGGTGCCGACGCCCCCGACAGCGTCGAGGCGCCCGGCCTTGCGGTGCGGCGGGTCGCTGCGACGATCGTCGAGGGCGTGCTGCGCCGGCACCGCGCGCTCGACGAAATGCTGGAAGGTGCCGACGCGCTCGCCGCGACCGCGGCGCTCTCAGCCCTCGACGAACGCGATCGTGCGTTGACGCGGGCGCTGGTCGCCATAGTGCTGCGCCGGCTCGGTACCTTGCGACACCTGCTCGGTCTGTTGCTCGACCACGGCCTGCCGGAAAGAGCGCCGCGGGTCGAGACCGTGCTGTTGCTCGGCGCGGCGCAAATTCTGTTTCTCGACGTGCCCGATCACGCCGCCGTCGATCTTGCAGTGCGGCTCGCGCGCGAGGACCGCAACGCCTTGCACTTCGCCGGCCTCGTTAATGCCGTGCTGCGCCGCGTGACGCGCGAGGGCGCGGAGAAACTCGCGAGCCTCGATGGGCCCGTGCTCGACACAGCGCCATGGCTGTTCGCGCGCTGGAGCAAAACCTACGGCGAGGCCACCGCCCGCGACATCGCCGCCGCCAACGGCCGCGAGCCGGCGCTCGATCTCACCGTGAAATCCGCCGCCGCCGCTTGGGCGGAAAAGCTCGGCGGCCGCGTGCTGCCGACCGGTTCGGTGCGTGCGGTCGCGTATGGGTTGGTGACAGCGCTGCCCGGTTTTGAAGAAGGCGCCTGGTGGGTGCAAGACGCTGCGGCGGCGCTGCCGGCGCGGTTGTTCGGCGATGTCACGGGATTGCGCGTCGCCGATCTGTGCGCTGCGCCCGGAGGCAAGACCGCGCAACTCATCTGCGCCGGCGCTCACGTCACCGCGATCGATCGCGCATCGGGGCGGCTCAATCGCTTGCGCGAAAATTTGTCTCGGCTGTCGCTCGAGGCCGCGCTCGTCTGCGCCGACGTCGAGCGCTGGACCGCGGAACAAACATTCGACGCAGTGCTGCTCGATGCGCCGTGCTCCTCGACCGGCACCATCCGCCGCCATCCCGAGGTGCAATGGCTCAAGCGCGCCGCCGATATCGTCGCGCTTTCGAACTTGCAGCGCCGCTTGCTCGATCGCGCGGCGGCGCTGACCAGGCCCGGCGGCACGTTGGTCTACTGCACCTGTTCACTCGAACCGGAGGAAGGCAGCGCCATCGTCGCCGATTTGCTTGCGCGCGATCAAAACTTACGGCGCGTGCCGATCGGGGCATCGGACGTGGGCGGCGAGGTTGCGTTCATCTCAGCCGACGGCGACCTGCGCACGCTGCCGTGCCATCTGCCCGACGCTGATTCGCGGCTTGCCGGCGTGGACGGCTTCTACGCGGCACGGCTCGAAAAACGCAAATAAACCATAAGCTTGCACTGTCATTGGCCGTTCGGGCATCCTTCCGTTATGGTGCGGCCGCATCCGAGGAGGGGCCAACGCGTCGATGTCGCGCGTCTCATTGGCCGATAACGCGAAGCTGTCGTGGCTGTTGCTGCGCGGGGGCGTGCGGCGCGCCGCCGGCCGGCTTAACGGCCATCCCCTGCTGCGCTGGCCGTTGCCGCAGTTTCGCGCCGACCGCCTCCTGATCGCGCCGCAGTATTTGCGCACGGCCGACGCCACCCGCGCCACCGAGATTTATGCTGGGCGCTTCGCCTTCGCCGGCAAGGTCGTGATCTGCGACGGCCGCTCCATCTTCGAGATGGAGCCGCCGTCCGAAGAATGGGCCAAGACGTTGCTCGGATTCGGCTGGCTGCGCCATCTGCGCGCCGCCGACTCCGCAATCACGCGCGCGAATGCACGCGCCCTGGTCGACGAGTGGATCACGCTGCAAGGCTCCTGGCATCCGGTCGCCTGGCGGCCCGACGTGCTGTCGCGGCGCATCATTTCCTGGCTGAGCCAGGCGCCGCTGGTGCTGCAGGACGCCGACATGGCGTTCTACCGGCGCTTCCTGCGCAGCCTGGTGCGGCAGGTGCGCTATCTGCGCCACACCGCCGGCGACGCGCGCCGCGGCGTCGCCCGCATGCAAGGCGCGATCGCGCTGACTTACGCGGCGCTGTGCATCGCCGGCCAGTCGCGCCACGTCAAATCGGCGACCGAGCGGCTGCGTGCCGAGATCGAGCGGCAGATCCTGCCCGACGGCGGCCACGCCTCGCGCAATCCGGGGGCCGTCATCGACGTGCTGCTGGAGTTCCTGCCGCTCGCCCAGGTGTTCTCCTCGCGCAACCAGGCGCCGCCGCAGGCGCTGCTTAACGCCATCGACCGGATGATGCCGATGCTGCGCTTCTTCCGGCACTCCGACGGGACGTTCGCGCATTTCAACGGCATGGGCGCGACGCCGGCCGATCAGCTCTTGACGCTGCTTGCCTATGACGAGGTGCACGGCGCGCCGCTGTCGAACGCGCCGCACTCGGCCTATCAGCGGCTCGAAGCCGGGGGTGGCATCCTGATCATGGATACCGGCCGCGCGCCGGCGATCGAGCTGAGCCTCGAAGCCCACGCCGGCTTTCTGTCGTTCGAATACTCCACGCCCAAGGGCAGCCTCATGGTGGTTAATTGCGGCATGCCGCGCACCTCGCGCGAGGACTGGCGGCCGTTCGCCCGCTCGACGCCGGCCCATTCCACCGTAACCTTCAACGAGACCTCGGCGGCGCGGTTCGTCGAGACCGCGGCATTCAAGCGCATGCTCGGCGGCTCGCCGCTGCTTGGCGGGCCGGGCAATGTCGCGGTCACCCGCGAAGATGCCGCCGACTCCGTCGTGCTGGGCGCCACCCACGACGGCTATGCCGACCGCTATGGCATTTTGCACAAGCGCACCGTTTCGCTCAGTGCCGACGGCACCCGGTTCGACGGCGAGGACATGTTCATTGCCGCCGACGGCGGCGCGCAGGTGCGCGGCGAGGACCGCTTCGCGGTGCGCTTCCATCTGCATCCGTCCGTCAAGGCGACGCGGCTGACCGACGGTCACGGCGTCATGCTGATGACCGCGACTAAGGAGGTTTGGACCTTCTCTAGCCCGGAAGCGCGCGTCGAGCTCGAGGACGGCGTCTACCTCGCCGGCCCCGACGGGCCGCGCCGCACCGTGCAGATGGCGATCCACGGCCACGCGGCGGCAACACCGCGCGTCACCTGGACGTTCCAGCAGACCAGCGCCACCACGATCGCCGGCGCCGACACCACGCGCCGCGCCCGTGAGGAGGAACCGCGGCTGCCACTATGAAACTGCCAATGTGAACTAATCGCATTTTCGCCTCCCCCGCGCCCGCGGGGGGGAGTAGAGAGAGGCGATGACCGAACAGCTCCGCCGCGTCACACGCGCCCTGATTTCCGTGTTCGACAAATCCGGCGTCGTCGAGTTCGCCCGCGCGCTTGCCGGCCACGGCGTCGAGTTCGTCTCGACCGGCGGCACGCGCAAGAGCTTGAGCGATGCGGGCCTGAAGGTGCGCGACGTCAGCGAGCTGACCGGATTTCCAGAAATGATGGACGGCCGCGTCAAGACGCTGCATCCGGGAGTGCACGGCGGGCTGCTCGCGATGCGCGGCAACAAGGCCCACGTCGCGGCGATGGGCGCGCACGGCATCCAGCCGATCGATCTGCTGGTGGTCAATCTCTATCCGTTCGAGGATACGGTTGCGCGCAACGCCGATTTTGCCGACTGCATCGAGAATATCGACATCGGCGGCCCGGCCATGATCCGCGCGGCGGCGAAGAACCACGACGACGTCGCGGTCGTGGTCGAGCCGAACGATTACGCGGCCGTGCTCGAGGAGCTGAAGCAGCACGGTGGCGCGACCACGCTGACACTGCGCCGCCGGCTCGCCGCCAAGGCTTACGCGCGCACCGCGGCCTACGATGCGGCGATCGCTAACTGGTTCGCGCGCGAGCTTGCCGACATCGCGCCCGACTACCGCAGCTTCGGCGGCCGGCTGATCGAGAAGCTGCGCTACGGCGAGAACCCGCACCAGGCGGCGGCGTTCTATCGCGCGCCCGATCGGCGCTTCGGCGTCGCCACATCGCGTCAAACCCAGGGCAAGCAGCTGTCCTACAACAACATCAACGACACCGACGCGGCCTACGAATGCGTCGCCGAGTTTGATCCGGCGCGCGCTGCTGCCTGCACAATTATCAAGCACGCCAATCCATGCGGCGTCGCCGAGGGCAATAATCTGGTCGATGCGTACCGCAAGGCGCTGGCCTGCGATCCGGTGTCGGCGTTCGGCGGCATCGTCGCGTTCAACCGCACGCTCGATGCCGACGCGGCGCGCGCCATCACCGAGATTTTCACCGAGGTCATCATCGCGCCCGACGCCACAGCGGACGCCATCGCCATCGTCGGCGCGAAGAAGAACTTGCGGCTGCTGCTCGCCGGCGGCCTGCCCGATCCGCGCGGCGTGGGCCTCACCGCCAAGACCGTGGCCGGCGGCTTGCTGGTGCAGACCCGCGACAACGCGGTTGTCGACGATATGGAATTAAAGCCCGTGACCAAGCGCGCGCCGACCAATGCGGAGCTGCGCGACCTGCGCTTTGCCTTCCGCGTCGCCAAGCACGTGAAGTCGAATACCATCGTCTATGCCAAAGGGTCGGCGACCGTCGGCATCGGGGCCGGCCAGATGAGCCGCGTCGATGCGGCGCGCATCGCCGCGCGCAAGGCGCAGGATGCGGCCGAGGCCGCAGGGCTGAAGGAGCCGGCGACCAAGGGCTCGGTGGTCGCCTCCGATGCGTTCTTTCCGTTTGCCGATGGATTATTGGTGGCGATCGAGGCCGGCGCGACGGCCGTGATCCAGCCCGGCGGCTCAGTGCGCGACGACGAGGTCATCAAGGCCGCCGACGACGCCGGCGTCGCCATGGTGTTCACCGGCACACGGCATTTCAGGCACTAACGGAATTAGACCGAGCTGGTGATCCAGTGCTCGAGCTTCTGCTTCGGCGCGGCGCCGACCTGGCGCGAGGCGAGCTCGCCGTTCTTGAACAGCATCAGGGTCGGGATCGACATAATGCCGAACTTGGCCGCGGTGCCGGGATTTTCGTCGACGTTGAGCTTGACGATCTTGACCTTGCCGTTGAGCGACTTCGAAATCTCTTCCAGCGCCGGCGCGATCATGCGGCACGGGCCGCACCATTCCGCCCAGAAATCGACCACCACAGGCTCGCTCGCCTTCAAGACGTCCTGCTCGAACGTCGCGTCCGTCACCTTATCGACCATGGGAAAAACCTCACATTTTGCAAGAATCGGCGGCCCTGGGGCGATCAAGCTATGAACCGAGTCGGGGGGCGTCAAGGGAGCATCACCAGGGCGTGACCGGTCTCCTCATCCTGAGGAGCGCTCGAAAGGGCGCGTTTCGCAGGATGCTGCTCCGACCACGATGGTTCGAGACGCGACGCTCACGCGTCCCTCCTCACCATGAGGGTCCCGAGATCAGATTTTCGCCAACGCCGTCGCGAGCGCTTTGTCCATGTCCGCGGCCGGCAGTTCCATGACCGTGGGACCGGCGGTGAAGATGAGCACCGCCCGCACCGTCTTGCCGGGATAGATGCGCGCGAGCACGGCGCGATAAAACGCAAGCTGCGCGACGTAAGCTTCGGCCTGATCGAGCGTACACGGCACGACGCGATCGGATTTGTAGTCGGCGATCAACACGGCGCCGTCGGTGACGGCGAGGCGATCCACTTGTCCCGCGACAGCGACGGGTTCAGCGCCGGGGCGCGGGATGCGGCCCACGATCGGTACCTCGGCGCGGCTGCCCGGCGCGAAGATTTCGGCGAAGCTTTGGTCTTCGAGGATGGTGCGGATTTGTTGCGCGATCGCCGTGCGCTCGGCTTCGGAAAAGTCCGCAGCCGCCTTGGCGAGAAAGCGTGCGGCGGCCTCGGCGCGGCGCTCGGCCGGAATATCGGGCAGCGATTGCAGCAGCCGATGCACCAGGCGGCCGCGAGCGAGCGCCTTCTGCCGGTCGGCCGGCGTGCCGCCCGCGGGAAACATTTGACCGATCTCTTCGTCGAACGCCGACGACGGCGCGATCGGCGCAGGGGGCGGCGTCTCCGCGGGCGCGGGCTGCCGCAGCCAGGGGGGCGGCGGATGCGTTTCTACTTTCTTGGTCTCTCCGCCGGAGGACTTGCGCGTCGCAGACGCTGCGGCCGTGGCTTTCCGATAGAGCAAGATCTTCTCGTCGCCGTCGCCTTCGGCAACGAGCGATGGCCCGAGCGCGTCGCGGATCAGATCGTACCAGCAATTCTTCGGCCGGCCGCGCAGGCCGTCGGCACCGCACACGATCAGCCGGTCGGCGGCGCGCGTCATGGCGACATAAAGGAGCCGCCGGTATTCGTCCTCGGCTTCGGCGGCGGCGGTGCTCCGCGCCTGCGCCACGCTCGGCCCGTCGTCGGCCTTGCGGCCAACCCAGATCGTCGCACCGCCGGCGAGTTGCAGAAGTCGAGGCGGCCGCGCTCCGGCCGGCGGCGTCATGGTGTCGGGGAGGATGACGACCGGCGCTTCGAGGCCCTTGGCGCCGTGCACGGTCATGACGCGCACTTCGTCGCGGGCGATCTCCATGTCGCGTTTGACCTCGGCGTGGGCGTCGCGCAGCCAGGCGCCGAAGCCTTGCAGCGACGGCGTCTCGCGCCGCTCGTAGTCGAGCGCGAGATTGAGGAATTCGTCGATGGCGTCGTTGGCCTCGGCGCCGAGCCGGGCGAGGAAATTCTTTCGCCCGCCGCCCGAGCCGAGCAGCGTGGCGTAGAATGTGAACGGCGTGTGCGTCCGCGCGTCGTCTGTAAGCGCTTCCAGCCATGCCGCCGCCTGCCCATAAATCTCCCGCTCCGCCGACTTCTTCGTCAACGCCTCACGCAGCGGCAACCGGCCGCGATCGTGGGCGAGCGCGAACAGGTCGTCGTCGGACAAGCCGAACAGCGGGCTGCGCAATACGGTGGCGAGCGCAAGGTCGTCCTCGGGGAGCAGCAGCGCATCGGCGAGCGCGACCAGATCCATCACCGCGATATGCTCGGTGAGCATCAGACGGTCGGCGCCGGCCACGGCGACGTTCTGATTCTTAAGGGCGCGTATGATGGCTTCGAACAATTCGCCGCGCTGGCGCACCAGGATCAGCACATCGCCGTAACGCGCGGCGCCATTATCGACCATGCGGCGCACGGTGCGGGCGATGCGGCGGGCGAGCCGCACCCGTGGGCTCGTCTCGCTCACGGTATCGAACGGCGCGTCCCAGCCTTCGATCTCCTTGCGCGGCTCCGGCTGCACCGGCTCCCAGATTTCGACCACGCTCGCCCGTGCGTCGGGCAGCGCAATGTGCGGCGGGAAGCCGCCATCGTCGGAGGTGACGCTGAGCGCAATCTCGCGGCGCTTGAACACTTCGTCGACCGCGCCGAGGATCGCATCGCCCGAGCGGAACGAGTGCTCGAACTTGCTGACGACGAATTTCAGGCTGCTTCGTTCGTGCGCCACTTTGAAATAGCGCAGCATCTCGGCGAATTCCTTGGGTGCTGCATCCTGGAACGAGTAGATCGACTGCTTCTCGTCGCCGACCGCGAACAAGGTGCGGCGCACGCTGCGCGCGCCGGCGCCAGCGGTGAACTCGGATGTGAGCCGGCGCACGATGTCCCATTGCTTATGGCTTGTATCCTGCGCCTCGTCGACCAGGACGTGGTCGATGCCGAGGTCAAGCTTGAAGTGCACCCAGGCGGCGTCAACGTCGGCGAGAAGTTTTAGCGTCTTATCGATCAGATCATCGTAATCGAGCAGCCCGCGGCGCTCCTTCTCGTTGGCGTAGCGGGTCAGCACCTCGTGGGCGACGGTGAGCAGGGCGGCGCTGCGCTCACGGCAGGCGGCGGCGCGGTAGCGTTGCAGGAGCGCGTCGACGCGGGTCTGGTCGGCGTTGAGCCGCCCGCGCAGCGCTGCATCGCCGATCGCTTGCGTGACGATGGACCGGCGCGGGGTGCGCCCGCCGCTTTGTGCGGTCAAGAATATGTCGAGATATTTTTCGACCCGCTCGCTTCCGGACAGTGCCGGCAGCCGGGCGAAGCGCTCGGCCTGCTCGCAATCGGTCTTGCTGCCGCGCGAGAGGATGTCCGCCAGCGCCGGCCATTCGTCGGGCGCGATGATGGTGCCGGAGAAATACTCCGCCTCGATGGCGTCGAGGCTTTCGGACGGATCGACGCCGAGCGTCGCCGAGAGCTGCGCGATCGCCGCGTCAACGCTGCCGGTCCGCGTCACCCAGGCGTTGATGGCGTCGCGGTTGGCGATGGCCTCGCGCACCACGTCGCGGAACGTCTGGTCGGCGGCCGCCGTCATGGCGGTGGTGAGCGCGCGGGCGAGCGCGCCGTCCGGCGCGGCAGCGCCGTCGAGCAGCACCCCGAGCGTCAGCCGCTCGAGAAGCTGCGACTGCTCGGCCTCGTCCAGCACCGTAAAGCGGGCGGCGACATTGGCCTCGAACGGGAACTGGTGCAGCAGCTGGGTGCAGAAGGCGTGGATGGTGTAAACCTTCAGGCCGCCCGGCGTCTCAAGTGCGTGGGCAAAGAGGCGCCGCGCCAAGGCTCGGCGCGCCGCGGCGCTGCCGCTGCCATGCGAGCCGATGGCCTCATCAAGCTTGGTGTCATCAAAGGTGGTCCACTCCGCCAACTGGTCGAACACCCGCTTCGCCATATTGGCGGCGGCCGCCTTGGTGAAGGTGATGCAGAGGATTTTTTCCGGCTGCACGCCGTCGAGCAAAAGGTTGATCACCCGCTGCGCCAGCACGTGGGTCTTGCCCGAGCCCGCATTGGCGGCGACCCAGGCCGACGCGGTGGGATCGGCGGCTTCGTCCTGCCGCTGCCGAACCTCGGGCGGGATGACGCGGACCGCTCTCATTCGCTGCCCCAGATATCGTCGACCTCGCCGCCGGTCGCCGACCATTCCTTGACCCGTGCGAGGTGGTCGTAGTCGCCGTAATGGGTGGTCCACATCGGATGAACCAGCGAGCGATAGGGCTCGTTGTCGTCGGCGAAGCGAGCCGCGAGCTCGGCAAGTTTGTCAAGGGCGCGGTCGGCCTGGCTGTCGGCCGTGCCTTGCTCGAAGTCGATCATCTTCGGATCGCCGGCGCGCGCGCCGCCCTTGAGCAGCACGTAGCCGATCTGCGAAACCGAGCTGCCGGCCGGAATATCGGTAAAGCCTCCCTTGCGCAGGATCGCGGCCTCCAGCGTAAGCTGCGGCGCGAGGCCCGTGCGCACCTGTTTCTCGGTGCGCGTCGAGCCGGTCTTGTAATCGAGGATCACATAGCGGCCGTCGGTCTGGCACTCGATGCGGTCGGCGATGCCGCGCACGCTGAACGTGCCGTCGACTACAGGGATTTCGCCGCGGATCTCGGCGGCGAGCTTGGTGATGGTGGGACGGCGCAAGCGTTCCCAGCCGGCGAACCAGTGGGCGATGCGCAGGAAGCGCGGCCACCAGAATGCGCGCGCCTCGGGAAAATCCTCAAGTGTGGCGAAGTGCGGCCGGCCGCGCGCGACGATCTCGCCGGCCGGATCGGGCGGCAAACCGTTGGCGAAGTCTTGGGTGAACTCGCCGATGGCGGCGTGGATCATGGTACCGCGCTCGGCGGCGCCGGGCGACATGTCGACCGGATCGAGCGGCGCGAGACGCAGAATGTATTTGGCGTAGATGGTGTAGGGATCGCGGAGCCAGTTCTCGATGTCGGTGACGGACAGGCTTTGCGGCCGCACCGCACGCGGCGGCTTCGGCGCCGGCTGCGGCGCGGGCGTGATTTTTTCCGGCCGGTCGAGGTCGCGCGCCCAGTGCAGATATGTGTCGCCGCGCGCGCGCGCCGCCTGCCATCGCGGGCCGGCGATCGCTGCAAGCCGCTGCACGAACCGCGACGGCACGGTCGGCGCGCCGGCGAGCTTGCCGGCGTGGGTCAGAAAGACTTCCGGCGCGCCAAGGAGCTGCGCGAAGTCGTGGGCGGACAGACCGATGCGACGCTCCGGCAGATCGAGGCCGAGCGCAAGCCGCATTGGCCGGCTGAGCCAGGCGTCGGTGCGGCTCTCCGGCGGCCAGGTGCCTTCGACCAGGCCACCGAGCACGACGCGGTCGCTCTCGGTGAGACGCGCTTCGAGCGGCCCGAGGATGCGCACGCGCGCGCCAGGCCGGGCCGGGCGGCGTACCACGCGGCCGGAAAGCGCGGCGGCAAACAATTCCACATAGTCGGATGGCTCGACGCTAAGCCCAGTCGCGGCGTCGCTCGCGGCCAGCTCATCGAGCGTTTTAGCGAGCTTCATCCCGTCGGGACCGGCGATGGCGGCTTCGGCGTCGCCATGGCGCGACAGCGCGACGACGACGGCGCGATGGCGCTCCGCCAGCACGCTAAGCGGCTGCGGCGCCTTGCCGAGGCTCTCCAGCGGCGCGAGCGCCGCGCCGAGCCGCGCCACCAGATCGGTGGCGGCGGCGAGCGCGGAATCGCTCAGCGCGGTGCGCGGATCGGACCGATGCAGATCGGTCTTTTCGCCGCGACGGAATTTTTCCAGCACCGTGCACAACGTTTGCAACGCCTGCGCCAGCCCGCGCGAACCGGGGCGCGGCCGCGGCCCACGCAGCACCGCGCGTTCGAGGGTGGCGACGGCAAAGTGCCAGTCGTTGTTCCCGAGCCGCAGCAGCGGATGCTTGAGCAACGCCAGCAGCGTCACCGGCGCGAGACCGCCGAGCGCCGCTTCGGCGGCGAGGCGGGCGAAGATACCGGCCGGCGTGTCGGCAAGCGCATCGCCGTCGGAATCTTCCTCCGCGATGGTCCATCGCGTCAGCGCCGCAAGCACGCGCTTGCTGAGCGCGCGGTCGGGCGTGACCAGCGCCGCGCTCCTGCCTTCGTGCACCGCTTCGCGCAACGCCACCGCGATGGCGAGCGCTTCCTCCTCGGCAGTGGCGGCTTCGATGACGTTGACCCGTTCGAGCGCCTTATCCGCCTCGGCCGCGAACATCATGTCGGTCGATTTTTGCTGCCACAGATCGGCGGCGGCCGCCGGCCGCAAGGCTTCCGACACCAAGCGCTCGCGGCCGCGAGGCGCAGCGAGGCTGACGACGGCGTCGCGGCCGAGGCCGATGCGCGCCAGCAGCGCCTGCAAGGCGAATTGCGCATGGCCGGGCGCGGCGGCGACGCGCTTTTTCTCGTCGCCGCCGATCAAACGCCACGACGCTTCGTCGAGATCGGTGTCGAGGCCGGGCAGTACCACGGCGCCGTGCGGCAGATGGGCGATGGTGGCGATCAGCTCGGCGGTGGCCGGGATCGAGCCGGTTGAGCCCGCGGCGATTACCGGCGCATGGCTGTTGCGGGCGAGCCGCGCGCTCTCGGCCTTGATCAGAAGATCGCGTCGGGCGGCGGCCTCGATGACACCGCGCTCGTCGAGGATCGCCGGCCACTGGTGGCTTGCGATCTGCAAAAATTGCAGCGTAAATTGCCAGTATTTGTCGAGGTCGTCGGGCACGAGCTCGTCGAGGCGCTGCCACGGCACGCCGCGCATGGTCATATCGTCGATCAGGCGGGCGAGATCGTCGGCGAGCGCGCAGGCCGCCGCCGGCGTCTGCGCCACGAGCGGCGAGCCGGCCGCGCCGTGTAATTTTGGTGCCTTCGCCCATTCGCCGATGAGCCGCGTCAGCAGGAGCCGCCGCTCGAGGCCGCCGAGCGCCTCGGGCAAGGCCAGCGCGTCGGCCGCGAGATCGCCAGTCGCGGCCTCGGCGAACACGATCTCGTCCTCGTCGATGTCGCCGATGGCGACGATGCGCGGCAGAATCGCGACGTCGCCTTTGAGCACCCTGAGAAACGCGTCGCGCGCCAGCCGGCAGGCGCGCCGCGTCGGTAGGAACAGGGTCGCCGCGGCCAGCGCCAGCGGATCGCGCGTCGCCGTAACGCCGAGCCTGCCGCCGAGCAATGCCTCGATCAGCGTCGGCAGAAACGGCGCCGACGCCGGGATGTTGAAGACGCGTGGTGCCATATTTTTTAGGTTTGTGGCGCTTACGACCGATTCGCCGTGAAGCTTGATCGCAGTGCGCCGTCGATCGCAAGGGCCACAGAAAGTTCCGAACAAATCAGGATGTCAAGGGGTGACATCGCTGAGCGATCCAGTATCGTGAAAAATCGCTTTGCCGGTAGGCCTCCCCCATTTTGAAATACATGGTCTGGTTTGTCCTTGCCTCACGAAGATGATCCGTTAAAGGTAGAAGACCCAACTGCCGGGGTATGCAGCATTGATCCACGCCACGCTGTTTCGCGCGCTTGTGCTGTCAGCAGCTTTCGCTGGCGCAATGACGCCTGTGCGATGTTTTGGCGAAGTTGGCAATCCGTTGCCGGAAAAGGCAACGCGAGAGCTGTCGCCCGAGCTGCTCTCACTCCTTCACAAAAAGAAAATGCCGAAAAATTCACCGATCATTCTGCGCATTTTCAAAGACGAAGCAGAGCTTGAAGTTTGGAAGCAAGACACTACCGGCCACTTCCAGCTTCTCAAAATCTATCCGGTCTGCCGGTGGTCGGGCGACCTCGGGCCAAAAATGTATGAAGGCGACCGTCAGACCCCTGAGGGCTTCTATACAATTACGCCCCAATTGATGAATCCGAATTCAAACTTCTATCTAGCGATTAATACCGGTTTTCCCAACGCCTTCGACAAGGCGAACAACCGCAACGGTACCTTTCTCATGATCCACGGCGATTGCTCGTCGAGCGGCTGCTATGCCATGACCGACGAGCAGATCGGCGAAATCTACTCACTGGCGCGCGACTCGCTGCGCGGACGGCCGTCATTCCAGGTCCAGGCTTATCCGTTCCGCATGACACCTGCGAACTTGGCCCGTCATCGAACCAATCCGCACTTGGCCTTTTGGAAGATGCTCAAGATCGGGAACGATCATTTCGAGGCGACGCATCTCGAACCTCAGGTGGAGGTGTGCAATCGTCGTTACGTGTTCGATGCCCAACAACCCCCAAATTCAGCGAACCCGGCTGTGTTCGATCCGAAAGGTCCGTGCCCCGCCTTTGTCGTCAATCCGAAAGTCGCCCGGGCGGCGCTGCGGAAGCAGCGCGCCGACGATGTCGAATACGCGCAGTTGGTAGAGACCAACATATCGGTCGCCCCGATTTACAGCGGACTCGACGGCGGAATGAACGAGGTTTTCCATGCGCAGTTTCCGGGCGAGATAATCCCGCTGGCGAGGGTATTGCCGCCCGGGTCTGGGCTTGAGCTGCCGCAATTGCCGCCCATCCCCTGGACCGACAACCATGGTTCCCTGGCGAATAGACTATTCGGCGCGTTGTTCGGATCGAATTATACCTTGCAGACGCAAGTCGTCTGGCCCGATTCGACACCGCAGGGACGCGGGGCGGAGTCGACGCCAACCGCACCGCTTGCCTCGCCGACAACAACGCTCGCGTTTCCAGATTGAGATCGGCGTGTGAAATCTGACCGATCAGCAGCAAGTCCTGGCGAGAATTGCCCGTACCTGGCCTAATGCGTCGCGGCCAGCGCCGCTTCGGCGGCGGCGACGGCTTCGGGCGTGCCGACATGCATCCAGACGCCTTCGAGGCGGAGGCCGTGAAGGCGGCCGGCATCGCCGGCCTTGTCGAACAAATTCGTCAGGCCAAACGCCCCGGCGGGCGCGCCGGCGAACAGTTTCGGCGACAAGACCGCGGCGCCAGCGTAGACGAAGGGAACCACGTCGCGCTCGCCGCGGCGCGTCAGGCGCCCGTTGGGCAACATGGCGAAGTCGCCGCGGCCTTCGTAGCCGATGCTTCCGGTCGCCGACGCCAAGAGCAGCACCGCGTCCATGGCGGCGGGATCGAAGGCGTCGGCGAGGCGCGTGAAATTCGGCTTCGCGCCGTCGAGCCACAGCGTGTCGGAATTGACCAGGAAGAACGGCGCGTTGCCCAGAAGCGGCAGCGCCCTGGCGATGCCGCCGCCGGTGCCGAGCAGCGTTTCGCGCTCGTCGGAGATGACGATCCGCGGCCGTTGCCGCATTTTCAGATGCCGCTCCAGCGCGTCGGCGAGGTAGTGCACGTTGACGACCGCGCGTTCGACGCCGGCTTCGGCAAGCCGATCGAGCGAATAGTCGATCAGCGATTTGCCGCCGACGGCGACCAGCGGCTTCGGCACGCTGCCGTTATGCGGCCGCATCCGCGTGCCCAGACCCGCCGCCAGCACGAACGCGCTTTTCGGCATCATGAGTTTGCTGCGCCTCGCACCCGATTCGTGCCCATCATAGCCCATCCCCGGGCGGAACATTGCCGTCGTACCAGGCCTTGAGCGGCGCCAAAGCCGGGTGCGCGAGCGCGCGCTGCAGATAGGTCCATATACGGGGCATGTGACGCAGGTATTGGGGTTTGCCGTCGCGGCGATCGAGGCGGGCGAAGATGCCGAGGATCTTGGTCGCCCGTTGTGCCGCCAATGTGGCGTAGAGCTGGCTAAAGCCGGCCACGTCGAACCGCGGGTCGTCGCTGCGGCGGGCGCGGACGTAGCGCCCGAGCAACGCCATCTCCATGTCTTCCGGCACGTCGACGCGGGCGTCCTGCAGCAGCGATGCGACATCATAGGCCGCCGGCCCGATCAGCGCATCCTGGAAGTCGAGCACGCCGATGCGGGCGACGTCGTCGCGGTCGGCAAGCCAAAGAAGGTTCGGCGAATGATAGTCGCGCAGCACCCAGGTCGGCTGCGCGGCGAGCGCCGGCTCGAGCGCGTCGCGCCACAGCGCGACAAACGTTTGGCGCATGTCGTCGGTCGGCGGCGCATCGACGCTCGGCAGATACCAGTCGAGCAGGAGTTCGGCCTCGATCAGAAACGCACCGAGGTCGTAGCGCGGCAGCCGGTGGTCGACGTGCGGCGCGATCGAGATCGTCTCGGGCAGGCGGCGCCGATGCAGTGAGATCAGCACATCGACCGCGACCTCGTAGTGCGCTTTGACCGGCGCAGGCGGCTCGGCTTCGACGATGCGCACCTCGCCGAGGTCCTCCATGACGATCAGGCCGTTCGGCAGATCGGCGTGCAAAATCTCCGGCGCCGACAGGTTGCGGTCGCGCAGGCCGCGGGCAAGCGCGACGTACGGGATCACGTCTTCGGCCAGATGGGCGATGGCGCTGTAGGGCTTGCCGTTGCGCACCGGCGGGCCGTCGGGCCGGCGCGGCGCGTTCATTAGGATCATGGAGCGGCCGTTAAGCGTGAGGCGCTCGAAGATGCGCGTCGAGGCGTCGCCCTGCATGCGATGGCGCTCGGCGTCGCCGAGGCCGGAGTCATGGAGGAAGTCGCGGATCGCGGCAATGCGCTCGGCGCGCGGCGCAAAGGCGCCGTAGCCGGTGTAGCGCACGTTGCGGCCTTCGGCGCCGAGCTGCGGCGCGAGCGTAAAGGTAATGTCGAGACGGTCGGGCGGCAGCAGCCCCGCGGCGCGGTCGGGCCATTCCAGCAGCACCACGGCGCCTTCGGGCAAATCGTCGAAGCCGAGCTCGGCGAGCTCGGACGCGCCAGTTACGCGGTAGAGGTCGGCATGGACGAGGGGGAAGCGCGGCAGTTCGTAGGTCTGGACGAACGTGAAGGTCGGGCTTGGCACGTCGACGGTCTGGTCGCCGGCAAGATAGCGGATCAGCGCGCGGGCGAACGTGGTCTTGCCGGCGCCGAGGTCGCCGGACAGCGTGACGAGATCGCCCGGCTCCAGCGCCGCGGCGATATCAGCCATGAAGGCGGCGAGCGCCGCCTTATTGGGGACGGTCAGCGTAAAGCTTTGGCCGCCTGAGCTTAAGAGCACCATGACGGCTCAGGCTGCCGTACGGGCGGCGACTTGACCAGTCGGAAATGTGCAGGTGACGGTAGTTCCTTCGCCGACCACCGAGGCGATGCTCACGGTGCCGCGGTGCAGTTCGACGAAGGACCGCACCAGCGACAGGCCGATTCCGGGGCCGCGGTGCCGCGAGCCGAGCGGGAACGATTCGAACCAGTCGAACACCCGGTCCAGCACCTCGGGCGGGATGCCCGGACCGTGGTCGGTGACGACGAACACCACCGCGTCGGCGCGGCGCTCGGCGTGCAAGGTCACCGTGGCGCCGCCCGGCGAGAAGGTCACGGCATTAGCGAGGAGGTTGAAGAGAATTTGCCGAATGCGGCGCTCGTCGGCGGTGAACGAGCCGACATTCGCCGGCGCGTCGATGTCGAGCGTCAGCCCCGAGCCGACCAAACGGTCCTGCACGCCTTCGGCGGCGGCCGCCATTGCGGCGCGGATATCGACCTCGCCGAGGTCGAGCTGCATGCGGCCGGCATCGATGGTGGCGAGGTCGAGGATGTTGTCGGTCAAGGCGAGCAGCGTGTTGGTGCACACCGTGATGTAGTCGAGATATTCGCGCTGTTTTCCCTGCAGCGGTCCGGTCACCGGCTCGCCGAGCAGGTGGACGAAGCCGATGATGTTGGTCAGCGGCGAGCGCAGCTCGTAGGACACGTGGTGGACGAAGTCGATCTTGATCTTGTCGGCGTCTTCCAGCGCCTCGTTACGCTCGCGCAGCGCCCGCTCGACGTTCACCGAATCCGTCACGTCGTGAAACGTCACCAGCGTCGCGCCGTTGGGCAGCGGCACGGCCGAGCAATCGACCGCGCTGCCGTCGCGGCGCTCGAGCCGCCGGTTCTCGATCGGCTCGCGGCCTTCGATTGCGGTGACGAACTGGCGGAGCGCCTGCCAGGTGGCGTCGTCGCCGTGCAGCGGCCGGCAGGCCGCGGTGATGGTCTCGACATGGGGCTGCGCGGCGAGCGTCTGCGCATCGAGCCGCCACATGCGGGCAAAGGCCGCGTTGTGCAGGCGCAAGCGGCCGTCGCTCGCGAACACCGCGACGCCTTCGGCCAAATTGTCCAGCGTCTCGCCCTGCACGCGGATCATTTCCTCGAAGCGGCGGTCGAGGTCGAGCCGTTCGGTGACGTCGTGGAACAGATAAGTGACGCCGCCGTCCGGGTTGGGCGTGGTGACGATGCGCAAGGTGCGGCCGTCGGGCAGGTGCCAGGTGTATTCCTTGGCCTCGATAGCGCGGTAAGCCTCGTGCAGCTGCGCCTTCCACTGGCGGAAGTCCTGCTCCTCGGGCAATTTGCGCGTGCCTCGCAGCTGCTCGATCACCGCGGAGTCGGTCGGGCTTTGATCGAGAAACTCGGCGGGCAGATCCCACAGCGCGCGATAGGCGGCGTTGTAGAAGGTGAGCCGGTGACCGGCATCGAACATGGCGACGCCGGTGGAGAGCTGGTCGAGCGTGCGGCGGTGCGCGTCGACGAGGCGCGCCAACGCGGCGCGCATGCCGTCGGCCTCGGTGGCGTCGAGCCCGATGCCGGCGCTGCCGGTCTCAGTGCGGAAATCGAGCACGTCGAACACGCGCCGGGAACCGGCGACCACCGCCGGCAGCCGACCGGCATAGGAGCCGTTGGTGGCGCGGGTGCGCACGATATTGTCGCGCGCGGCGCTGTCGAGAAGTTCGGCGTGGCGCGCCACCGCAACGGCCGGGGTCGGCGCTTCGACCGCGCGCGCATAGGCGGCGTTGACGAAGGTTAGGCGCCCGGCGGCATCGCGCGTCCAAACCGGCGCTGGCAGGTTCTCGATCAAGGCGCGCAGCGACGCGACCTCGGCCAGCAGGGTTTCGTGGCGGGCGAGCAGCGCGGCAAGATCGTGCTTGACGCCGCTCGCGTCTTTCAAGCGCAGTACAGCGCGGCCGCCGATAGCGCGGCCCTGCGCCTCGATCGGATGACCGTGCAGCGTGGTCAGCGTTATGGCGAAGCTTTCGCCGCGGCTGCGCAAGCCCTCGACCGCGCGCTCCATGGCGAGTGCCCGGCCGGATTCGAGCCAGCTGCCGAAGGCAAGCACCTTATGCGGCGCATCGACGCCAACGAGGTCGGCTTCGCCGTCGATGGTCGGTTCGTCGGCGCCGGCCGGCCAGTCGATCATTACCTGCGGCTCGGCGGAGAGCAGCGCATTGGCGCGGTCGAGGCCGTTGCGCAGCGTCGCGACCTCGTCGCGCGACCAGGCGTCGAGCCGCGTCAGCCGCGTTCGCGTGCGCAGCAGCATGATGGCGGTGACAACGGCGAACAGAATAAGCCCGAGTACCAGCGCCAGCACGGCGACCTCGTGGCGATCGATGCTGTCTTGGATGCGGTCCTGGGCGTTCAGCACCAACTCATGAAGCCGCAGTGCCGGGCGTTGCTCGGCCTTGGCCTGAGGTGCGAACGATGACGCAAGGCATGCGGCAATGGCGAAGAGGAATCCGCGTCGCCACGGATGAGCGCAGCTCCCGCTGATCCGGATCGTGTCCGGCATGGCCCTTCGCCTCTGCTGGCCACCGCCGCAATGCCAGCCGGTCCGCCGCGGGCACCCCCCGCGAATCAAGCGACTTTACTCTCAAGCGAAATCGCGCCGAAAGAGTCCAGATCGTGAACGTGGAGTGCGGGGTCTATCGGCGCGGATCGGATCCGGCGCAGACGCCGAGCGTCTCGGCGTCGCGCGCCATATCGTCGAGATTGATGCGCCCGAGCGCGACGCCAAACTCGTGCTCGGCGCTGGCCAGCGTCGGCACCACCACTTTGTTACCAAGCCGCCGGCCGTTCGTCGGTGTCTTCGACACTGTCGGCGGCGTGCAGAATGTTCGTTGGCGGACGCGGCGTGCGCGCGCCAATTCGTAGCCGCCGCGCGCCAGCGCTTGCAGAACGGATTCCAGATGCTGTGGCGGCAGCCCGTGGCGTGATGCAAGCAGAGATCGGTCGCCCTTGCATTTGAAATGCCACATCGATCATCGCAGCAACTGCAAGGACTCCTTTGCGCGAGAGGAGAGGCATGTACAGGGGCAGGGGGAGTTCATTCGCGCCGGTGGTAGTATATTACATTCGGGTCTGAGTCCAGATAAACGACCCATCAATCCCAAATTTTGGCAATGTTCTATCGTATTCCCGTGGAACCCAAGCCACCTGCGGCGCGCTCCGTTGAATCTAGTCTGTCAGATTCAAGAAATTTAACGTGTTGAATGGGGGCGATTACTAGTTGCGCGATGCGCATGCCCCTTCGAATTACAAAAGAATCCGCTCCAATATTCACAAGGATCACTTGTAGTTCTCCACGGTAATCAGCATCGAT
>Ga0306922_10001762_pt1 | contig 19722 bp, 15 predicted proteins | sample sta12Cox44000082_FD_203758 | JGI IMG/M metagenome (GOLD analysis project Ga0306922, IMG submission 203758) | Lab enrichment of tropical soil microbial communities from Luquillo Experimental Forest, Puerto Rico - statoxic.12C.oxic.44.000.082 (v2)... | ecosystem: Environmental > Terrestrial >... | reverse complement strand
ATCGGCACTTTGGGTGGTCTCGAGGACGCGACTACCCTGGACACGAGTAGCGCAATGCAGAGCGCCGAGGCCGCGCCGATGAGCGTAAACCCGTAGGCCCAGCCCATCCGCGCCCATGGCCAGGTGCGCGGACTGCGCCAGTCGCGCCCGAACGAGTCGTCCAGCAGCTTCAGGAAGTCATCGGTGATGGGCTTCGGCGCGACCGCGCTCCACAGCTCCCATACGAGCCATGCCGCGGCGGCGATCAGCAGCAAGCCACACCACGCGTTGAGCACGAAGTTCAGCGTTCCCGCTCGGTATGCGACGCGTTCACACGGCTGAACGATCGGCGGGGCGGCGTAGCAGTTCGTGAAATCGAAGACCGCGACGATGTTGTCGGGAGCCGTGGCGATAAGCCGTGTGCCGAACCCCAGAGCGCCGCAGATGAGCATGCCCATCCAACACTCCCACAGGGCCAGGCGGACCCAGGCCCGTGTCGAATCCGGTGGGACCGTGAGCGGGCGACTCTTCCAAGGAGTCATGTCGCGTAGCACGGGCACCGCCATCTCTATCACTATCTCCTTCGTGCGGTGTTCTCGCGGGGCGCAACGCCGGGCTCTTCAATCGTAATCACTCTGTTGGTGCCCTGATGTCCCCACGGCGGCGCCGCGCCGTCGCCGACTCGGAGCGTGATGACCGGAAACGGCGGAATCTCTTTCGGCCACGGAGTGCGGCAGTCGCTGACGATGACCAAGAGATCGATTGGTGCGACCTTCCGTTCGATGAACGCGCGCAGCCCCACACCGATGTCCGTACCCCCGCCGCCATACAACTCGATCGGCGTCCTCGTGAAGACCTTCCTCACGTGATGCACCGCCGCGTCGCAGCAGGCGACGACCACGTCCGCGCCGTACCCGAGTTGGCGCGTCAAGCCTCCCAGCTCTGAGACGGCTCTCGCCAGCTGCGTGTCCCCCATCGAGGCGGACGTGTCGATCAAAAAACCTGGCCGCGGCCGCGGCTGGTAGAAGCTGGGCATGATGAACTCACCGTAGCAGGCCTGCCGGCGATGCGGTCGCCTGTAGGTGCGGTCATATCGGCCGAGCGTGCTGTCGCGCAAGGCGCGCCGCACCGCGTGACGGAGCGTCGCCATGTAGTCAACCTTTGGCGCAAGCGTCGCGTGGGCCCAGCGGCGCCAGGCGAGCGGGACATCGTTGTCGTAAGGGGACTTCTCGTCGATGCGTCGGGCCACCTCCCGCCGCACGAGCTCGGCCTTGATCCGGTCCACGCCCGGCACGCCACGGTCAGCCTCATCGTCGGTCGGTAGTTCCCAGAATCGCCGTTCGCCGTGTGCTCCAGACCCGCAGTCGGGCGACGGCTGCTCATCGCCAGCCGTCGCGTGTTGGTCGGCTCGTGCCGGGGTCGGCAGCTGTTTGTAGTAGCTCTCGGCGTTGTTCCCGCTCTGGAGTCCATACTTGTCGGGCAGCGGCGGGTCGCCTGGCAGTGGCAGTCCCTCGGCGTGGAGATCATCGTTGATTTCGCAGTCGCCGGCGGTGTTCCATCGCCGGTAGTCCCGGATGCCTGCGGCCTTCTTGCGTCCCTCATGGTCGCGCAAGAGATGGCTGACCTCGTGGATAAGCAGGCTGGCATTCTGCTCGACGGTGTGCGTCGCCACCCAGGCATCGTTGTAGTAAAGCCGCCAGTGGGAATCCACCGCCATACTCGCAATCAGATCCGTCTCGACCGGCACGAGGCTGAAGAGGGCCGGTGCAAAATAGCTGCGCTGATGCGCCGCCCGCACCCGCGCCGCCTGCAGCGCGCGCGAGTACCCGTCCGACTTGTGATCGGCGCTGCGGATCAAGTCGAAGAGTCTGATTCCCACGTCACCCTCCCGGAAGCAGCTTCGCTATCTGCATCAGCTCGTAGAACGAGCGGCACTCCTCGGGCAGTTTGATCACGCCTTCAGGACGGTTCCTCTTGTCGCACAGGGTTCGCGCCGCTGCCGCAGGGATGTCGGCGTTCTTCCCGCCCGCGACGCCAAGGGCAATCATCGCCGCTTCCCATCGCTCCGGCGTCTTGTGGTTGATGACGGCGCCCGCGAGGGAGTAGCAGATCGCGTACGCGCGATCCACACGATCGGGCAGCACGAACCTGCGCGGATCTTTCAGAATGTCCTCAGGGTCCGGCAAATTCAACATCTCGCGGTACTCGAGGAATGGCAGGGCCTGGTCGCCCACCAGACCCGCGAGTGCAGGGCCCTGCAGCAGTCGATTGCCTGGAGAGACCGCTTCGATCGCGGCCAGGAGTCGCGACGCCAGATACCAGGTGCGGCCCGACGGCCACGGACCGCTTCGCCGGGCTGGATCCTCGGGCGGTGCCATCCAGGCATCGTGACCCGCCGCCTTCACGTACGCTGCGATCACGGCGCGCTGCTGATGATGATGTTTGTGCAGGTAATCGGCCGGCAGGATCGGCAGGTCGTTAGGCGCCGGAAAGTCGCTCAGCAACATGTCGCACCATGTTTCGTGGTCCATCGGAAAGTCGCCGTGCCACAAGCGATTCGCCATCGGCGGCTGAATCTCCTGTCCGCCGGCGGCCCATTCGACGGCGTTGCTGGCGCATAAATAGACCACGCCGCCCTTGCCGGGCTCGTAATGCGGCAGCGCAAGTTCACCGCAGACGTTCTCCGTCAGCAAGCGCAACATCGCCGCCTGCGTCGTCGGTGGGACCGTGGTGAGCTCGTCTAGAAAGACGATCACCAGGTAGCCATCCTCGGCCAGGCGTTTCGCGTCGCGCGCCCATGCCATCGGCAGCAGCCGCACGCCTTCGGGCGTCGAAACCGGAAACCCGCCGAAGTCCTGAGGTTCCCGAACGGAGCCGATCAGGATGAAGACCTTACACTTGAGGCCCACGCGTGCGAATCCCGTCTCGAGGCTCTTGGTGAACTCGGTCTTGCCGACACCGGGAAAGCCCGTCATGTGCATGGGGATGCGCGCCTGCAACCCGATCGCGATCAGTTGGACGAAGTGTTTGAACTCCATATCTCACTCGAGGAACGCTTTTTGCCGGCGAATTGTCATCACTCGTCTACGCTTTTCGCGCAGCTCCGCCGGCTCGGCACAAGCCGTTAGACACCTGAATTGCGCATACGGGGTCACGCCTTCGGGAGGCACCAACCCAGATTGAGCGTCGATCCGCGAGCAGGTCTTCAAATGGTGAGCTTTCGTTTTACCATCGCGCGGGCGCTGCTGACCGCGATGGCAACGCCTGCCTCCAGCGAGCAACCGCCCCGGATGGTCGGAGATGTCACCGTATCGCATGCAGGTCGAGCTGAACGTCTCCGCGGAGCGTGCCTGACTGGGACGAGTCTGGCCGGGCGGTGGTGCTCCTCGTCCTGTGCGAAGACTCCGCCGAAGCCAGAACACCCGATTGAAGCAGTCTGGGGAGGGCTCGCGCCTCAGGAAACTCGGCCCAATGGCGGCCACGACATCGAATCCTTGATCCGGCACAGCTCACAATAGGCGATCAGCGCTGATCGTCGGTGAATCGCAGCCGACGCGGCCCGAGCTGTTCGCGAAGCATCCGATTCTCCGCCTGGAGATACTCGATCACCTCGCGCTGATGTTGTTGATCCAGCCGGCCACGGCGACTAGATGAAACTGGAGGGGATGCGAAAGCGGAGACACAAGCGCAGCGTATCAGAGGCCGGAGCGTCGTTATCGATCGCGAGCGGCCGCGCGCATATCCCGCGTCCAGATCTGGCTTGCAGGAACGCGATCGGATTCTCGGACACTACTGAGTCACTGCAAATGCCAACAGCACGTTGCCAGGCAGCCCGTTTCGCTGAGCCGATCCAGAGGTGGCGAATAACATCCCGCCAGCGATGACCGGACCCCCGACGTCAAGCGCGCCGCCGTGTCCTGCGAGGCCATTGACCGTCTCGAACTCGCGCACGGTGTCGTAGTCCCAGAGGATACGGCCGTTGGCTGTCGAATACGCCCGCAAGTGGCCATCGAGCGACCCGGAAAATACGGCGCCGGGTATCCCCGTCACCGCCGCCGATTGCGCAGGGCTGCATGGTCGGCGGCTGCCGCATCCGGGTGCCGCGGTGTGCCAAATCCGCTCGCCGTTTGCGACCGAGACGGCGAACAGGCCGCCGCCCTTGGTCGGATCCAGTTCCCAGATCCGTTCGCTGCTTCCAGCAGCCAGCGTCACTTGAAAGCGTACATCGGACAGTGCGATGTACACATTGCGGCCATCAGTCGCAGGCCCCCATTCGATGCCGCCGATGGTGCCACCCTCGCCCACGCGCGCCTGCCACAGGACTTGGCCTTGACGATCCGCATCGAGGCCATACGCGACACCCGATTTCTGCCCGAGCACGAGCATGCGCCGTCCGTTGGCCGCTGAGACGAGCAGAGCGGAGGCCGCGAAGTCGAAGTCGGGGCCATCGGCATCTGGGCAGTTGACCTTGTCGACCATACAGGAGCTGTTCCAGGCGTCGCCGGGCGTGAGTTGTTTCGACCAAAGGATTTCCCCGGTGGACATCCGAAGCGCCACGACAGCATCGCTCAACGGGGTCGGCGGGTCCGAGTAGTTGTCGCCGGTCGTGACGTACATCCGGTCGCGATCGGGATCGAGCGTCGGAGCGGTCCACACGCCCACGCCCGATGGGCCGAAGGCGGCAGACCCGCGCCGGGTCCGTGGTCGCTTCTCCGCCGCTTCATCGATCATGTACCGCTTCCACAGGATCCTCCCTTCGCCCGCGTCGATCGCCATCACGCTTCCTCGGAAGGTGCAGCAGACGTAGGCTGAGGACACGGCCAACGCTTCTTCGAGCGAAGAGACGCCGACATACAGCCGTCCTTGGTGAAACACCGGCGTAGACGTGGCTTTCGTCGCCGGATGCTCATCCAGCCGAACCTTCCACAGTTGTTTTCCAGTGATCCCGTCCAAGCCATACACGTGGCCCGAGGAATCGCCGAAAAACAATGCGGCCTTCCCCGCGACTTCGCCAACGGTTATTCCGGACTGCACGTCAGCCTGCACGGTTGTGGTCCAATGCACACAGCCCGTCGCGGCGTCAAGCGCGTACACGTCGCCGCTTTGACTCCCGACGAAGACCCTGCCGCGATAGACAGCGGGCTGCGAGCGGAGCATCGTGGAATCGGGAAACGCGAACGCCCATTTCAATGTAAGCCGCGGCACGTCCTCGGCTGTCAGTCCCGCGTCCTTTGAGGTCTGAAAGCGCGTGTTCGCCAACCCGGCACCCCAGTTGGTCCAGCCTGCCCCGTCTTTCCAGGCGGCGCCGCCTGGGCACGGATTCGCGATCTCATCCCGTCGCCGTTCCGCCGTCACCGCTGTACCCAGAAAATTGGCAATCGCCCGACGTTCGTTGGTTGATAGGGCAGCCGCTTGCGTTCGCATCACACCGTTGTCGAGCGCCCTCTGAATAGCAGTCGGGGTCATCGTTTTCAGTTGCGAGACGGATGGGATGCGCGCGGCGCCTCCAGCAGCGGACTCGTGGCACGACGCGCAATGCTCGGTGAAAAGCCGCGCCGCGTACGGATCGTCGGCCGTCTGTGCGGCAAGGGCGGCGCGTACCAGTAAGAGGGCGATGAGTAACAGTGGAAGGCGCTTCATTGGTGCCACATTCTAGACTACCTAGCTCAGCGAATTAACTATCGATCAACTCTCGACGGACGTCGCGGGCTGTCCGCGGACGTCCGCTCGCAGTGACGGCAACTCGTTCGGAACGTGCAGAGTGCCTTAGGGACAGCTCGGTTGAAAGTTAAAGGACGCGGTGGAGGTCAGCAGAAGCGGCCAGCCGTACGAACTGGCGCTTCAGCAGGTTGACCTGTGTGACGTAGCGGCGGACGTCGTGGTCGCCGCATCGCTGGGCGGCTCTGAATCGGAACCCGCGGCGCGCGTACGCGTCGCCAACGCCGCCTCCACACAAGTGGATCACGGCTGCGAGGTTCTGACGCTGCTGTAGCGAGGCATCGGCGATGCGGTGGCTCTCGAGCGTTCGCGCGACCCTGCGATCGAGTAACGCCGCCGTCATCTCCACTGCATCACTGGGCGCGACGCGCGTGTAGAGCGCGTTGAACCAACACGATCGCGGATCGTGCCAGGAACCGTCCTCGACGACGACGTGGTTATGGATGCAGTAGTGCCTCGCCTCCGCGAACGTCCCGTCGGTGATCTGAAACATCCCGACGGCGCTCGAAGCCGGTCGGTACAGCTTGAACGGGTTCCAGCTGAATCGCCACCGCCAGTAGGTTCGTGCCACTGGGTTGCCGCTGCCCTCCGCCTGGGCCAGAGCCGCGAGCAGTTCCGGCGTGATGACCGCGGTGGAGTGCTCGACGAAGAGCGGGCCGTATTGCCGCCAGGTCTCCGCCGGAGTCTTGGCGAGTGAGCCGCTGACGGGAAAGAATATTTCGGTCGGCTTGCGGACTGCCTGCACGATCCAATTCACTGACGCCCAGACGGCCACCAGCAGGATCGCCGAGATGAAGATCCGGACAGTCCATGGCGCGCCCCGCAGGGCCACGAGCGCGCGGCCCGCCAGGCGCCAGGGCACCGAGCGGCCAGCGCGATGGCGTCGGGTGCGTGGTGCTCGGAGTGCCGCCTCCGAAATCGTGGCGAATGGCATAACGGCTAGTATGCGAGGCACTCCCAAAAGGAGCAACGGATAGGCTAGACCTTCGGAGCACCGCGCCAGCGCCCGGACCCTACCAGACGTGCCGATCCACGTTCTCCGTGACGCTCGACCGACACGGCGACCTGCTGAGCAGGTTCAATCAACGAATCGTGATGGTCGAGACCAGTGACCTTCTCAAGCGCAAACTGGGCTGTATCAAACTGCGCGCCCAGACTCGTTGTCAGCTTTTGACCGTCGCCAACCGCCCTTGTGCTGCCGATGAAGGGCAAGCGTCTCGTCAGGTGGTGCTTCCTCGACTGCATCGGGCCGTTGACGTTCCAGGCTCCGAGTTAGGGACGCTCGGCCGGGCGTTCAGCCGCGCCTTCGCGACTGGGGCGCCTTTCTGGTGGACTCCCCTCGTTGGATGCTGCAACCGCCGACCCGTTCCCATATTCCGGAGTATTTCGCTGGTAAACGCGCCACCAGTGTGTCACCTGTGTGACGTGTTCTTTCCCGTCGGCTCCAATCTCTTTCGAGACAGGGTCTCTCCCCCTTTGCAATTGTGCAACCTCCGCGCGATCGTGGATCAATACCACCGTCATTTCGTAGATCTTTCCGCCGATCTTCATGCGCACGCGCGGATCGCGCTCGACGTTGGCCCACCACGCCTTGGAATAGGGGAACTTCTTTTGCAACCTGAAATCTCTTTCGCTTCCTTGGACGTAGAGTTTGTCGCCCCGCCCGATGATGCCGATCGTCACTGAGTGAGGGATGCCGTACCACGTACGTGTCTCGAGCATGATCGTGTTCTTGCGGATCGGGTCATTGACCTTGTTGACCCAGTCCCAATTTGTCACGGGCTCATGGACGACCTCCCCTGTCAGCCACAGTCCTGGCCTGGTGGTCCGGCCGCTTTTGGCGAACTCTTCGCTACTGGGATCGACGTATGCGGGCTCCAGGCCCGTCACGCGCAGCGTCAAGAGCGTCACGACCACCAGGGCTCCGATCACCAGCAAGCCAATTTTCAATGCTTTCATCATCTTCGTTCCTCTACGTTTCTGCTCGGCCATCCCTCCGCGTCCCAAATCTCGCCTGAATTCGCGCCCTTTCGTCAGGCCTGCCCGAAATCGGGCCCATGTGTCACCGAAAGTGTAACGTTTGGGACGACACGCCACACCATGGCACACCTAATACTCATTGTGGCTGCTGCGCCTTGCGAGCGCAACATTGGCTCGCGCCACAGCGAAGCTTCAGTACTAACCCCTGCGCGCCCGCCGGGCGTGCACCACGAATGATCGCTGCACGCCTATGAAACGACTGTCGAGAAGGCGTGCGCTCGTCGCGTGTCTTGCTGCAACGACCCTATGCGCCCATCCAAGCCCTGTACGGGCGTGTAATCCGGCCCACGTAAAATACCGGACCTCTTCGCGATTTTCGAGGAGGTGCCGTGCTTGCCGTTTGGTACGATGCGCTTGAGCGCGTCCTGCAACTGGTCTGTCTTCGATTCCGGTCAACCGCGTTCACAGAACTTGAGATTGTCGACCTGCGTCACGAGCTCGCGGTCTTTCGCAGGCACGTTCAGCGGTCGGCGTTTCAATCAGTCCACCCAATGTTCTTGGCAGCGGCGAGCCGGATATTGCCGAGGGCGTCTCGTCGTCCTTTGTCGTCGCGGCGGCTACGCTCCTGCGGTCGCACCGGCGTCTGGTGGCGAACCGATGGACGGACACGCGCCGCGTCAGTCGAACTGTTGTCCGCAAATAATCGATCACGGCCGATTTTTCGAGGTTCTTCTGGCGCATCGGTGACCGCTCGTCTCGACGCTCGCCACGGTCGCGTAGGATCCGTCTGGTCATACTCGGACCTGTTCGGCGTCTGTTTGAAAGCCCCGTAATGTCCCTGCTCAGGATCGACATGACTGAGGCCATTTTTTCACGTCCGTGGTATAAGCTCCGCGCTCGTGGTGCGTCATGAAGTGGTCGACGAATCAACGTCTGCTTCGCGTCGTTCAACTCCAACGGGTGCACCCGAGGGGCATCGAGTCGTCGCGACGCCGATTGTGGGGAGCGTTTTGAGCCAAACGCCGCCTGAGAGCGAGGTTTAATGAGATGGCATCAGCGTCGTGATCGCGTGCCCCGAGATCGACGGCAGCGTTCAGCCCAGTTTCCGTCTATGAGGATTTCTGGATGAAGGTCGTCATTACAGGAGCCAATGGAGCAGTCGGTCAGGCTATCCTTCGCTTAGCGAAGGCGAGTGCTCAGTCGAACGTCGATTTCGTCGCGGCGGTACGATCCGAGCGCGTAATCAACGAACTTCCACAGGCTCCCAATATTCACGTCTCGCTCGTCTCCTACGACGGCGTCGCAAGTCTGTCCGCGGCATTTGAAGGATCGAGCTCGGTTATCCATCTCGCAGGAGTCCTCGTCGAGACTCCCGGATCGACATACGAACTAGCGAACGTTGAAACCACGCGTTGCGTCGTCGAAGCGGCGAAGAAGGTCGGCGTCGGCAAGATCGTGTACGTCAGTTCCATTGGAGCAGACGCGGGCTCGCCGAACGGTTATTGGAGAACAAAAGGAAGGGCGGAAGCTATCGTGCGCGAGTCTGGATGCGCGTATACGATCCTGCGGGTGCCGTTGTTGTTGGGTCCTGGAACGGAAGGGGCGGCGGGTTTACGGCGACACTTGAACCGGTCGCTGATCGTGCTTCCGGGAGGAGGGCGCAATTTTCAGCAGCCGTTGGACGTCGATGATTTGGCGCGTGCGACGGTTCGTGCCGCAGAGCCGACTGTTGCGGTTAATCTGACCTTGAACCTGGTCGGACCAACTGCTCTGTCTGAAGGTGAAATTCTACGCCGAGCCGCGCGCGTGCTTCGCCGCGATGTGAGAATTTGGTCGATTCCTGTCTTACTCATGAGGACTGCGCTTGCGGTCAGGCGGCGACTGGGCGCATCCGGATTGTCGCCAGACGTTCTCGACGTGATCACCGCCGACACACAGCAGGATCCGAGGCCGGCGGCTACAGATTTGCGAATTGCGTTGACCGGAATCGATGACATGATCAGTCGGAGTGTGACGCCGATCGTCACCAAATCTCGAGCCGGCTATCAGCAGCTGTGATCGAAGAACGAAGACCTCTCAAACATTGTCGGACGGATCCAATGGCAAACTGTGAGACGGTTCGGAGGAGCATCATATGAAAGGGGAGATCAAATCGCAGACGTGGCACAAACTTCTGCCTTTGCTGGTCGCTGCAGCGTGTTTCGCGTATCTCTACGCGCGTCTCGCTGGCGCCGCCTCAGCCGAGGGGACAACACTGATTTCGTACCTCGCAAAAAGCTTCGAGCATGTCAACTGGTCTCGGTGGCTTGCGCTGATGATTCCGTACTGCGTCTTTTTCTTTTTGATCGACAGTCTCGTTGTCTGGCAGGTGATCAACTGGTTCAACGTCAAGGTCGGCTACGGCGACATCCTCCCCATCCGTGCGAGTGCATACATTCTCTCGTTGGTCAATGAACAAGTCAGCAAAGGCGCGATCGCGCTGTATCTGAATCGCCGTGAGGGCGTGCCAGGCTGGGAGGTCGGTTCCAGCATGTTGTTCATTATGGTCTGCGAGTACTACAGTCTGATTCTCTGGGCGACATTCGGCGTGCTCTTGCGGTGGCAGACCCTTCCAGACACCTTCCACATCATTCCAGCGATTGCGTTGGGCGCCGGCATATTCTTCGTCGTCGTTTATTTGTTTTTCAGAGGAAAGATGCCAGTCGGCGCCGCGCTGCGTGACCGCCCGATTTTCCGGTCATTCCGTCTCGCCAAACTGTGGCATTACGTCGCTGTGTTTGCGCTGCGTGCACCGGCGGTGATTTCCGGCGTCTTCGTATACACGTTAGTCTTGAGACTGTTTGGAGGGTCGGTCACGTTTGGCGAAATGCTGAGCTATGTCCCGGTTGTCTTTTTTGGCGCCTCACTTCCGGGACCGATGCATTCGGTCGCGATCGTGTTTTGGGTTCTCTTGTTTCCCGACCGGCCTGGCCAAATGACGGCCTTCGGTTTTGTTCAGCACAATTTTTTTATGCTGTTCAACGCGGCAATTGGCGTGCTGTTTCTTCGCCGGGCAACGCGAGAGCTTTTCCCAACAGCATCAGCCGCTCGGTCATCGACGCCAGCGTGCTGAATACGAGCGTCCAGGAAACAAGCGTGAGTACCGAATGCAAGACGCCCCAGCCCAAACATACGAGGATGTCAACGCTTAACGGAACAAAGTATAGGATGCCGTTATACCGCCCCAATCGACTCCCCCGAAGGCCACTTCGCCGGTGGATCCAATACGAATCGACGACGTACTGGAAAAATGCCACCGTAATCAGCGACGGCAACAGCCACGGCACTGCGCCGCGGGAGGCTGTTGCAAACAAGCCGCACGTGACAAAAAGAAAATCGGACGTGTGATCGAGCGTGCCGCCGAACGAGCTCACAGTGCCGGTTCGTCGCGCAAGCGGTCCATCCGCCAGGTCGGTCACAATTGCGACGACCATCGCGAGGGTCGCCAGCGCGGCGGAGTGGGGATCATCGCTCGTTCTGAGATAGGCAAACGGTACGATGAGCAGCAACCGGATTGCCGTCAGCGCATTGGCCATTCGGAGTAATCGAAAATGAACGTCTTTCCCTTGGCCGATGACTAGCTCAGCGGCGCCGAGCGGAGCTGGAAACTCCACCAAGTGTCTGGCCGTTTCGCGTCTGGACGCGGAATCGGGTTATAGGGCCCACCGCCATAGACTTGCAGTTTCTTGATTCTCGCCGCCCAGACTCGATCCAAAGTCGCCGCGTCCATCACTCGGTTCAATACGACCGGATAGATGACGCCATTAAGACGCAGGCGCCCGGGGTGGTCCTTCCGCACCTGCTGGCACCAATACTTGCGTGTTGCCGCCGAGCAGCTGAGGAAAAGCTGACCGTCGGCGGTCGCCATGCAATTCAGATTCACTGAGTGCGGGCCCCATCCCGTGTTGATCTGAATCTGGCATAAAGGAACATCGTTCACGAACGTCCAGTCCGTAACCAGCTCTTTGTGGACGTCTCCCAGCAATAGAAATCCAGGGATATTGTTGCAAGGGCACTTGACGGTCCACACGGCTACTCCTGCGATGGATGCGACGACCACCGTCGCCGCGAGCCCGATCATCGTGCGGACCGAAATCTTTTTACGCACAGGTCCATGCTCCGTGTTGCAGGCGAGAGGCTAAACCACTGAAGAACCAAGACATTGCCCTTTTCTTGCCCTTTTGCCGCCGATCCTGAAATCAGACAGTTCATTTCCGACGGTCGATCGGATTCCTGAACACTACGCCGACGATTCGCGAGTTACGAACGGCCTGTCAACAGCAGGGCGCCGCTGGGGAGAAGGTCTCTGCGCGAAACAGTGTTCATTTGCCCACTCCTCGCGTGAATCGACAGCGTATCCTAGCACCCCGCCGGTCCGCATCTGTTCAGGATGCGAAGTTCTCCTGGACTAATATGCGACCGCAAGGACACGTCATGAAGTGCACGCGCCGCGAGTTTATCGGGAGCACAGGGCTTGTTGTTGGGGCGGCGGGCCTCCATGGCTGTGCCGGTGACGCGGGTCAGCGTGAGGCGCCACATCGTCCGTCGGCCGCACCGGGTGTGACGTTGAACGCCGACGGCGCGGCGCTGCCCGATTATTCCCGAGATCTCGAGCGGTATCTCGTACGCCTGGCAAACGAGGCGCGCGAGCGGCGCAAGCACATCGTCAACGCGATCTCGACGCGTCAACAGGTTGTCGATCGGCAGACCGCCGTCGTCGCAGAGCTCTGGAAGATGCTCGGCGGCCCGCTCGAGCGAACGCCGCTCAACGCGCGCGTGACAGGAATCCTCGAGCGATCGGGCTATCGCATCGAGAAGCTGACGTTCGAGAGCCGGCCGCGCCTGTACGTCACAGCGAATCTCTACGTACCGGTCGGCGCCGGGCGGCGTCCTGCGATTCTCGGACCGCTTGGACATTCGGCGAATGGCAAGGCGTGGCCCAGTTACCAGCGTCTATTCTCGAATCTGGCCCGCAAGGGTTACGTGGTGCTCGCATACGACCCGTTCGGACAGGGCGAGCGCATCGAATATCCGGGGCCGCGCCCCGGCCAGAGTGCGATTGTCGGTGGAGGAACCGCCGAACACGAGTACGCTGGGCGCCGCCTCATCCTGCTGGGCGCGAACTTCAGCCTCTTTCGGGTCTGGGACGGCATCCGCGGAATCGATTACCTGTTCACTCGCTCGGAAGTGGACCCACAACGGATCGGCTGCTGTGGGCAATCGGGTGGCGGAACGCTGACGCAGTTCCTGTCGGCGCTCGACAGCCGCATAAAGGTAGCCGTGGTTTCTGAGGGCAATACCGAAAACCTTGCGCAAGACAACGTGGAGCCGCCGGGATCTGCCGACGACGCCGAGCAGAATATCGTGCCGGGGCTCGCTCGAGGCATCGATCGGGCGGACCTGCTCTACGCTTTCGCGCCAAAGCCGCTTCTCATGACCGTCACACTGCACGATGCCGGTCACACGTACTCACCTGAGTACGTGACGAACTCGCTCGATTTCCTGGACGAATACAAGCGCGTGTACGGATTGTTCGAAGCGAGCGATCGTGTGTCGCTTCAGGCCACGACCGTGCAACACGGGTACGCGTACGAAATGCGCCGGGCGACGTACGCGTGGTTCAACCGCTGGTTCGCAATGAAGGACGCGGACGACAACGAGACGTCGCAGGCCGTCGAACAGGAGTCGACACTGAATGTGACTGCGTCCGGTTTCGTTCGGACGTCGCTCAACGGCGAGACGGCGCTCTCTCTCACTCGGCAGATGGCCGAAGCGATCCGCACGCCGACACCTCTAGCGCCGGACGATCTGCGCGGGCGAATCCTGGCGGTCCTCGGCATCGACGACTCGCGGCGCGATCCATTGGCGGCCCGCGTCGCGGCCACGATTACGAGACGGGGATATCAGGCCGAACAATTCGAGTTCACGAGCGAACGGGAAATCCGCACGCCCGGTTGGCTGCTCACGCCAGACAACGGGCAGCCTCTGACGCCGACACTCCTCTACATCGGCGAGGCGGCGGCGTGGGCCGCGGTCGTCGAGGATTCGCTCGCCGAGCGTCTGTGTGTCGACGGACACTGCCGCGTCGCGGTGATCGACGTACGAGGACGTGGCGATTGCGCGATCGCGTATCCGCGGCGAGGACGATTCTACTTTCCCGATCGCATCCTCGACGAGTCCTACCTGACGTGGTTCACGCTGATGCTGGGCAAGCCGCTCCTCGGCGGACAGATCTACGACACGCTGCGTGCGCTCGACTATCTTCGGTCGCTGCCTGGCGCTGGCGAGAAGGTATCGCTCGTCGGCGACGGACCTCACGGCCTCATCGCCCTCTACGCCGCTGCGCTCGATCAAAGCACCGCGGGCGTCGCGTTGCGTCACACCGTCACCGACTATCGTTCGCTTGCCGTCGCGGAGCACTACAACCATCCGTTCGGGGTGTACGCGTACGGCGTCATGCGGGAATTCGACTTGCCGGACGTGGCGCGCGCCGTCGGCCCACGCCCAGTGCTGTTGCTCGACGCCGTGACTGCGCTCGGCGAACCCGCTGGCGCGGCCGCGCGGGACCTGTACAGGAGTGCGTCGAACGTCAGCGTTCGAAACATCGATGGGAGTGCCGATCCGACATCCCTCATAGCAGCCTGGGCACGGGGCCTGGCGTAATCGCATACACATCCATGCGATGTGGGCGCACGGATACCTCAGCAAGCTCCACATTGCCATTGAGACGTGGCGTGCGCGGGTTGTCCCTCGCCAATACTGGATCCGACGAAAAACCACACGAACCCTGAGTGGTCGATCCTCCAGCAGCCACGGCAACAAATCGTCTACTCGAAGCCCGATAAATCGACAAATGTCGGCATAGCTCAGCAATACGTTCACCATTGCCACACCGGATCCGCCGGCTTCTAACCTTTCAGACGTCAGGCAACAGGTCTGAATAATTGCGGAATAACTGAGAGCTTGCATTATGGCGAAGCACACCGTGCAAGAAGTGCCCGCATGGAAAAATTAAAGTCGGTCTCGCCGCTGCAATGGGGAAAATGGACGTTGCGCAGATAATGGCGCACCGGAGTGCAGCACTGGAGATGGCCTCGGGCAAAATCGTCGCTAAGCGCACCCTGCTCGGTACGGCCGTAGAGATTCGATGTCGGACCTAGCGGACGTTCGAAACATGCTCGAGTTGGCGGAACATGCCGCGACCGCTGGCAACTTCGGGTCTGCCGATGAGCTGCTGAGACATGCCGCAAGCATTCAGGAAGCCAAGCTGGGTCCGTTCCATCCGGATCTGGCGAGCACGCTGAACAACCTCGCCATCGTTGCCGAGAAGACCGGACGGCCGGGGGACGCCGAGACTCTCTACCGGCAGGCGGCCGCGATTGCGTCCGCGTCGCTTCCGGCGGACCATCCGATGGTCGCGGCGAGTCGACAGAACCTCGAAGACTTCTGCCACGCGCGTGGCTTGCCGATCGTTGAACCCGCTGTCCGTGCGTCTGCGGCGCAGGAGACGGTGCTCGGACAAGAGGACTTCGCTCGAGCGGTGGCAGCGCCCCAAGGGAAGACGCCGACTGATGTAAGGGCTGCCGATTCTGGCCTCGCTATGCAGGCGTCACGCTCGCTCCAGAAGGTCGCGATCGGTGCGGTCGTCCTCGCGGCTGCCGCGGTACTAGTAATGCAACCGTGGTCCTCGCGCGAAACCTCGACACGGCCACCGACGGCAGAACCCATACCTCCCTCCGGTGCTGAGCCCGGGCTACCGCGCTTCGCCGTGCCCGCTCCCATCGAACAGGTCCAACCTCCGACACCACGGGACAAAGATCGCGGCGTCGTCTCCGCCAAGCCGCCTCCTCCAAAACGCTCATCTGACGCCATTGCCCTGGCTACAGTGCAACTCTGCCGGACGTTGTCGACGAGCGGGCGCAACTGGCAATGCGATCCGGCAGGGGATTCCGTGGCGCCGGGGCGGATCATTCTCTACACGCGCGTTAGGTCCCCGCACGATGCAGTCGTCACCCATCGCTGGTACCGCGGACAGACGCTGCGGCAATCCGTCGCGCTGACGATTCGGGCCAGCGTGACGGAGGGTTATCGCACCTACAGTCGTTACGCCGTGGAAAGTGGAGGGGATTGGCGGGTGGAAGTCAGGAGCGCGGCCGGCGACCTGCTGCACGAGCAGCGCTTCGCCGTGCGTTAGATGCGCCGCCACGGCAGCGTGATGTGCACGAGTGGTTGACGTTTGCCATAGTCCCTCCGACGCCGTCCTGTGCGAAAACTCCGCCGAAGTCGGATCACCCGATAATTGGTGGATCGACGCAGCCGGAGGAGGCGTGTGCCTCCAGAAATCCGACCGAATCGACATCGTCCTTGAACCGGCGCAGCGCCTCAGGCACGCTCCGCCATGGCCCCGTTGCCCGATCCCTGCCCAAGTTAAACGTGTGCGTCTCGAATTTCAAATTCTCTCGCTGAGTCCAAGGTGGCCGTTATGACCGCGGAGTTGGTTGGTGCCGGTGGCGTGCGAACGTGATCGCGGAGAATCTCATCCCCAAGCAGCAACTGATCGGAAACAAAGGGACCTCTGCAAGAAGTGCTCAAAGCCATGGATGCGGAACTGACGGAGATTGAAGCGGGACGACGGCGCTGCAGACGTGGTTGGGGCCAGATTCGTGGTCGACTACAGAGTGGCTTTACCGCTTCGATTCAGAGTGGTTCTCCCCTCAAGGCATCGCCGGGGGCTAGGATCCGGCCGATCGCCGGTCTGTGAACGCAGAGGTCGAAGCGCTAAACATGACGACACTTCTTTGGTCCACGGGGACCCCACGCCGCACGGCGGTCACGGTCCTGATCGCGTGGTTGCTGGCGGGTACGCTCGACATCACAACGGCAGTTCTCTTTTACGTAGGTCCGTCCAGCGCTCGGGCTGCGAGACTCCTGCAGGGCATCGCGAGCGGCCTGCTCGGTGCGCGGGCGTTTGACGGAGGCGCGACGACGGCGTTGCTTGGGTTAGCGCTGCACTACCTGATCGCGCTTATCTGGACGCTCGTGTTCCTCGTCGCATTCCGAACACTCGGCGCGCTCCGCCGCCATCTCGTGTTGATTGGAATCGCCTACGGCATCATCGTCTGGCTGGTCATGAATCTCGTCGTGTTGCCGCTAAGCAACGTTGCTCGCGGACCGTTGCAACCGCGGGCGGCTGCCATCGCAGCGACCATTTTGGTCCTCTGTATCGGACTGCCCATTTCGCTTGTAATCGGGCGCCACCTGCGAGGCGAGAGCGCGTCGTGAACGCTAGCAAAAGAGGATCGCTGTGCGACACGCCAGCGAAACACCGAGCAGCGTGAGCTGGAACATCACCGCGGCATAGAGCGATGCGCATCGCAAGTGTGGGACACGTGGTTTTTGCGGCGACGATGATCGCCCTCGGAACCCTTGGGCTCAGCAAAGGGCATTTCACCATGGTCTGGCAGGCGGTGCCCAAGGGTGTGCCCGCACGCGAGGTGCTTGTCGATCTTTGCGCCTTCATCTCCATCGCGTCTGGTGCAGGCGTGCTCTCGCGCCGCACAGCTACCGTGGCGGCTCGCGCGCTGTTCGCCTATCTTCTGTTCTGGTTGCTGATCTTTAGAGTGCCAGGGCTGTTCCACGCCCTCACCGTGGACGTGTACTGGTCAGCTTGCCGAGACGCGGTGATGGTGGCTGCCGCCTGGGTCCTGTATGCTTGGCTCGCGAACGATTGGGATAGGCAACGACTTGGTTTCGCCGTCGGCGATAGCGGTTTGCGGATGGCGAGAGTACTCTACGGCATGGCCATCATCCCTTTCGGCCTGGCTCACTTCCAATATGTCCAGCGGACCGCCGCACTGATCCCTCGGTGGCTGCCGGCGCATGTGGCCTTGACCTATTTCACAGGTGGTTGCTTCATCGTCGCGGGCCTGGCGGTGCTCATCGGTGTGTGTGCGCGGCTGGCAGCCGCACTCTCGGCGTTGGAGATGGGCCTGTTCCTGCTTCTCGTGTGGATACCCGCCGTGGCAGCAGGGTCGCTGAACGCCTTCCAATGGAGCGAGACCGTCACGACGTGGGTGCTGACCGCCGCAGCTTGGGTGGTGGCGGATTCCTATCGCCACATCCCCTGGCTCGCCGTGGCTCGGTCCGACCGGACCATGGACTACACACGTAGCACGTCTCTCGGCCACAGCTAGCCTCCCAGTTAGCGCTAGGTCTCGACCGATTTCATGCCTTCGATCACTCGACGTTCGTTCCCGGAGATGGCGGTGCCGTCGGCTCATCCACGCTGCCGCATCCGCCTTCGACGACCATGTGGGCCCATGCGACATGATCGGCCACGCTGAGGACCACGGCGAACGCGTCATCGTTCTCTCACGCCTTTCTTGCGTCGCACCAGATATGGCCGAAGCGTAGCTTCCAGATCCGCGCGCAGCCAACCGGCAGCAGAGCCTTCCCGATACAGCGTCCAATTCAGAAACGACCCGTTGAGCGTGACCTCGATTGACCGAGCGAGCGCCTGCACATTCGTGCCCGCACGGAGCTCGCCGACGGCGACAGCGCCGGCGACGAGCTTTTCGTAGTGCGCGCGTGCTGCTCGCGACATCCTCAACAGGTGACGATGCAGGACGGGATCGGCCAAGTCGTTGTGAAGGTAGGCAAGATTCCGAAGGGCGGCGCGCGGCGAACTGGCAAGCTGCGCATGTACCGCCGTGACGGAGCGCAGCGCCTCCAGCGGCGATAGGGTCAGCGGCTGGGGGACCGCCAGACCCACGTCGCCAGTGGCGGCAGCATGGCGGGCATGCGCCAGCAACATCGCTCGCTTGGAGCCGAACCGCTGAACCAGCGCGCCAGCGGTGACGCCCGCCTCTGCGGCAATGTCGCGCAGCGTCAGCTCCGCCGGGCCGCGGCGCTGCATGACCCGCACCAACGCCGCGAACACATCGACGTCCTCGGCCTTTCGTGGTCGTGGACTCATCGCACTTGACAATATCTAAACATACGTTTAGTTTGGTCGCAACTGACATGGCTCTGACTCATGGGTTCCTTCGCTCGGTATCCATCCGGACTGAGCGTCCAGCAGCGGTGCCGGTGTCCCTTACAGTCGGCGTTGAGGCGTGACGATGGAGAACGGAAAGCCCCGGGTAACGATCCACATGGCCGCGAGTCTCGACGGCTTCATCGCAAGAAGAGATGGAAGCGTTGACTGGCTGGAGACGTCAGACAACTTCGAGGGTGGGGACACCATGACACCGGAATCAGTCGCGGAGTTCCTCAGGACGATCGACTGCTACGTCATGGGTTCACGAACCTACGAGACGGCGTTGAATTTCGAGGCCAAGGGACTGGGCTGGTCATACGGGGACAAGCCGACCTTCGTCCTCACCCGTCGCACGCTGCGGAAGACCAGGAGCACTGTGGAGTTTTACGCGGGCGATCTCGGGCGGCTGGTGGGCGAGAGATTGAAGCCGAACTTCCGCAGCATCTGGTTTGTCGGCGGTGGAGCAGTATCCTCTGAGTGCTTGCGCCTGCAACTGGCCGACGAAGTGCGCTATTCGATCGTGCCCATGCTGATTGGTGACGGAATCTCGTTTTTCCAGGGACTCGGCAAGGACGTCGCCCTGCACCTGCTAGAGGCGACGGCATACAAGAGCGGCATGGTGGCGCTTCGCTACGAGGTGCGGCAGTATGGGTCGACCGAAGCGTGAAACGCTGAAGGCAGGCAGCGGCGTCCCCGGTCCTCCCAGCTTTGCCTCCAAGACAGACGGGCCCGCGGGCCCCGCGGTCGCAAAGGGCGGTCAGTAGTCGGTGGTCATGCCGCGGTGTCGAGACGGCCCCGGGATGGCAAGCACCTCACCAGGGCGGAGTGTATCCCGATCGAACTGCAGAAATCTGCTCGTCAGAAGAGTCGTCCGATGCTGATGTAATAGCGTGAGCGTCCATCGAAGCTGAAGCTCGCACCGGCGGTCAGAGGCCCGATGAGGGTATCGAAAATCGCACCGACTCCGA
>Ga0306922_10001761_pt1 | contig 19729 bp, 17 predicted proteins | sample sta12Cox44000082_FD_203758 | JGI IMG/M metagenome (GOLD analysis project Ga0306922, IMG submission 203758) | Lab enrichment of tropical soil microbial communities from Luquillo Experimental Forest, Puerto Rico - statoxic.12C.oxic.44.000.082 (v2)... | ecosystem: Environmental > Terrestrial >... | reverse complement strand
ATAAGGCGCACACCGATGAGGCGATTTCGCTTTTGCGCGCAGCTGTGGCGCGGGAAACCGAGGCACCGCTTGGTTACTTGCAATTGGCTATGGCTTATGGCCGGAAGGGAGACTATGCGGAGGCAGATCTCGCGTCGGCGCAAGCGGCCTATCTGCGCGGCGACAGCAAGACCGCGCGCGAATTGGCCTCGCGGGCGAAGACCCGCTTTGCCATCGGCACGCCCGGCTGGGTGAAGGCCGACGACATCGTCACCGCCAAACCGTTGCCTGGCCAGAAGGGCGAATAGCACCGAAATACCGGGACAAAGCCACAAGGATTCACTACACCTGAGCCGAGATGCAAAGTTGCCGGGACACCACGCCGACGGCGCGGGAAGGCCGGCTTGATTCAGAGGACTGATCGATGAAATCGCTTCGCCGTTTCGCCCCCACGCTGTTTGCGCTTGCTCTCTGCGCGGCGCCCCTGCCCACGTCGGCGCAAAGCTTCACGGACACGCAGCGAAGCGACATCCAAGCCATCGTGCGCAGCTATTTGATCGCGCATCCCGAGGTGCTCGAGGAGGCGATGAACGAGCTGAACAAACGCCAGGCCGCCGAGGAAGCTGCAAAGCACGAAGCCGCAATCGGCCAGAACGCGGACTCGATCTTCAATTCGCCGCACGGCGTGGTGCTCGGCAACAAGGATGGCGACGTCGCGTTTGTCGAGTTCTTCGATTACAATTGCGGTTATTGCAAGCGCGCGATGGCTGACATGCTCGACCTCCTGAAGAGCGATCCCAAGCTCAAGATCGTGCTGAAGGAATTTCCTGTCTTGAGCGAGGGCTCGGTCGAGGCCGCCAAGGTCGCGGTTGCCGTGCGCATGCAGGACCCCAAAAAATATCTCGACTTCCACACGCGGCTGTTGGGCGGCCGCGGTCCGGTCGACAAGGCGCGCGCTTTGGCCGCGGCGAAGGATGTGGGTCTTGATGTCGCGCGGATCGAAAAGGATCTCGCAAATCCGGAGGTCAGGGCCACAATCGAGGAAAACATGAAGCTTGCCGAGGACATGGGCTTGAACGGCACGCCGAGCTACGTGATCGGCAAGCAGGTCGTGGTCGGCGCGGTCGGGCTTGAAGGGCTGAAGGAAAAGATCGGTATCGCCCGCTGCGGCAAGGCGACCTGCTGAGACCCCTCGCGCAAGGTGTTGCTGTTCTGGAACAGGCCGGCCGCTGCGCCGGCCTTTTCATTTGGTCAGATTTTGTTCCGCACGCATCGCAGAAACAAACGCGTGGAACCACACCAGCGCGAGGAACGTCTCGCACCGCCCTTCGTTGTCGGCGTATTCCGCAGACAAGGAGGAGATACGGATGAACAATCGTTTATTGGTTTCGGTCGCAGCCATTGCCCTGATTGGTGGCGTGGGTGCGGTCAACGCACAAGGCGGCATGAACCGCGAAGGCGGCTCCGCGGTGCAGCAGAGCACGCCATCGGGTGGAGGCCACACCGGCGGCGCCGCGACCCAGAAGGGGACGGAACAATCATATGGCCAGAAGTCGACCCAGACCGAACCGAAGGCGTCCGGCGCGGCCAAAGGCCAGCGCGCGGAAGACAATGCGCGCGGTGAGAAGTCGAAGAACCTGAGCACTGAGAATGCGCGGGACCAGAACCAAAAGTCGAAGAACCTGAACACGGAGAACAAGACCACGGGCTCAGCGAAGGTCGAGGGCCGTGAGGGCCGCAGCGACAACAACATGAAGGCCGAGAGTCAGGTGGGCCGCGACAAGAACATGAAGGCCGAGGGCCGTGAGGGCCGCGACAACAACAACTTGAAGGCCGAAGGCCGCGAGGGTCGTGGCAACGAGCGTTCGCAAATGACGACCGGTCAGGCCGGCGGCGGTGCCAAGCTGTCGACTGAACAGCGCAGCAGGATCACGACAGTGATCCGTAACGAGCATGTGGCGCCGATCAACAATGCTGATTTCGCGCTCTCGATTGGCGCCCGCGTCCCGCGTGAACGCGTCAGCCTGCGCCCGTTACCTTCGGAAGTGGTAACGATCTATCCGGAATGGCGTGGCTACGAGTTCTTCCTGGTCCGCGACGAGATCATCGTGGTGGATCCGCGAACGCTCGAGATCGTGGCCGTCCTACCGGCCTGAAGATCGTCCTCTGCCATGCGGCCTTAAGGGCGGGCGAAAAGCCCGCTCTTTTTTTGCGCAGGGAACCCCACCGTTGAGCTTGGTTAATGCAGGCTTTCAACAGCTTTTGCGTGCCTTTTTGCAAGCCGGATGAGGCATTTGAAACGCCTGTCTGGGTGTGGACAGGCTTCCCCTTGGCACCGTTGTTACCCTATAACCGCGCCCACACCACTTGCCACATGCCGGGACCGGGATGGCCAAAACCCAAGACAGCTCCACGATTTACGTTCTCAATGGGCCGAATCTCAATTTGTTGGGGACGCGCGAGCCCGAGACCTACGGCCATGCCAGACTCGCCGACGTCGAGAAGCTTTGTGCGGAAACTGCGGCGCAGTTCGGCCTGAAGGCCGACTGCCGGCAGTCGAACCGCGAAGGCGAGTTGGTCGATTTCGTCCACGAGGCCCACGCCAGGAAGGCGGCGGGCATCGTCATCAATGCCGGTGCCTATTCGCACACCTCGATTGCGCTCCATGATGCACTGAAGGCGGTCAAGGTCCCGGCCGTCGAGGTGCACATCAGCAATATTCACGCCCGTGAGAATTTCCGCCATCATTCCTTCACGGCCATGGCCGCCTTTGCGACCCTTTCGGGCTTCGGCATCGACGGCTACCGACTGGCGATCAACGGCCTTGCGGCGAGGATCGGCGCCAAGGCCGTTGGCATCAAGGCAAAAGGCTGACCCTTCCAGACAGGGTTTGGAGATTTTTGGATAGAGATCATGGCGCGCCAGCCGGACAACAAACCCGCCGCAAAATTTACCAGCGAAGACAGCGCGCTCATTCGCGAGCTGGCGCTGCTGCTCGACGAGACCAGCCTAACCGAGATCGAGATCGAACGCGCTGGATTACGCGTGCGCGTCGCGCGCAATATTTCCATTGCCGCCTCGATGCCGGCCAGCCTGCCGGCCGTGTCGGGACTTCATCCCGCGCCGGCAGGCGCCGCAAATCCCGCTCCCGATCCTCCCGTCACCGACTTCGCCGATCATCCCGGCGTCGTTCCCTCGCCGATGGTTGGCACTGCCTATTGGGCGCCAGAACCCGGAGCAAAGCCGTTCATCGAGGTCGGCAGCAAGGTTTCGACCGGGCAAACGTTGCTGATTATCGAGGCGATGAAGACGATGAACCAGATTCCCTCGCCGCGCGCGGGCACGGTCACGCAGATTCTTGTCGAGGACGGCCAACCGGTCGAATTCGGCGAGCCGCTGGTAATTATCGAGTAGATGTTCGACAAGATCCTGATAGCCAATCGCGGCGAGATCGCACTTCGCATCCTGCGGGCCTGCAAGGAACTTGGCATCGCAACTGTCGCGGTGCACTCCACCGCCGACGCCGATGCCATGCATGTCCGGCTGGCAGATGAAAGCGTCTGTATCGGCCCGCCGCCCTCCAAGGACAGCTATCTCAACATTCCCGCCCTGCTTGCGGCCTGCGAGATCACGGGCGTCGATGCGGTGCATCCCGGTTACGGCTTTCTGTCGGAAAATGCGCGCTTCGCCGAAATCCTGGCCGACCACAACCTGCACTTTATCGGACCCAAGGCGGAGCACATCCGCCTGATGGGCGACAAGATCGAAGCCAAGAAGACCGCACAGCGCTTGGGTATTCCCGTGGTGCCGGGTTCCGATGCCGCGATTATCCCCGATCAGGACGCCATGGCCATCGCCAAAGCGATCGGCTTTCCCGTGCTGGTGAAGGCGGCCGCCGGTGGCGGCGGCCGCGGCATGAAAGTCGCACATACGGAGGAGGACCTCGCCCTTGCGCTCACCACTGCCGCCAACGAGGCGAGGTCGGCCTTCGGCGATGCCTCGGTTTATCTGGAAAAATATCTGCAGAAGCCGCGCCACATCGAAATCCAGGTGCTAGGCGACGGCCGCGGCGGCGCGATCCATCTCGGCGAGCGTGACTGCTCGCTGCAGCGGCGCCACCAGAAGGTCTGGGAAGAGGGCCCCTCGCCCGCGCTGGATGCAGCCGCGCGCGCTCGGATCGGCCTCGCCGTTGCGAAGGCCATGCAGCAGCTGAAATATCTCGGCGTCGGCACGGTCGAATTTCTCTACGAGGACGGCGAGTTCTACTTCATCGAGATGAACACCCGCATCCAGGTCGAGCATCCCGTCACCGAAATGATCACCGGGATCGACCTTATCCTGGAGCAGATTCGCATCGCCGCTGGCGGCGACCTGCCGCTGGCGCAGAACGAAGTGACCATCAACGGCCACTCCATCGAATGCCGGGTGAACGCGGAAAATCCCGTCACCTTCCGTCCCTCTCCCGGCAAAATCCAGCAATATCATCCACCGGGCGGGCTCGGCGTGCGCATCGATTCCGCGGTCTACCAGGGCTACGTCATTCCTCCCTATTACGACTCGCTCGTCGGCAAACTGATCGTGCACGGCAAGAGCCGCGCCGAGTGCCTGATGCGATTGCGTCGGGCGCTTGACGAAATGGTGGTGGACGGCATCGAGACGACGCTGCCGCTGTTTCGCGCGCTGGTCCGCGAGCCCGCCATCATCGATGGCGACTATCACATCCACTGGCTGGAACAATATCTGGCCGGCCAACAGGTGGGTTGAAGGGAAACCGGACCCGTCGCGTTCACACCTTCCGCCTGCTATCGTGGTACGCATGAACTCCCGCGACGCCTCTTCTTCCGAGATCACCCCCGAAGTTCTGTTGCGCGCCTATGCCTGCGGCATCTTTCCGATGGCCGAGAGCGCGGACGATCCAACGCTGTTCTGGGTCGAGCCGGAAATGCGCGGCGTGATTCCGCTCGATGGTTTTCGCGTCTCCTCGCGATTGGCGCGCACCGTGCGATCCGACGCATTCAGCGTGACGGTCGACAAGGCGTTCAAGGCAACCATTGCCGGCTGTGCGGCGCCGCAGGCGGGCCGCGAGGACACCTGGATCAACAAGCGCATCCGCGATCTCTATTGCGGGCTGCACGCGCTCGGCCACGCCCATAGTGTCGAGGCCTGGCAAAATGACGATCTTGTCGGCGGCCTCTACGGCGTGGCGCTGGGGCGCGCATTTTTCGGCGAAAGCATGTTTCACCGCGTCCGCGACGCATCGAAGGTGGCGCTGGTGCACCTGGTGGCGCGGCTGATTGCCGGCGGTTTCGAATTGCTGGATACGCAATATGTCACCGAGCACCTGAAGCGATTCGGCGCGCTTGAAATTCCGCGGCGGCGCTACGTCTCCCTGCTCGGTCGAGCCGTCAGCGGCGAGCCTGCCGATTTCACCAAGTTGCCGCTTGACCGGCCGGTCACCGGCGGTGAGGCGCTCGCATTGATCACCGCGCGCGGCTAGAAAAGCCCCAAACGGTATCAGCGGAAAATCCCGAACAGCCCGCCGGGCTGTTGCTGCGGCGGAGGTGGTGGCGGCGGGGCCTGCTGGACCTGCTGCTGCGACGGCGTGCGCGGAACCGTCTGCTTCGGTGCCGCCGGCCGCTTCTGTGCCGCGGGCGATGGCGCTGGCGCCGGCTTGGTCGCCTCGGGTGCGGCACTCACTACCGTGGTCTCCGGTCCCTTACAGTCGGTCAGCCAGATGTCGTAGATCGGATGCTCGACCCCATGCAGGCCGGGGCTCGCCGCATACATCCAGCCCGAGAAAATCCGCTTCACCTCACCCTGCAACGTGATTTCGTCGACTTCGACAAAAGCATCGGTGTTGGTGGCCTCGGTGGCGGGACGCGTGTAACAGGCATCCGTCTTGACCCGCAACGCGCCGAACTGGACGGTCTCGCCGATATCCTCGTCGAAATTGATGATACGGCCGGTGATCTTGTCGAGGCCCGAGAAACTTGCCTTCTTGTTGATAATCTTCTGAGCCGGCGGCTCCTGCACCACCTCGTCACCGGGCTGCAAGGTGGCGGGCGTGGCCGGTGTGCCTCTGGGCTGACGCTGGCCCGGAGGGGCTGCGTCCGGCTGCGGCGGAGCCACCGCGACCGCCGGCGGGGCGTTCTGCGGAACCACCGTGGTCCCTGGAACCGGCGCGAGCGGTTGCGACTGTACCGGACCCGGCAAGGCCGTGCTCTGGCCCGGGTATGACCGGGTCGGCGCCGGCAACACACGGCCTTGAGGCAGCGCGGGCACTTCCTCCTCTTCGTCGGGCGGGGGTGCCGTCTGATTGCCGCGTGGGATGCCGGCGGGAGGACGCGGTACAGGATCGGAGAAAATGGTGCCGATTTGCGCCTGCGCCGACGGCACAAGAGAAAAGCCTGAAGGAAACGCCGAGGCGGCGAGTACCGCCGTCAATCCGCTAAAGGCAATGGTTCGAAACATCGTTTTGTCGCTTCAACAGGCGAATCGGGCTCCAAGGCCCAAAGCGTTATGAGGGTACGATTTTTACCGCCGCTTGCCACCCAACGCACTCGGTTAACACGCCGATTACGGCGGGGAAAGGGCGGTTTCCCCGGCTGTGAGAGCACCCAGGCGCGATGGCTTGGAGTAGAAGCGTGGTTTAGCTTATGGTTCGCCGCCACCGCGCAACTTCTGCGCCCGAAGCATCGCCTCCGGGAACAACCGGAGCGACAGAGGAAACGTCATGCCCGATCGCATTCGACTGGACGGCAAGGTTGCCGTCGTGACTGGCGCCGCCGGCGTCATCGGCAGCGCCACCGTCGGCCTGTTGGCCGAGCGCGGTGCGCGGATCGTTGCCGTCGATCGCAGGCGCACCGATCTGGAAACTGCAATCGACGGCCTGCCCGCCTCGGCGCAGGCGCTGGCCGTCACGGCCGATGTCACCGACGAGACCGAAGTCGCGGACTATGTCCGCGCCGCTGTCGACAGGTTCGGCACCATCGATGTCTTCTACAACAACGCGGGGGTTGAGGGCGAGGTCAAGCCGATCACCGAATATTCGCTGGAAGCTTTTCGCCGCGTCATCGACGTCAACGTGATCGGCGTGTTCCTCGGCTTGAAGCACGTGCTGCCGGTGATGCGCAAGCAGAACAGCGGCAGCATCATCAACACCGCATCGATCGCGGGGCTGCTCGGATCGCCGCACATCGCCGTCTACAGCGCCAGCAAGCATGCGGTGATCGGGCTTACCAAAAGCGCGGCGTGGGAGTGCACCGGAACCGGCGTGCGGGTCAATTGCGTCTGTCCCGGCATGATCGACAGCCGGATGCTGAGCGCGATCTTCCAGGGCCGCTATGGCGGCAATGCGCCGCCGCCGATCGACAAGATCGTCGAGCGGATCCCGGCGCGCAGACTAGGCCAAGCCGCCGAGGTGGCTTCGATCGTGGCATTCCTGGCCTCCGAGGAGGCAAGCTATGTCTCAGGCTCCGCCTACACGGTCGATGGCGGTCGAACCGCGGCTTGAAATCGGCTCTAGTGCCCACTTTCCGAAGTTTGTGCTACATCTCAGCACCCACCTTTCACGAACTTCGGAAAGTTATGGGCACTAGCAAATCTATGATTCTAGTGCCGCTTTTCTATTTGAAGTTCCTGAACAGAATTCGCCGCTTGTGGTGCAGGAACTTCACATAGGCGGCACTAGCTCCGAAATGAAGAACTCAACAGCCAAGAGGTTTTACCAGCATGCCCGTCGTTCTCGATCCTGATGCCGCCGCCGTCTACAAGGCATTTCAGGAGGCCGGCCGTCCCCCTATGAAACGCTGACGGCGCCCGAGGCGCGCGAGTTCTACATGGCGGCCCGCTTTGTCAGCAATCCCGACCCGCCGGAGCTTCAGTCAGTGGAGCCGCTGTCCATTCCCGCGCCCCACGGTGTGATTCCCGCGCGCATCTACAGGCCGAGGAAGCTCAGGAAGGCGAACGGGCTTGCGTCATGCCTGGTGTTCTTTCACGGCGGAGGCTGGGTGATCGGAAATCTCGACACCCATGACGTGGTGTGCCGGAAGCTCGCCGAGGAAGGCGAGTTGATCGTGATTTCGGTCGATTATCGCCTCGCGCCCGAGCACAAGTTTCCCGCCGCAGTCGATGACTCCATCATCGCGACGAAGTGGATCGCGGTCAATGCCGCCAGGCTCGGCATCGATGCTTCGCGCCTGATCGTCGGCGGCGACAGTGCCGGCGGCAATCTCGCAGCCGTGGTTTCATTGGCCGCGCGCGACGACGGCGGACCCGATATCGCAGGGCAGCTCCTGATCTATCCCTCGACCGATATGTCAAGGAAACATGCCTCGCACAAGGAAGCTGAAACCTCGATTCTGCTGACGCATTCGGTGATCGGCTGGTTCCTGAACCACTATCTCGGCGATGCGGATATCACCGACTGGCGCGCCTCGCCCGCGCTCGCCAAATCGCTTGCCAGCCTGCCGCCCGCCTACGTGCTGACGGTTGGTGGCGATCCGCTGCGCGACGAGGGCGACGAGTACGCCGCACGGCTCAAGGAGGCCGGAGTTGGAGTGACCTATCGCCACTTCGCAGGACAGTTCCACGGCTTCTTCACGATGGGCAAGCTGCTCAACCAGGCCAATATCGCCGTCGGCGAAATCGCGGCCTGGCTCAAGGCACTGGATTAGTGGACTAATGGAGCGAACGCTTGATCTAAGGCAAACCATGTTCGGCTGGGCCTTGCCATCGTCGGGTCGCAGACAATCCAGAGGAGTTCATATGCGTCACCTCCTTTTCGCCGCCGTGTGCGCTGTTGGCGCATTGACGGGGTCCACCTTGAGCGCCAGCGCCGGTGGCAACGATTACCCCTACTGCCTGCAAGGGAGGATCTGGGGCTATCCGGGTCTTTGCTACTTCACGAGTTACCAACAATGCCTGGCGAGCGCATCCGGCGTCGACGCCTATTGCGGGATAAACCCAAGCTCTACCTTCGCGCAGCAATGGCAGGGCGAAAGGCGTCGACACTATTGACCACGGAAATTCTGGCAACTTCAGATCATGCATGTCTCCACCTCGATCGAGATTGCCAGGCATACGTTGCTTTCCTGCGGGCTGATTCTGGCGGTCGGCACGCTGGCCGCTTTCGTTGCGCAAAGGATCAGGATTCCCGACGTCGCGATCTTTCTGCTGGCGGGAATTGCGATCGGACCGCATGCACTTGCGCTGATTGATATCGGCGCGGGCTCGGCGTTGAACCAAGTCATTTTGCTGTTCGGCGCAAGCTACATCCTGTTCGACGGCGGTGCGGCGCTGCGGCTGTCAGTGTTAAAGCAGGTCTGGGTCACCATCCTGGTGCTTGCAACGGTCGGCGTCCTCATCACGGCGGCCGTCACCGCGCTGGCGGCCTCTTACGTCCTTGGCCTGCCGCTTGCGGTGGCCGTTCTGCTCGGCGCCGTGCTCTCGGCGACCGATCCGGCGACGCTGATGCCGATCTTCCGCGTGGTGCGTATCAAGGACCGCGTTGCGCAGACCGTGGTCGCGGAGTCCGCGTTCAACGACGCGATGGGCGCAATCGCAACCTTTGCGGCGCTGGCGCTGGCGACAGGCGGAGCCGAGTTCTCGCCCGCGCACGTCGTGCTCGACCTCCTGAAGCAATCCCTGATCGGTATAGTGGCGGGGATTGCGCTCGGCTATCTGGCGGCACTCCTGATCGCGCACGAGAAATGGGCGTTTCTTGCCGAATATGCGCCAGTGGTCACGCTGGTCGCCGTGATCGCCGCCTATTTCGCGGCAAGCGATCTGCAGGCCTCGGGCTTCATGGCGGTATTCGTGTTCGGCATCGTGCTCGGCAACAAGGAGACGCTTGGTTTCCAGATGCAGGCCGGCGAGGAGCAAAGGCTTGCCGAATTCGTGTTGACCACGTCCTTCATCATGCGCCTGTTCATCTTCATTTTGCTTGGGGCGCAGGTCGATTTCGCGGAGGTCGGACGCCACTGGATGGGCGGCGTTGCGGTTGTCGCCGTGCTCATGCTGGTGGCACGGCCAATGGCGGTTTTTCTCTGTGCCCTGCCCGACCGCCGCGCATGCTGGCGTCTGGAAGAACTGCTGCTCATGTGCTGGACGCGCGAGACCGGTGTCATTCCGGCCGCGCTAGCGGGCCTGCTGCTCGGCGTCAGGGCGCCGGGTGCGGACATCATTGCATCGGTCACTTTCGTCGCCATCCTGATGACGATCCTGATTCAGGCCCCGACCACGGAATGGCTGGGGCGGAGGCTCGGCCTCCTGGAGAAGGAGTAGCCCACGCCCGTCAGGTCGCCCGGCGTCGATTGAGCCTCGTAAAATCTCCTCCAGCCCAGGCCAGTGTTTTCGGATTCATCACGCGGAACCACAGTGGCGGGATCGCGGCGAGCGCGAACATGCCGGGATAACCGCTCGGCAGGCGCGGCAGATCGTCGAAATCGCGAAGGGACTGATAGGGCCGCATCGGATTGGCGTGATGATCGGAATGGCGCTGCAGATGAAACGTCATCAGGTTTGAGACGATATGGTTGGTGTTCCAGGAGTGGCGTGGTTCGACCGCCTGATAACGTCCGTCGGCCGCCTTGCTGCGCAACAGCCCATAATGCTCGACGTAGTTGGCCTGCGTCAGCCCGTACCAGCCGATAAAATGATGGGCAAGAATGAACGGAGCCACTCCCCATCCGAATGCGGCAATCAACGCCGCGGCAACCGCAAACGTCAGCGCAAAACCCTGCAGGATTTCATTCTCGACCGACCAGACGGATTTGCCGCGCCGCGCGAGCCGCTCGGCTTCGTTGCGCCAGCCGCGCGCAAAGGCTCCCGGCAGCTCTCGCGCGGCGAAGCTGTAGATTGATTCGCCGAACCGCGCGCTTGCCGGGTCTTCCGGTGTCGCAACCCAGGTGTGATGGCCGCGGTTGTGCTCGATACGGAAATGCGCATAGCCGACGATATTGTTGGCGAGCATGGCGAAGAGCCTGTTCACCCGGTCTGCCTTGTGGCCGAGCTCGTGGCCGACCAGCAGTGCGCCAGCATCGATCGTGCCGACGCCAAGAACAAGAAATACGTAGGACCACCAGGGCAATTCCTGCGTGCCCACGAAAGCGACGGTAGCGATGAAATTGAGCCACAAGAGCGGCACCGCGGCTCTCGTAAGCCACAGGTAATAGGGATCGGCTTCCATCGCGGCGACCACTTCCGCCGGCGGATTGTGCCGATCTTCGCCGATCAGTGCATCGAGCAGCGGGATGAGGCCGAAGATGTAGAAGAATGGAATCAGCGTCGTCAGCGCGTTTCCGGTGACCAGGAACAGCCAGTAGGAAAGGATCGGCACAACCGGCGGAATAAATGACAGGAACCAAAGGTAACGCTTGCCGTCGCGATAGGCGATCGTCTCACCGCTGGCCGCAATGCCAGTGAACATCATGCTCTCCTCCTGATCTTCGATATTACCATGTATGAGTGATGGATGGATTGGCGACCAGTTCTCATCGGGCCAATTTTGTGGCATTTTGCGCCAATGCCCAGAACACATGCGGAAACGACAGGGTTCAAGGCGACAAGTACCGAAGCCATGATCGCGCCGGTTTCCGCCGGCTACGCGCGGGCGCTGTTGCGGCACTTTGGAAAAACCGCCGACCAGCGCGGCCTGCTGCTCAGGGGCACCACGATCGAGGAGTCCGGTCTGGACAAGCCGGGTGCCGGCATCCCGGCCTCAGCACTCGTCGCGCTCGCCGCCAACATCACGCGCCGCCACGGAGAACTGTGGGCACTTGAGGCGGAAACGGTCTGGTCCAATTCGATGCAGGGCGCGCTGGATGTTGCGGTGAGAACAACGTCCACCGTCAACGAAGCTCTGGCGACCGGCGCGCGCTTTGGCTCCTTTCGCGCTCCCTTTATCCGGGTCAGGCTGCGCGAAGCCGCTAGTGCGGTTCGGCTCGAAATCTCGCCAGCTTTCGCTATGGAGCAGTCCGTGTGGCGCGCGATCGCGCTCGCGGTCGGCCTCAACATCCACGCGCTCTTTGCGCAGATCCTCGAAGATTCCATCCGAGATACCCGGCTGGAGTTCCCTTGGCCGTTGCCTGCCGGATCGCAGCGATTGCACGCCTTCTTCTCGTGCCGGTTGAAATTCAATGCGCGGGCCTTCGCCTTCGAGGTTCCCAGCCAGCTCGCTGACCTTCCCTCCCCGTTCGCCGATCCGGGATTGCACGCCAAGGCGCTTGAAGCGCTGCAGATGACGGGAAGCGGCAACAACGCATCGCTTTCCAGAACGGTGGAAAGTCTGATCGCCATGCACCTGCCGAACCGTTTGAGCGAGGAGAATGCAGCCCGCCAGCTCGGCCTGGCGCGACGAACGTTCGTGCGTCGGCTGGCCGATTCAGGCGTGGGCTTTCGAGGCCTGCTCGATGGCGTGCTGCGCGAGCGCGTCCGTTCAATGTCCGCGGCCGGCCGGATGTCCCGAGAAGAAATGGCCGCCGCGCTCGGCTATGCGGACGCCACAAGCCTTAGCCGCGCTTGCCGCCGCTGGTTCGGAAGCAAGCGCTGATCCGCCTTGCGGGTGTCGCGCAGTGTCGCCAAAAATGCGATCCATGGCTCAAGTCCCTGACGACCTCCCGCTCCGCTGCCGCTGCGGCCACGTGCGCGGCGTCGCAAACAAGGTTGCGCCGACCTCAGGCTTCCGTTTCGTCTGTTACTGCACCGATTGTCAGGCGTTTGCGCGCTTCCTGAAGCGGCCGGACGTGCTCGATGAAGCAGGAGGAACGGATATCTTCCATATGCCTGCGGGCCGCGTGGAGCTTGTTGCCGGCACCGACGCCGTGCGCTGCCTGCACTTCTCAAGAAAGGTCTTCCGCTGGTACACGCAGTGTTGCTTGACCCCGATTGGTAACACGGCCGGCCCGCGCTTCCCCGTTGTCGGTCTCATCCATTCTTTCATGGGCGAGGATGCGCTTGGCCGTCCCCGGGATGAGGTGCTTGGCGCGCCCCGTTGCAGAATCTTCGAGGGTTCCGCGCTCCGTTCGCTGCCGCCGAACGCGCCTCCACCGCTTTCGCTCCGCCTGATCGCCCTCCGCGTACCAACGATTCTCGGCTGGTGGTTGCGCGGGCTTGGCCAGCCGCACCCATTCTTCGACGATCAGACCAACGCTCCACTGTCCAGGCCGCGCATATTTTCGCCGGGCGAGCGCGCGGCGCTATAGGCAGGCCTCGATCATCAGCGGGCGTGGACGCCTCCCCCATTTGCATTCGAGGCTGACCGATCGATCTAGGGCATGGTTTGACGCTACGCGGATATGCGTTGATCTAGATCAACGAGAGCGATGGGTTGCAGGAATCCACTGCGCTTTGACGTGCGTGTCGCACGGAAAAGCAGCGGGTTTTCAGGATGTGGGAACAATTTCGCGCCGTCTGGCAGGCATCGTCCATTTTTATCGTCGGGCTGGTCTTAATTGTCGGCGCGATCTATCTGGGCGGACGCCTGTCTTCATCGACGAACCCGGCGCCGGCCGGCTCCTCGGATCAAGCCGCCTCCCCGGATCAAGGTAAAGATCAGGGCAACCCGGCTGCGCCTTCAACCGCTACGCACTCGCCCTCGCCACAAGGCGGTAGCGCGAAGCAATCTGCCCAGCAACTCGCTCAGTCGAGCAAGGCACCTTCTCAGCCACCGGCCAGGCAGGACAATCCCGCGCCGGCCGCGGCGGCAGTCGCGAAAGCAGCCGCGCCGTCGCCGGCACCATCCCCCTCGCCATCGCCGCCTGCAGCCGCCTCACAGCCCGCTCATGACCACATGGCAGCGAGCAACACCCCGCCGCCGAACCCGACGACCGGCCAATCACCCGCCCCGCCCGCCCCCAACGCTCCGCCACCCGCCTCCAGCGCTGCACCACCCGCCTCGGATCAAGCGTCGGCCGCGGGCGATGCCACCGCAGGCCGCCTGGTCTTCAGGAAGTGCCAGGCCTGCCATTCCATCGAGCCCGGCAAGAACCTGCTCGGCCCTTCGCTGGCCGGCGTCATCGGCCGCAAGGCAGGTACGGAGGCTGGCTTCAATTATTCGCCCGCGATGAAATCGGCCAACATCGTCTGGAACGCGCAGACGCTCGACGAATACCTGAGCGATCCCGCGAAGGTCGTGCCGGGCAACAAGATGCCGTTTCCGGGCCTCAAGACCGATCACGACCGAGCCGACGTGATCGCCTACCTCGCGGGCGTCGGACGGCCAGCGACTGCCGCTGCGCAACAGCCTTCGCCGGGTGCGGCGTCGCCAACACCGCAGCCGGCCCAGCCGGCACAAGTGGCTCCGAGCGTCACCTACATTCCTGACGCACGATACACCCTGCGTACCGGGATCGCGGACGGGCGCATGGCCTATATCGGCCAGGGTGGCGAGATCGACGGCAAGGTCAATCCGGTCCTGACCGCCGTCGAGGGACAGGTGGTTCAGCTCACGCTGATCAATGGCGAAGGAGCGGAGCACGACATCGCATTCCCCGATCAGAACACCACCTCGCCACGCGTTACCGGAAAAGGCGCCAGCACGACCATCGCGTTCCGTGCCGACAAGTCCGGAGACTTCGTTTATTTCTGCAGCGTGCCCGGCCATCGGCTCGCCGGCATGCAAGGTCAATTCCTGGTCACCCCGCGCCCGCCGCCTCAGACGGTGGTGGAAGCCGATATCTCGCGAGAGCCCACTGACGTGCCGCCGCCGATCGGCAAACGCGATCCGCAAACCGTGCGTGTCGACCTCCTGAGCGTCGAGCTCGAAGGCCGGCTCGCGGAGGGAACGACGTTCGGCTACTGGACCTTCAACGGCAAGGTGCCGGGCCCGCTGCTCCGGGTGCGTGTCGGTGACACCATCGACATTCATCTGAAGAATTCCGCCGACAGCTCGATGATCCACTCGGTCGACTTCCACGCCGCGACGGGCCCGGGCGGCGGCGCGGCTGTACTTCAGGTCGATCCCGGCCAGGAGAAATCGATGACGTGGAAGGCGCTGGTGCCGGGCCTCTATGTCTATCACTGCGCCACTCCAATGGTTGCCGAGCACATTGCCAACGGCATGTACGGCATGATCCTGGTCGAGCCTGAAGGCGGCCTGCCGCCGGTCGATCACGAGTTCTATGTCATGCAGGGCGAAATCTATTCCGACTTGCCCTTCGGCCAGCGCGGAAGCACGGAGTTCAGCGTGGAGAAGCTTCTGAACGAACGTCCGGAATACTTCGTCTTCAACGGCTCTGTCGGAGCAATATCGCGGCTCCACCCGCTGCACGCCAAAGTCGGCGAAACCGTGCGCATTTTCTTCGGTGTCGGCGGGCCGAACTACACATCGTCATTCCACGTCATCGGGGAGATACTCGACAAGGTCTACACGTTTGGCGGAGTAAAAAGCCCGCCGCTTGAGGGAATCCAGACGGTCACCGTGGCGCCTGGCGGCGCGGTTGTCGTTGACTTCAAGCTGGATGTGCCGGGAAACTATACGCTGGTCGATCATGCGCTTTCACGATTGGAGCGCGGGCTGGCGGGCATTTTGAGTGTCGAAGGTCCGCCTAACCCCGAAATCTTCAACGGCAAGGTGATGCCGGGCATGGGTCACTGACCCACGGTGAGGCGTTCAATGAGGAATGAGAGAGACTACGTCTGGAAGCGCATCAACGACGTTCGACCAAGCGTGGGTAAGATTATGCCCGGACCAGCCAAATGATCCTTTCTCCCTCGGAAATCGGCGCGGAAGAAATCATCGGTAATCTTGTGCTATGGCTCAAGCTTGCCGTCGAAGCGATTGGCGCCCTTGTAATCGGCGTTGGTATGTTGCTCGCCGCCTGGCGCTTCATCGCCGGTTTTCCACCGGCTGTCGTAACTTTTGCAGATGTGCGCCTTACATTGGCACGCTTTCTGGCGATTGCGCTTGAATTTCAACTTGGTGCCGACATTCTTTCGACTGCCGTAGCGCCGACGTGGGATGCGATTGGCAAGCTGGCCGCGGTCGCCATTATCAGGACTGCGCTCAACTATTTTCTCAGCCGAGACATGTATGAGACCGCGGCAACATCGGCACGCCAACCCGAATCCTGAATCGGAACGGCAGTCGTGTTGGCGGAGGAAAGCAACTAATTGGCGCACCAACGCAAGTGCCTACCCTTGACGAGACGCGAGCGGAATAGGAGCTTGCGCGTGAGGCGGATCGGCCTCTCGAGACTTTCTGGCGGTTGGCCGTACGGTCAACCGCCTCTTTCTTTTTTGGGGAAGCAAGCAAGACATCGAACGGCGGGCGAAACCCGCTAACTCGATAGAAGACGACCCAAGGCGAGAAGTTGCGTACCGGAAAAATCCGGTTCTAAACGCTCTGGCAGGACTGCAGCCCCTGTGCTCTGATAGTTCGGCTTTGGGCACAAATGGGGCTGAGTCTCGTGACCGGCGGGCGAGTCGAGCGAAGATTGGCGGCAGTACTGGCGGCTGATGTCGCGGGTTATTCCCGGCTGATGGGCGCTGATGAGGTCGGCACAGCTCGAACCCTCCGCGAACACCGCGCCGTGACTGATGCGTTGGTTGCCAAGCATGGCGGTCGCATCGTCAAGACCACCGGAGACGGCGTGCTGCTTGAGTTTCCCTCGGTGGTCGATGCGGTCGAATGTGCGGTCGCGTGGCAGGCTGCAATGGCGGAACGCGACAACGGCGTCCCCGAGGACCAGCGTATGCTGTACCGGATCGGCATCAACCTCGGGGACATCCTGATCGAGGGCGACGACATTCTCGGCGATGGCGTCAACGTCGCGGCTCGGCTTGAGGGGGTCGCTGAGCCGGGGGGTATCTGTCTCTCGTCAACTGCCTACGAACACGTTCGCGGTAAGGTCACTGTCGATTTTACTGATCTTGGCGAGCAGAACCTGAAGAACATCGCCCGTCCGGTACGTGTCTACGCTGTTAGCCTGGGCGCGATTGCCCATCAAACTGCCCCGCCGCCATCTTCAGCTCCGCGTCTGTCGATCTTGGTGCTGCCGTTTGTGAACATCGGAGGTGATCCCGAGCAGGATTATTTCGTTGATGGCGTGACCGAAAGCCTGACGACAGATTTGTCGCGCATCCATGGCGCGTTCGTGATCGCCCGCAACACCGCGTTCACCTTCAAGGGCAAGGCTGTTGACGTCAAGAAGCTGGGACGTGAGCTGAACGTCCGATATATGCTCGAAGGCTCGATGCAGCGTGGTGGAAACCGCCTTCGGGTGAACGTGCAATTGGTCGATGTAGAAACCGGCAACCACCTCTGGGCCGAGCGTTTCGAGAAACCCATCGCAGACCTGTTCGATATGCAGGATGAAATTGTATCGCGGCTCGCCAATACACTGAACGCGCAACTGATTGAGGTCGAAGCTCGGCGTGCCGAACGCTCACCCCACCCCGACGCGACTGACTTGTGTTTCCAAGGCGCCGCTTGGCTCAACATGGGCCGAGCAACCGAAAGCATGGCACAGGCGCGCGGCTTCTATGAACGGGCCTTGGCACTCGAACCGGGAAATGTTGAGGCGCTGGTCGGCTCAGCGTGGGTTAATTTTGCAATTGGCGCCAACTTGTTGCCCGACGATCGAATAGAACGTCTGACCGCAGCCGAGGCGGCAGTCACAAAGGCGCTGTCCTTGGCACCGAATCATCCCAAGGCTCATGACGTCATGGGCCTCGTGAAAATTTTTACGAACCGCGCGGCTCAAGGCATCGCAGAATGCGAGCGAGCGTTGGCGCTGGATCGGAATTTGGCCCAGGCGCACGCGAACGGCGGCATTGCGAAGTTTTTTCTCGGTCGGGGCGGGGAAACCGAAGCCCATATGGAGCAGGCGCTCCGTCTCTCTCCCCGCGATACCCTCGTCTATATCTGGAGTTTGTATGTCGGTCTCGCCAAATTTTGGCAGGGCGCCGACGCCGAAGCCCTTGTTTGGCTGCGCCGGAGCCTTGAGGCCAACCGAAATTACCCCGGTGCGCATTTCAACCTCGCGGCTGCCTTGGCGCTCATTGGTGAGCTGGGTGAGGCACGGGCTACAGCGCAGGCGGGCCTTGCGCTCAATCCGAATTTCACTATCCGCCGGTATAGCACTAACACCCCAAGCAACCATCCGGTGTATCTCGCGGGGCGCGAACGCGTAATTGAGGGCATGCGGCTGGCCGGAGTGCCGGAGGGATGAGGGCTTAGAGCACGCATGTCAGACCCTACGAAAGTCAGCCGCCGCCTCGTCGCAGTCTTCGCAGCAGATGTTGAGGGCTACTGCCGCCTCATGGGCGCTGACGAAGTCGGCACGCTCAAAGGGTTGACTGAACGGCGCGCGATCCTTGACAGGTTCATTGGGGAACACGGGGGCCGCATAGCGAATACGGCGGGCGATAGCATTCTTGCCGAATTTGGAAGCGCCGTTGACGCGGTACAGTGCGCTGTGGACGCGCAGGCTGCTCTCACCGAAGTGAACTCCAGTCTTCCGGCAGACAGGCACATCAACTTCCGCGTTGGTATCCACGTCGGTGACGTGATGGTGCGCGCGGGCGACCTTTTCGGAGACGGCGTGAACATCGCGGCGCGCTTGCAGGCCCTGGCGCAGCCGGGTGGCGTTTGTGTTTCTGGGACGACCTATGAGCAGGTCAGGAAGGTTCTGCCGGTTGCTTTCACGGACATGGGTCAGCAGCAAGTCAAGAATATCGAGGACCCGATCAGGGCCTACGCTAGCGCGCTTGCCGAAACCATTCCTGGAGCAGCGGCGGCCGAGGATCGCTTGAGGCCACTTCCTTTGCCCGACAAGCCTTCCGTCGCGGTCCTGCCTTTCGAGAACATGAGTGGCGATCCCGAGCAGGAGTACTTTGCGGACGGGATGGTTGAAGAAATCATCACCGCGCTGTCGCGGTTCAAGTGGCTGTTCGTGATCGCGCGCAATTCGAGCTTCACGTTCAAAGGCAAAGCCGTCGATGTAAAGGAGGTCGGACGCAGGCTTGGCGTGCGCTATGTCCTTGAGGGGTCGGTGCGCAAGGCAGCGGGGAAAGTGCGCATCACAGGGCAGTTGATTGATGCGGTGACGGGCGCGCACCTTTGGGCAGACAGGTTCGAGCGCGACCTGACGGACGTTTTTGCGCTCCAGGACGAAGTTACGGTCGCTGTTGTCTCAGCCATTCAGCCAAGATTGCTTCAAACGGAAATTGCAATGGCGGCGCGGCGGCGACCGGAGAACCTCACCGCCTATGATTTTTATCTCCGCGCGGTGCCGCAGCTTTACCTGGCGACCCGCGAAGGGATGGCCGAGGCGCTCAAGCTGGCGCATCGGGCTTTGGAGCTGGACCCTCGGTTCGGCTTGGTCGCCGCCCTGGCAGCTCGCTGCCACTTGCGGAACGTCCTTTGGGGCTATGCGAACGATCCTGAATTCGAGCGCGAGGAAGCACTTCGGCTTGTTCGTCTGGCCTTGCGTGTCGACGATGGTGATCCGGAAACGCTCGCGACGGCTTGCGCGGTCTCGGCGTGGCTGGTTGGCGCTAGCGAAAGCGAGATAGAAATGGCTGACCGGGCGGTTGCGCTCAACCCGAACTCGTTTTCGGCATGGCACGCTAGAGGCCATGTCTTTAGAATTGCGGGACAGCCCGAGGAGGCGATCCGGAGCTTTGAACGTGCCATGCGCACGAGCCCGGTCGACCCACTGATACATTCAACGCTTGATGGAATGGGGATAGCCTTTATCGAGCTTGGTCGCTTTGACGAGGCCATCGTTGCAGGCAAGAAAGCCCAACG
>Ga0306922_10001759_pt1 | contig 19732 bp, 11 predicted proteins | sample sta12Cox44000082_FD_203758 | JGI IMG/M metagenome (GOLD analysis project Ga0306922, IMG submission 203758) | Lab enrichment of tropical soil microbial communities from Luquillo Experimental Forest, Puerto Rico - statoxic.12C.oxic.44.000.082 (v2)... | ecosystem: Environmental > Terrestrial >... | reverse complement strand
CACAATCGAGGCTCGACCCGATTGTCCGATCAATTTCACAAAATACATGGTCTATCACACGTCGCAGACGGCTTCGGTCGAAGAACTCTGCGGCCGTGCCGAGTGGACCATGGATCGCGTGACGACCCAAGGGTTTCAGCAACTGCTCTCCTCCCAAGAGCAGTATATGCACGATTTCTGGCGCCGCAGCGATGTACAGGTCAGGGATGTCAGCGAAGAACGCACGAAGCGCAGCACGGTGGAGATCCAGCAAGCAATACGCTTCAATCTCTTTCACATCCTGCAGGCCTCAGCGCGCGCCGAAGACACGGGCGTGCCAGCCAAGGGCCTCACCGGGCAGGCATATGAGGGGCATTACTTTTGGGACACCGAGACCTACTTGCTGCCGTTTCTGATCTATACCTCCCCTCGAATCGCCAAGAATCTGCTGACCTTCCGCTACAAAATGCTGCCGCGGGCACGAGCGCGCGCCAGGCAATTGGGCCATCGCGGCGCCATGTTCCCGTGGCGCACCATCAGCGGGGAAGAAGCGTCAGCATACTACGCTGCCGGGACCGCTCAGTACCACATCAACGCGGACATCATGTATGCGCTGCGCAAATACGTGCGGGCGACCGGCGACGAGTCGTTCCTGCGAGACTGCGGCGCCGAGATGCTTGTGGAAACGGCACGCCTATGGCTGGACCTAGGCTTCTACTCGGATGCAAAAGGCGACAAATTCTGCATCAACTCCGTCACCGGGCCCGATGAATACAACACGGTCGTCAACAACAACGCATACACCAACTTGATGGCCCGGGAAAATCTGCGGTACGCCGCCCAGACTGTCGAGGTGCTGCGGGCAACAGACCCGGATGCGTATAACGCACTCGTGCACAAAACGGCGCTCGAGCCCTCTGAGGTGGAGGCATGGACACGCGCCGCGGAATGCATGTACGTGCCGTATGATGAGACGCTGAAGATCATTCCGCAGGATGACAGCTTTCTCGACCGAGAGCCCTGGGACTTCAAGAACACGCCGCACGACCATTACCCTTTGCTTTTGTTTTACCATCCGCTCAACATCTACCGGAAGCAGGTGATCAAACAAGCGGACGTGGTATTGGCCATGTTCCTGCTGGGCGATGCGTTTTCTCCGGAGGCTAAGAAACGTAACTTTGAATTCTACGACCCGTTGACTACCGGGGATTCGTCGTTGTCGTCCTGCGTCGAAGCGATCATCGCTGCGCAGGTCGGCGATATTGGGAAAGCGATTCGGTACGGGGTGGCGGCACTACTGATGGACCTCGCGGACGTCGGCGGTAACGTCAAGGACGGCTGTCACATTGCCTCGATGGGCGGCACCTGGATGATGCTGACCTACGGGCTTGGCGGCATGCGGGATGATGACGGGACGTTGTCGTTCCGGCCACGTCGCGCGCCAGAGGACAACGCCATACTGCGGTTTCCGGTGACGTACCGTGGTCAGATGCTGGAAGTCGAAATCGGCCTTAAGAAAGTCGAATACACGCTGCGTGAAGGCAAATTCCTTGTGATCCGGCACGAAACAGAAGAAATCCAGCTGACTCGGGAACACCCGCAAGCGGTTCGGCCGGTCAGCAGGAGCTGAGAAGAGGGGTCAAGCTGAGATCGCGAGCCTTTGGCGATATCGTGACGATCCACCCTCTGGTCCGCCGGGAGTAACAACCCGTGATGCATGAGTCGCTGCAACCGACGCAGGAACCCGGCTGGGTCCTCAGCCACGACGGCTACCATGTATTGACCGAGAGTGCGGTCGAGGCTCGTTTCGCGTACGGCAACGGTTTCTTGGGCATGCGCGCTGCCCGCTCGGTCAGCCGGGGCCCGACCTGGGTCGGCTGGCTCGGATATAGCAGATGGGCGTCTTGGCCGCGTTGCTACGTCGCTGGCCTGTTTGACGTGCCCAACATCGAGCCGCCGGTGCCCGCACTGGTGCCCGTCGCCGATTGGTCCCGGTTGCGCATCCTGCTGGACGGCGAACCGCTGCTGGGACGTGAGGGCGAAATACGCGTCGGCACGCGCAAGCTCGACATGCATCGCGGCCTGCTGTTGTCCGCCTGGACGCATCGTATCCCCGCCGGCGCTGCACTGGCCCGCAGCCGTGCGTTGGGCTGGCGCGCCGTGCTCGCCGAACACGAGGCCGCCTGGGAGACGCGCTGGGCCGCCAGCGACATAGTCATCGATGGCGACGAGATCATACAGCGTGCGGTGCGCTTCGCCGTGTACCATCTGACCAGCACCGCCAATCCCGAGGACGACCACGTGTCGGTAGGGGCGCGCGCCCTCACCGGCGATGCCTATCTCGGCCACGTCTTCTGGGATACCGAGATCTACCTGCTGCCGTTCTACACGGCGGTCTGGCCAGAGGCGGCGCGGGCGCTGCTGATGTACCGCTTCCACACGCTGCCCGGCGCGCGCGCAAAGGCGGCGCATTTCGGTTTCAAAGGCGCGCTGTATGCCTGGGAATCGGCCGACACCGGCGAAGAAACCACGCCCGAGCGCGTGGTCGGGGCAGACGGCAAGCCGGTGGACATATTGACAGGCAAGATGGAGCATCACATCAGCGGCGACATCGCCTATGCGGTCTGGCAATACTGGCGCTTCACCAATGACGACGATTTCTTCCTTCGCGCCGGCGCGGAGATCCTGTTGGATACGGCCCGGTTCTGGGCGTCGCGGTCGGTGGCAGAAGCGGATGGCAAGCGACACATCCGGCACGTGATCGGGCCGGACGAGTACCATGAGGACGTGGACGACAACGTCTTCACGAATGTGATGGCGCGCTGGAACATCAGCCGAGGGCTCGAGGTAATGGACGTGTTGCGTGAGCGCTGGCCCAACCACGCAGCCGCGTTGCGGGAAAAACTGGCGCTCGGCGACGAAGAGCTTGCGGACTGGCGCGACGCGATCGTGCGCATTGTGACCGGTCTCGATCCTGCGACCGGTATCTATGAGCAGTTCGCCGGTTTTAATGCGCTGCAACCGCTTGAACTCGCGGCTTACGCCGACCGCAAGGTGCCCATTGACGTTATAATCGGCCGCGAGCTGACGCAGCGGTCTCAGGTCGTGAAGCAGGCCGACGTCGTGGCGCTGATTGCGCTGCTGCCCGAAGAATTCCCCGACACGATGGCAGAGACGAATTTCCGCTACTACGAGCCGCGCTGCGCGCACGGAAGTTCGCTCAGCACCGGAATGCACGCGTTGGTTGCGGCGCGCCTGGGCGATGCACCGATGGCACTGCGCTACCTGCGCGCGACCGCTGCCACCGACCTCGACCTCGACCCCAATAGCGCTGGCGGCGTGCATATTGCCGGGCTGGGCGCACTGTGGCAGGCGGTAGTAATCGGCTTCGGCGGCCTCGACCTGAACGGAGACACGCTTGGCATCGACCCAAGGCTCCCGCCGCAGTGGCGCAGCCTGTCATTCCGCGTGTGCTGGAGGGGCCGCTCCGTGGCGATCCGCATCGCTGGCAACACCGTGCAGGCGACGCTGATGGAGGGTGAGGGGATGGAGATGCGGATCGCAGCCACCACGGGGAAACTGGCAGCGGGCGCGACGCTGGAGGTGTCGGTTTAGGCTGCCAACCCCGCCGTTGCGGCCGCACACGTCCATAAGGCTTAACGGCGCGGACGGCGCCGTTCGCCGCGGTTCGTCGACTGGACCGCGCTAATCTTCCTTGGGAGGAACAGTCCGATGATCCATCATGTACCCCTCAGGCCGCCGTCCCGAGATTTCCCGGCCGACGAGTGGAATGTCATCGAAAAGGGGTTTCACCCTGGGTTTTTGGCCCAGCTGGAGACGATGATGGCGCTTGGCAACGGATATCTCGGCATGCGCGGATGCCCGGAGGAAGGCGGTCCCAATGCCGAAAATAGCACTCTAATTAATGGGTTTTATGAAACCAGCCCGATAGTTTATCCAGAAGACGCTTACGGATTCGCGAAGACTGGCCAAACCATCGTCGGCGTGACCGACAGCAAGATTATCAAGCTCTTCATCGACGAGGAGCCCTTCTGGCTGCCCAATGCGAACCTCTTGCGCTACGACCGCCGGCTCAACATGAAGTCGGGGACACTGGACCGCGAGATCCTCTGGGAGACGCCTGCCGGCAAACAAGTATTGATCACATCCAGGCGTCTAGTCTCTTTCGCCAATAGGCACGTGGCCGCCATCTCCTACAGTGTGACGCTGGTTAACTCGGCAGCATCCCTCGTGATTTCTTCAGAGATGACAGCGAATGAGGCGAGCGCCCACACCAACGTGAATGATCCGCGCCAGACGAGAATCTTTGCAGGTCGGGTACTCCATCACCAAGCGAGCTATGCCAAAGACCGACGGATCGTGTTGTGCCATGCGACGGAAAAGAGCCGCCTGACCCTGACTTGCGCGACTGACCATGCGCTGGAGACCTCGTGTCCGTACACCCACAAGGTTTCCTGCACCGAGGACTTCGGCCAGGTCGCTTTCACAATCGAGGCTCGGCCCGATTGTCCGATCAATTTCACAAAATACATGGTCTATCATACGTCGCAGACGGCTTCGGTCGAAGAACTCTGCGGCCGTGCCGAGTGGACCATGGATCGCGTGACGACCCAAGGGTTTCAGCAACTGCTCTCCTCCCAAGAGCAGTATATGCACGATTTCTGGCGCCGCAGCGATGTACAGGTCAGGGATGTCAGCGAAGAACGCACGAAGCGCAGCACGGTGGAGATCCAGCAAGCAATACGCTTCAATCTCTTTCACATCCTGCAGGCCTCAGCGCGCGCCGAAGACACGGGCGTGCCAGCCAAGGGCCTCACCGGGCAGGCATATGAGGGGCATTACTTTTGGGACACCGAGACCTACTTGCTGCCGTTTCTGATCTATACCTCCCCTCGAATCGCCAAGAATCTGCTGACCTTCCGCTACAAAATGCTGCCGCGGGCACGAGCGCGCGCCAGGCAATTGGGCCATCGCGGCGCCATGTTCCCGTGGCGCACCATCAGCGGGGAAGAAGCGTCAGCATACTACGCTGCCGGGACCGCTCAGTACCACATCAACGCGGACATCATGTATGCGCTGCGCAAATACGTGCGGGCGACCGGCGACGAGTCGTTCCTGCGAGACTGCGGCGCCGAGATGCTTGTGGAAACGGCACGCCTATGGCTGGACCTAGGCTTCTACTCGGATGCAAAAGGCGACAAATTCTGCATCAACTCCGTCACCGGGCCCGATGAATACAACACGGTCGTCAACAACAACGCATACACCAACTTGATGGCCCGGGAAAATCTGCGGTACGCCGCCCAGACTGTCGAGGTGCTGCGGGCAACAGACCCGGATGCGTATAACGCACTCGTGCACAAAACGGCGCTCGAGCCCTCTGAGGTGGAGGCATGGACACGCGCCGCGGAATGCATGTACGTGCCGTATGATGAGACGCTGAAGATCATTCCGCAGGATGACAGCTTTCTCGACCGAGAGCCCTGGGACTTCAAGAACACGCCGCACGACCATTACCCTTTGCTTTTGTTTTACCATCCGCTCAACATCTACCGGAAGCAGGTGATCAAACAAGCGGACGTGGTATTGGCCATGTTCCTGCTGGGCGATGCGTTTTCTCCGGAGGCTAAGAAACGTAACTTTGAATTCTACGACCCGTTGACTACCGGGGATTCGTCGTTGTCGTCCTGCGTCGAAGCGATCATCGCTGCGCAGGTCGGCGATATTGGGAAAGCGATTCGGTACGGGGTGGCGGCACTACTGATGGACCTCGCGGACGTCGGCGGTAACGTCAAGGACGGCTGTCACATTGCCTCGATGGGCGGCACCTGGATGATGCTGACCTACGGGCTTGGCGGCATGCGGGATGATGACGGGACGTTGTCGTTCCGGCCACGTCGCGCGCCAGAGGACAACGCCATACTGCGGTTTCCGGTGACGTACCGTGGTCAGATGCTGGAAGTCGAAATCGGCCTTAAGAAAGTCGAATACACGCTGCGTGAAGGCAAATTCCTTGTGATCCGGCACGAAACAGAAGAAATCCAGCTGACTCGGGAACACCCGCAAGCGGTTCGGCCGGTCAGCAGGAGCTGAGAAGAGGGGTCAAGCTGAGATCGCGAGCCTTTGGCGATATCGTGACGATCCACCCTCTGGTCCGCCGGGAGTAACAACCCGTGATGCATGAGTCGCTGCAACCGACGCAGGAACCCGGCTGGGTCCTCAGCCACGACGGCTACCATGTATTGACCGAGAGTGCGGTCGAGGCTCGTTTCGCGTACGGCAACGGTTTCTTGGGCATGCGCGCTGCCCGCTCGGTCAGCCGGGGCCCGACCTGGGTCGGCTGGCTCGGATATAGCAGATGGGCGTCTTGGCCGCGTTGCTACGTCGCTGGCCTGTTTGACGTGCCCAACATCGAGCCGCCGGTGCCCGCACTGGTGCCCGTCGCCGATTGGTCCCGGTTGCGCATCCTGCTGGACGGCGAACCGCTGCTGGGACGTGAGGGCGAAATACGCGTCGGCACGCGCAAGCTCGACATGCATCGCGGCCTGCTGTTGTCCGCCTGGACGCATCGTATCCCCGCCGGCGCTGCACTGGCCCGCAGCCGTGCGTTGGGCTGGCGCGCCGTGCTCGCCGAACACGAGGCCGCCTGGGAGACGCGCTGGGCCGCCAGCGACATAGTCATCGATGGCGACGAGATCATACAGCGTGCGGTGCGCTTCGCCGTGTACCATCTGACCAGCACCGCCAATCCCGAGGACGACCACGTGTCGGTAGGGGCGCGCGCCCTCACCGGCGATGCCTATCTCGGCCACGTCTTCTGGGATACCGAGATCTACCTGCTGCCGTTCTACACGGCGGTCTGGCCAGAGGCGGCGCGGGCGCTGCTGATGTACCGCTTCCACACGCTGCCCGGCGCGCGCGCAAAGGCGGCGCATTTCGGTTTCAAAGGCGCGCTGTATGCCTGGGAATCGGCCGACACCGGCGAAGAAACCACGCCCGAGCGCGTGGTCGGGGCAGACGGCAAGCCGGTGGACATATTGACAGGCAAGATGGAGCATCACATCAGCGGCGACATCGCCTATGCGGTCTGGCAATACTGGCGCTTCACCAATGACGACGATTTCTTCCTTCGCGCCGGCGCGGAGATCCTGTTGGATACGGCCCGGTTCTGGGCGTCGCGGTCGGTGGCAGAAGCGGATGGCAAGCGACACATCCGGCACGTGATCGGGCCGGACGAGTACCATGAGGACGTGGACGACAACGTCTTCACGAATGTGATGGCGCGCTGGAACATCAGCCGAGGGCTCGAGGTAATGGACGTGTTGCGTGAGCGCTGGCCCAACCACGCAGCCGCGTTGCGGGAAAAACTGGCGCTCGGCGACGAAGAGCTTGCGGACTGGCGCGACGCGATCGTGCGCATTGTGACCGGTCTCGATCCTGCGACCGGTATCTATGAGCAGTTCGCCGGTTTTAATGCGCTGCAACCGCTTGAACTCGCGGCTTACGCCGACCGCAAGGTGCCCATTGACGTTATAATCGGCCGCGAGCTGACGCAGCGGTCTCAGGTCGTGAAGCAGGCCGACGTCGTGGCGCTGATTGCGCTGCTGCCCGAAGAATTCCCCGACACGATGGCAGAGACGAATTTCCGCTACTACGAGCCGCGCTGCGCGCACGGAAGTTCGCTCAGCACCGGAATGCACGCGTTGGTTGCGGCGCGCCTGGGCGATGCACCGATGGCACTGCGCTACCTGCGCGCGACCGCTGCCACCGACCTCGACCTCGACCCCAATAGCGCTGGCGGCGTGCATATTGCCGGGCTGGGCGCACTGTGGCAGGCGGTAGTAATCGGCTTCGGCGGCCTCGACCTGAACGGAGACACGCTTGGCATCGACCCAAGGCTCCCGCCGCAGTGGCGCAGCCTGTCATTCCGCGTGTGCTGGAGGGGCCGCTCCGTGGCGATCCGCATCGCTGACAGAACCGTGCAGGCGACGCTGGTGAGGGGTGAGGCGATGGATCTGCGGATCGCGGCTGCGAGCCGGAAACTGACGGCAGGCGCGACGGTGCAGGTGTCGGTGTAAGCTACCCCTGCAATCGCGAGCGGGCTAGCTGAGCAGATCCTTCTCGAATGAGCCCGCGGTTGCTCGCCTCGTGACGCTGGAACTCGAAGACCGTCGCCGCTAACCTCACATCGTGCTCCTCTCCTGACCCGAGGTCCTTCGAAATGCTACGATCGCATATCCTTCTGCTTTCTGCCGCAACTCTGACATTCCTTAATATATCGGTGGTTGCGCAGGCACAGTATCCACCGAGTCAGGGTTATACCCCTCCCCCCTGCCAGGCTGTTACCCCCGGTCCGGTCCGGGGTGCAGCTCGAGGCGCTGCCGGCGGCGCCATGATCGGGGCGATCTCAGGAAATGCCGGGCGCGGCGCCGCAATCGGGGCCACCTTCGGTGGGGTTCGCAATGCGGTACGTCGAGGCTCGGCCCGCAGCGCAGGCGCTTGTTACTAAGATCCCGCGACATACAGGGGGAATACCAATGAAACGATACACCGTGGCGGTTCTGCTGGCATGCTGTCTTGGCGCGTGCGCACAGCCGTCTGCGCCACCAGCGCAACAAGCCGCACCGCCGCCGGAGGCCGCTCCACCGCCCCCGCCGCGGGTCACCTCCGAAGCGCAGATCGCACCGGGACGATGGGTCGTCGACCGGGTGAGGTGCTCCGACCTGCTCGGTGCCGCGGATGAAGACCGGGAGGCCGCGGCCATGTTTTATTATGGTTATTTGGCAGCAAAGGCCGGCATCCACGTCATCGACGTAAACCAGATCGACGGCAATGTCCGAAAGGTGATGGACCGATGCGCTGCCGCGCCGAACATCACTGTTCCGCAGGCCTTCCGCCAAGCGCTCGGCCGTCGCGGGTGATCGGCAGACCGCGTCGCGTTTCGATAGGCGGCAGCCGTATTGCTCCAGAAGGTTCAGCCGCCGCGCCCTCTCAATGAACGAGGCCGCTCGCGCTGATCGAAGTGCAGAATATGTAACGATTGTTATTGTTTTCGGACGGTGAACTCCGTGGTCAGTTTTTTCGGCATCGCCACATTCTGCAGCTTCACATAGTCGGGTAGGCCATTCTTAAATGGCGGATAGGCTTCGCCAAGGATCAGCGGCGCCAAATACCGGCGGGCCGCCGCGGTGATGCCGAAGCCGTCCGCGCGGATGAAATCGGGGGGTAACAGCTTCTCCTGGTTGGCGACCTCAGCAAGCGGTGCGGCGATGATGTCCCAGCGATAAGGCGCATCGCTAAGCCGGCGGATCGCCGGCATCACCGCGTTCCTCCCGTTGATCGCGAACTCCACCGCCGCGCGGCCGACTGCGTAGGCCTGCTGGACATCGGTCTCGGAGGCGATGTGGCGGGCCGATCGCTGGAGGTAATCCGGAACCGCCCAATGGCATCTGCACCCGAGCTTCGTGCTTATCAGGTTGGTGATCACTGGTGCTACCCCGCCCAGCTGTGCATGTCCAAACGAGTCCTTTAATCCCGACGCCGAGAGGAACTCTCCGTCCGGCCTCTTTACCCCTTCCGACACCGCGATCACGCAGTAGTCGTGCCGCTCCAACGCCTCCTCGACTTTGGCAAGGAACCGCTCTTTATTGAAGATCACCTCGGGTAGCAGCAGGATGTGTGGAGCATCGCCTTCGTGTTCAGCGGCGAGCGCGCAAGCGGCGGTCGCCCAGCCAGCATGCCGGCCCATCACTTCCAGAGTGAATACTTTGGTCGAGGTCCGGCTCATCGCCGCCAAGTCGAGCGCCGCCTCGCGAAGCGAGGTTGCAACATATTTCGCTAGCGAGCCGAAGCCCGGTGAACAGTCAGTCATCGGTAGGTCATTGTCTATTGTCTTGGGAATACCGATGCACACGATCGGGTAGGCTAGTTCAGCGCCCAATTGGCTGACCTTGTGGGCGGTGTCTTGCGAGTCGCCGCCGCCATTGTAGAAAAAGAAGCCAATGTCGTGCGCGCGAAACACTTCGAGCAAGCGCTCGTACTGCGCACGGTGCTCCTGAATCGACCCGAGCTTGTAGCGACAGGACCCGAACGCTGCACCCGGGGTGTGTTTGAGCGCGGCGAGCGCGGGTTCGGATTCAACGCTGGTATCGATCAGGTCTTCAGTCAGGGCGCCGATGATGCCATTGCGCCCGGCATAGACCTTGCCGATCTGCTGCGGATGTTGGCGCGCCGTTTCCAGCACGCCACAAGCCGAGGCGTTGATCACCGCGCTAACCCCACCCGACTGGGCGTAGAATGCATTCCTGAGCGCCATGACAACTCCTAGAGAAAGATAGCCGTCAAGCTTACCGAGAAGGATCCGCTCACGAGATGATGGCTGGCGACGATAATTGCACTGCTCAGCGATGACGAGTAGGTCACGATGGCGAGTTACTGCTACCAGGCAGGGGCCTGGTAGTAGGGGGGCGGATAGCAGTAATAGGGCGGATAATAGCAGGACGGATAGCTCGAAGCCGCTGCCGCACCCACCGCGGCACCCGCGGCGGCGCCGACTGCGACACCTGCCGCCGCGGCGCCATAACCGTAGCCCGGCGCGACGACGGTAGTGTTACGATACACCGTGCCGCCGCCGTAGGCGGGCGGGCGATAAGCGGTTCCGCCATATGGGCCTCGCGCGGCGGCCCCGCCATAGGGACCGCGAACCGCCGCTGCGCCGGATGGGGTGCGGACGGCTGCGCCGCCCATCGGCCCGCGATAGGCGGCCCCGCCGCGCGGCCCCGTCACCGCTCCCCAGGCGAAAGCATCCGGCGCCGCCGACAACGTCAGCAGAGCACCTAGGCAAACGATGGTCAGGCATTTCATGAGTCTTGTCCTCGTGTATGGGCGCCGGTGCGCTGCTAAGTCAATGGCACTTTGGCAGCCGCTCCCGCGACCCCAGAAAAATGGGCCTTGGAGCGCAAGATCGGAAGGAGCAAGTAACGATGTTTGCTCCGCCGACGCCGAGCATCGATGCCCGGCATTTCCTGATCTGACGGACCGATGCCTGCTGAGCATCCGTCATGAGGGCGAGCCCCCTCCCTGTCGCGCGAGCCTCTGCAAGATATCGACCAACTCCTGGTGCGGGGCGCTGGTCGGATCACGAAGCTCGGCGCCCGAGTGCGCGTCGGCAAGCCGGCTCAAACGCAAGACCTCACGGACCCGTTGGCGCCGATTGAGCTGTAGATCGGATGGACGAGAGGTGAAGAACAGCCGCCGCAGCTCGCCGTGACCAAAGAGGTGGCTGAATTCCGAAGCCGTCACATAGATTAGGAAGAGAACGAGTATCCACAGAGAAATAGCGGAAAACCGGTGCCACGAAAAAGTCGTAACCAAATAAGTAGGGAAATCGCTGGGCGGATTACCTTCGAGCGAGAAGTGGACGAAACGCTCCAGCAGCCGGGCGAGAAACACAACGACCCAGTAAAAAGCTGTCTTGTATAGGATCGGCTGGATCAGCGGCGCCCGATCATACCTTCTCAATAGCGACATCTTATTGGCGACGAGTACCGCCTTGCCGACAACGAGCGCCGCCATCGTCGCGAGCATGAAATTGCTAACAGCGACCAAATATTGAGCGACAAGAAGGTTCGTCGTCAGCACGATAAAGTTGAAGCCGATGAAGAAGAAAATTGTCGGTGGTAATGCCTCGCGCGCCTCGTGCAACAGCCGAGCGCCGATCCGGCGGGCAACTCCCGCAGGTTTCTGTAGGGAGACGTCGATCCCGGGACGGTGATCGTCGAACGAGGCGGGTTGGGACCTCATGTACTCTCTCTCCTAAGCGACGACACCCACTGAGTAGCTGTGCGTGGACTCCTTTATAGCACTCCAAGGCTGAACACGTTGAAGTGCCAGGGGGTATGATCGATGTAGAGGCCGTGATCGACAAGCTCACTGCCGTCGCGATCGTAGACCTCGGTCCCATCACATCTGTCAGGCGTACTTGCTTGCCCCGAATTTCCGGAAATGATAGCGGCAGTCGGCACTGGCCCTGGTTGCCTGCGTAATTGAGGACGACGAGATAGCGACTGCCGTCCTCGCCGGCCCACCCATAAGCGACAAAGTCATCCGAGGTCCAGTTGCCGGCCCAGGCCGGCTGTGGTTGGATCTGCGACCACGCGCCGTCGCGAAAGGCAGTCTGCTTCAGTACCGCCAACAGAATGACATAAAACGCAGCGATCTCCGGGTTCGCCGGATCGAGCGGGCCGCGACAGAGATGAGTCGGCACTCGGACCCGGGCGCCCTCCTTTGGCCGTCATAAAAGAAGCGCAGGCCAGGAGCCAAGAAGGTACTGACGGCCGCCGCCTGATGCTGCGGGCAGGGAAATTCCCATGCGGCGCGCTCGCCAACGCCTCCTCGCTGCCTTGGACGTAGTAGCCGGGATGAGTCCTTAGCCACGGGTGGTCTGGGGCGGTATGGTTCGGCACGAAGTCGAGCATCAGCTCGATGCCGCGCCTGGCCTGCTTTTCGCGAGACAGACGCTCGAGCCAGACACGGCTATTGATCTGAAAAAGCGACGGGTAGCGTGGGGCGTCAGCCATGGTCATTCCCTCCCTTTACTGTTTCCATCTTCTTCCGAGCGATCGACATCGACCACGACAACATCGAGCTCGCGCACGACGGCACTGCTGAATGTCCGGGTCGGAACCGCAAAAGGCGATCAGTTCACCGAGGTGTCGAAGTGGCGAAATCACTGCTTGATGTCAGCTCGCCCGTCGCAAAGGCAAGCGCAGCCCCGTTGATCAGGGACTGCGCGTGTGCCCGGACCACCGCGGCGCGGGCCGTGGCGAGCCCGGTTTGCGCGGAGGTCGCGTCGGTCAATGTACCGACGCCTTGCGCATAAGAATCGCTGGCGCTGCGAAAGGCGGCCTCGGATGCGGTCTGCAAGGCGATGGCAGCATCGTATTGTTGCAGCCCGGTATCGACCTGGTCGTAGGCGAGCGCTACCTCGTGCAAAGCCTGATCAGTGCGCTCCTTCAGTGCGGCCTGTGCTTCTTCGCGCTTCGACTGGGCGAGGGTCAATTTGTTCTGCAGCAATCCGCCTTCATAGAGCGGCCATTCGAACTTCAGCAACGCCGCGCCCTGCGGCTTGGTGACCGGGAAATAGGGCGAATTATTCACGCTGAGCTGGCCGATATTTCCCTGCACGTTCGCGCTCAGCGAAACTTTCGGGAACAGGGCGGAGCGTGCGGCCGCGATTTCGGCATCCGATGTGCGCAGCTTCGCCACTTGGGCCAGCAGGTCGGGCCGCTGGCGCAACGCGTCGCTGAGCACGTTGTCGACCGCGCGCGCGGTGCGCGGCGGCAGCGGGCGCTCGGCCGCGTTTGCCACGCGCAGCTTTGTGGTCGGCGGCAAGTCCATGGCCGCGAGCAAGGTGTACATCGCATCGTGCTGCGCGGTGTCGGCCTGCGCGAGATCATACTGCGCCTGCGCTGTCCCGCGGCGGGCGAGCTGCACATCAACGATGGTGTCGAGGCCGCGGCCGAACAGCGCCTCGGCGGATTGCTGCACCACTTTCGCATCCGCCAGGGCTTGCCGCGCTGCGCGCAATGCGGCATCGGCGCCGTCCAGCGTGAAGTATGCGCGGGCCACGTTGAAGATCAGTTGCTGATGCGCCGCGGTGAACGCCACGTTCCCGGCGATCGAAAGCTGACCTGCCCCTTCGACCGCGGCTGCGCGGCCACCGAAATCGAGCAGCAGATAGTTTACGGCGAGCTGCGGGATTAATTCCTGAGCGTTGAAGATGATAAAGCCTTGCGGGACGAGGTTACTGGGGAACGGTGTTACGAAGTGCTCCCAGCCGGCGACGGCACTGGCCGTCAGCGCCGGAAGATAGGCGGCGCGCGCGATGCCGACATTGATCGCCGCCTGCCGCGCCTGTTCCCAGGCGACGCGCGTCGACGGGTTGCGGCGCTGCGCGAGATCGATCAGCTCGACGAGCGAATAGATATGGTTGGGGTCGATGTCGGCGGGCGAGGGCAACTGGACTGTCGCGTTGTCCGGCACCGCGAACCGCTTGGCCGCGACTGGGGCTGCTGCAGGGGGTGCCGGCGCTTCTTTGGACGCCTCGAATTGCCACGGGGTGTCGGGCGATGCCGGTGCCAAATCGCGCGTGTCGTTGCAGGCGCCGAGCAGCGCGCATCCGGCCAGCGCACTGCGTCGGAACCTAGCCGGCGGCATGCCATACATCTCTTACCGGCTGCGGGACTAGCGGCGTCGCTTGTGGGCCAACCTCGTCGAGAATTTTGCGGATGTCCTGGTGCAACACGCCGTACCATGTCGCGAGGGCCGTAAGGTGATCACCGGGGCCGGATAGCGCCGGTGGTTCCGGCAGACCGTCCACCACGTCACCCGCTCCCGCGCCGCTCCGGGTCCACGACGCTGCCTGCCGGAACCACGCTGCCAGCGCCTGGTGATGCGCGCGGATCGCGTCCTGCGTTGGCTGGGGAAGGTCGTGCCCGGCCCGATCGGTACGCAGATCGAGGATCGCCGAGACCGGGATGAACAGCCGGCCGACCTGCTCTACCACAGTCGCGTCGATTGCCCGCCTCCCGACGGCGCGCCGCACCTCGCTCGTTTCGAACGGATCATTGACCAGGACCCCGCGCGCCTGCGCGATCGCCTGCCCGAACGCCGTGTCGGCCGCGGGCCGCGCGGCCTGCGAAATCTCGCCATCGGCTCGGGCACCTAATCCCACCAGCGCCCCCAGTCGCTCCAATGCGTTGGCGAGGTGCGTGCGCACAACGTTGCCGACGCTCACCGGCCAAATCGTCGTGAAAATCACGAAGACCACAATATTGCCGAACAGGATGCCGATGGTGCGGTCCCTCGCTGTGTACATGGAGATCGTCGGGCCGTAGCCCTGCAACACGACAAGATAGAAGGCGAGCCCGATCTGCCAGCCGGCATAAGAGATGCGCTCGCTGCCGTAGCCGACCCAGGCGGCGAGCAAGGTCACCGGTGCCAGCAGCAGGAACAGGTCGCCAAGATCGGTCATTCGCGGCATCAGCAGCAGGATCGCGCCGAGACCGAGCCCCGCGCCGATCAGGCAGCCGACAAAGCGGAGTGTCGCCTTGTGCAGCGTGTCGCTGACGGTGCCGAGCGCGACGAAAAACGCGGTAATCACACAAGTATGAATACCCGGCCAGTCGGTCATGCTCATGACGACGTAGCAGATCATCACCGCTAGCGTGACCTTGAGCGCGAACTGAACGTATTCCGGGTTGCTGAACGCATCCGCAGCCAGCAGCCGTCCCGGCGTTTCAGCGGCGGCGTTTTCTTTCGGAGAAGCCGTCCCCGGTGTTGCCGCCAATGTCTCGTAAATCGATCGCAGCGTGCGTGTGATCGCGTCGGCCAACGGGCGGGCGGCGCCGGTCGCCGTGATCGTGACCGGTTCGGGGCCGGGGGCTTGCCCGTCCTCGAGCGCCCGTTCCGCCCGGCGGCAGGCGCCCGCCGCCGGGACCAGCGGATTGCGATCATTGCCCTCGACACGCAACCAGCTGAGCAGCAGGAGGCCGAGCCGGCCGATGTCGTCGATCAGCGAGGCGCGCCAGACCAGGCGGCGCTGGCCGCGGCCAAAGACGCCGGCGAGATTATGCAACTTGTGCAGCTGCGCGGTGCCTTCGAAAGTCTGGGCTTCGAGCCGGCCTTCCGCTCCGCTCGCGCCCGCGCAAAAGCGGGCCGCCGTCGCCAGCCGCTCGGCTAAGGCTCTGCGGAGAAGGCGCGCCGGGTCTCGCCCGGTCAGCAGATTGGCGGCGATCAGCAGCGCCACGGGCACGACGACCGCCAGGCTAAACCACAACAAGAAGCGCACCAGCGCTTCCTCAGGCGGCACGAAGAAGATCTCCGGCAACTCGAACTGCGGCGCGTTGCCAATAGTCGCGGGCAGCAGCGCCAGACCGAGGACCTCATCGCCCAACGTCAGCCCGTAGGCGATGACAAAGCCGGCGACGAAGAACACGGGTCCCAGCGTCGCGGCCCGAGACAGAAACATCGCGCCAAAGGTCATTACCGCTATTAGTGGAATACGGAGCGCTGGCTCCGACAGGCTGAGCATGAAAGCCGCGATTGCCGCGAAAATCGCCAACACAACGGCGATGCCTGCGGCGAGCGACGTCCGCACGGTGGTGACCGCCTCGCGGCCCGACAGGAACAGAACGATATAGGCCGAGACGGCTATCTCAGGGATGCGGAACGTCTCCGCGATGGCCACCGCGGCCAGCACCACAATCACGATGCGCACCGAGTCCCCAAGTCGGCCGGGGGTTGGACGCAGCTCGCGGCGCAACAGCGCGACTAGGTTGCGCGCGTCGCCCTCGTCCACATCCGGCGGCGGGCCGCGACGTGCGGCATGCGCCTTCATTTTTCGATCACGATTACGGCCGTGGCGCCATAGCGCATCAGGTCGTCGGGCGGCGCGTCGAGCAGCACGCGCACCGGGAACCGTGCCGCGATACGTACCCAGTTGAGCGTGCGCTCGACATGCGGCAGGCCACCAAAGGTGGCGCTCACATCCGACGCGACACCCCAGCCGAGGCTGTCGACCTCGCCGCGCACCGGGCGGTGTGGTTGCGCCATCACGTAGACGGTCGCCGGCTGTCCTGGCTCGATTCCGGCGAGGTCGGTCTCGCGGAAATTGCCGATCGCATACCAGTGCTCGGTGTCGATGATCGTGAACAGCGGATGGCCGGTGGCGGCGAATTCCCCGGCGGCGATGTCGAGCGCGGTGATACGGCCATCGCAGGGGGCCTGCACGACGGTTTTGTTCAGATCGCGCTCCGCCAGCGCGAGCGTCGCACGCGCGCCTTCCAACTCCGCTTCGGTGGGCTTGGTGTTAATGATAGCCTGGCGCGCCTCGTCCGCCTGCAGCCGCGCTTGCTGTAGCGCGATTTGCGCGGTGCGCTGCGCCGTGCGCGCCTGGTCGACCTGCTGTGCGGTGACGAAGCCGCGCCCGAGCAGCGGCTCCATCCGCCCCAGCGTGCTGGAAGCAAGCGTCCGCTGCGCCTCGGCGCTGCCGATGCCGCGCTCGGCGGCATCGGCCTTGGAGGTCTGTGACGCGACCTGATCGGCAGTCAGAGCGAGCTTTGCTTCGAGGCCCTGCACCGCCGCGCGAGCCTGATCCACGCGCATTCGGTAAGGGTCAGGGTCGATCCGGAACAGCACGTCACCTTTATGCACTTTCTGGTTGTCGCGCACGTCGAGCTCGACGATCCGGCCGCTGACGTCGGGCGCCATGTGGACGAGGTCGGCTTGCAGATAGGCGTCGTCGGTGCGTGGCCGAAGATCGATCCGGCGCGTTGTGAGGACCACGGTCACCAGGACGCCAACCAGCGCGATGAGGCTGACGAGGACGCCAAGCACCCTGCGAACGGTTAACATCGTTCAGTGACCGAACCAAACTAGCCAGGCGAGCAACGTGGCGGATACCGCGAGGGCGGCGTAGGTCAGCAGCGGAGCGACGACGTAGTCGCTAATGCCGGCCACCGCGAGGACCTGACGGATAATGATGGCGGCGACGATGCCCAGCGCGGCGCACAGCATCCAAGCCGGGAAGTAAGAGCCCAACAGATCCATTGTCGGCGCGTAATTGCACCCGGCAACCGGCAGCGCGATCGCGGCTCGTCCTAAGACGAGTGAACCGCGGCGGCGGCGAGCGGCTCGAAGCCACCTGCTGCTCCCTACAGGAGCCGACCTCACGGACCCGGTACTTGATTCAAGAACGATCCACATCTTGCCCCCACCGAGCCGATTCTAACCGGTCACCGCCAGGTCGGAACAGGTTTAAAAAGGGTCGTTCAAAAGGGGCGATCCGTTGGAGAATTGGACTTGGGGCCTGTCTAAAAACATGACTCGGCGATGATCGCGCGCGGATTCAGACTTGGCCTGCGCCGATGTAGGCGCGCTAGACCCAGTCGCGTCACCGACGGCGTGCGCGCCTGGCAACAGCAAGAACAGCTCGAAGCTGAGACGCCAGGCAGGGCTTAACGATTGTTGCACCGCCGCTAAGCTATGTCACAGGGAGTGATCCGCGCTAATGCCGACGTGCCTCAGAAGGGCCTGAACCGGAAGAGGATGATCGCAACCAAGGCAAAGACCGTCGCGATCAGCCCGCCGATCACAAAAAAACCGTTCGGGTTGCTGCTGAACGGAATGCCGCCGACGTTCATGCCCCAAATACTTGCGATCAACGTTGCTGGCAGGAATATCACCGAGAACATCGTCAGTATGTAAAGGTTGCGGTTGGTCTGCTCCTCGACCTGCGCCCGCATCTCTTCGAGCAAGTGCTGACAGTGCTCCGCGTTTTCTTGTGCATCCTCGATCAACGCCGCGTAGCGATGGATTTGGCGGTTAAGCGGTCGAACTCGTCGACAGAAAATAGCGCCGGCCGTTCGCGCGCAATTTCAAGCATGGCCGTGCGCTTATAGGCCATATCGCGCGCGACGCGGACCGCGTCACGTCGCATTTCCAGGATGTCCTCGCGATACCTGGCAGGGTCGCGCCTGGGAGCCTTCGCCTCCATTGCGCTGAGATGCTCAGTGGCTTCCTGCAACAGACCCTCGCCGATGTCGTTCAAGGCCCGAAAGAATTCCGTGATGAGTGCGAAAGGACTCGCTGGCTGAACGCTCCTAGCTTCGACTCTGTGCCGCAACTCGTTGACTGAGCGCAGCGGGATGCGCCGACCCGTGACCAGCAGTGTCCGAGAGGCGACAACACAGAGTGATCCCGCTTGCAGGGTGACCGCGCCGGGCTCCTCGCGGAAGTCGCGCAGATGGCCGTAGATCAGATCCGGCGTGATGAAGAGCCCGCCCCGCTGGATTGGAGCAGCTACGGTCTCGACGACATCGGCCGGCCAGGAGCGGCGGCTCAGCCACGCCTGCGCCGCGGCATCAGCAAGGTCGAGATGAACCCAGACGAAATCGGCGTCGCCGGCGGCGGCGGCTTCCACAAAATCGCGGACCGCCTGGCCCAACCCGCCACGGAATGCGAAGGCAAACTGCGGACGACCGTCACTCACGCTTTGCCCGACCCTTATCACCCTGCCAGAGCCTTATAGACCGAGTTAACGCCCAGGATATCGATAGAACGAGGCGCTAACTTCCGCCGTAGCGCGCTGACGAGCGGGAAGCTCGGCCGGAATTTGGCATGCGCCGAAAAGAGGTTGCGGATTTCGTTTGACTCGAAGATGCCGTGTGATTTTTGTTGCGCCGCAACAAACTCAAGCAATCGGTCGTCTTTTGATCTAGATCAAGAGATCGAGCTAGCCGCTCCCGCTAGGCTTGGATAGCGAGATGGCCGGTTCACAAAACTGTAAAATAAAAGGGAGATTTTATCCCCAATCGATGAACCAGGAGGCTGATATGAACGATAATCCTGAAGCGAGAATGATGCAGAAAGCCGCGAATTTATCATTCACTTGGCCGTTCGTCGGGGCGAACGCTTTGCTCGACTATTGGGTCGACGCGTACCAGCGCTCCATTCTAATGCTGGATGTGTTACGCCAGCGCGGCAACAATTGTGCGGAGCACAATGCCCGCAAGCTGCCGAATGTACTGAGTTTTGATTTCGAAACGGTGATCGATGGACGCTCGCTCCCGCGGCCGGTGAATTACGGATTGGTGCGTATCATTCCGCCGGAGGGCACCTCGATTGACCCGAGCAGGCGGCCGTTCATCGTTTTCGATCCGCGGGCCGGGCA
>Ga0306922_10001757_pt1 | contig 19744 bp, 12 predicted proteins | sample sta12Cox44000082_FD_203758 | JGI IMG/M metagenome (GOLD analysis project Ga0306922, IMG submission 203758) | Lab enrichment of tropical soil microbial communities from Luquillo Experimental Forest, Puerto Rico - statoxic.12C.oxic.44.000.082 (v2)... | ecosystem: Environmental > Terrestrial >... | reverse complement strand
TATTGACTCTGAATCGTCTCCGGCGTTCGCTGCAGTCGCCGGTTGTTCGCTCTGGTTCACAATCGACGATGCGAGCTGCGCTCGTACTTGGTCTTCCGGCATGCCGAGCACCGTCACCACCATTTCCGCCACGCGCTCCGTCTCCGGCGCCCAAGCCGCGTCGTGTCGCAGCAGGGCGGCCGCCAGCCCCCTAACCGTCGGCGCTTCGAAAATCCACCGCAGCGGCAGATCCACGTGTAGCAGATCCCGCAGCCGCGCCACCGCCTTAGTTGCCAGGAGCGAGTGCCCCCCCAGGTTCGCGAAGAAATCGTCCTCCACAGAAATCCGCGAAACCCCCAGCACATCCTCGAGCACCGCGGCGATCACCCGCTCGAGTGCCGTGGCGGGTGGGACTGGCACCGCCGCTTTCTCCGTCTCCGGAACGGCCTTCTCGAGCGCCTTCGCATCCACCTTTCCAGCGCTCGTCAGGGGCACCGCGCGGATCACTGTGAACGTGCTCGGCACCATGTATTCCGGCAGTTCGGTGCGCACAAAGTCGCGTACTTCCTGCAACACCGCGGTCCTCTCCATTTCCGTTTGCGCAAGCACTACGTGAGCGAGCAGCCGCCGGTCCCCCCGCCCGAAGTCGCGCGCCGTCACCGCCGCGTCCGCCACCGCCGGATGCCGGCGGATCGTCGCCTCTACGTCTCCCGGTTCCACACGGTATCCCCGGATCTTCACCTGTCTGTCTAGCCGACCCAGGAACTCCAGCGTCCCGTCGGCCTGATACCGCGCCAGGTCGCCCGTGCGGTACATGCAGCCGCCCGCACAGAACGAGTCCGGCAGGAACTTCTCGTCCGTTGCCCGCGGCGCGCCCGCATATCCGAGCGCCACGCCGGCTCCCCCGATGTACAACTCGCCCGGCACCCCGACCGGAACCGGCTCGCCGTAGCGGTCCAGCACGTACAGCCTCGTGTTCGCAATCGGCCTGCCTATTGGGACCGGCCCCGGCCCAATCTCCCCGGCGCGCGCCGCGTACAACGCGCAGCCCACCACCGTCTCCGTCGGGCCGTACTCGTTGAAGATCGTCACGTCCTCTGCTTCGTCGCGCCACAGTGCGAGCGTCTCCCCGTGCAGTGCCTCACCCCCCACAATAAACGCCTCCGTATTCCGCGGCGCCGGGCGCCCCAGCGAAAGACTGCGCAGCGCCTCTAGATGGGAGGGCGTCAGCTTCACGAATCCGAACCGATGCCCCCGTCGCAGTGCTGTATCGAGCGCCTCAACCACGTCGGTCTGGTCGAGCACCACAATCCGCCCACCGCAGATCAGCGGCAGAAACAGCGTCGTCACCGACATATCGGACCAAGGCGGCGAGCACAGCGGAGCCTCCATCCCCGTTCCCATCGGGTACGTGCGGCGGCACCACGCCAAGTAATTCACCACGCTCCGGTGCGACACCTTCACCCCTTTCGGAGTACCAGTCGATCCCGACGTGAAGATGATGTACGCCAAGTCCGTCGGCGATGTTTCCGCTCCCCCCGAACGTCCGTCCGGACCATTCGCATCCATCGCCACTACCTGCCGCCCCGCGGGCACGCGCCCCGCCGTCGCTGCCAGCGTGACCACCATTTCCACCTCAGCCACGTCAAGCATCTGCGCCAGCCTTCCCGAAGGCGTCGCCGGGTCTAGCGGCACGTACGCGTTGCCCGATTTCAGAATGCCCAGGATCCCCGCAATCAGTTCGATGCTGCTCGGTAGCATTACGCCTATCCCGCGCCCCATTCGCCCGTCGCAGTCCCTTATTCGCCCCGCCAGCGCCGCGGCGCGCGCATTCAGTTCGCGATACGTCAGCTTCGTCGTTCCCTGCTCCACCGCGGGCGCGTCCGGCGTGCGCGCCGCCTGCTCCTCCACCAGCACGTGGATCGTCGACTCGGGATATGGTGCATCCGTGCCATTCCATTCCACCAGCGCCCGGCGCCGTTCTTCCGCGGAAAGCAGCGCGAGCGATCCGATCGGCGCGTCCGGGTTTTCCGCAATCGAATCGAGCAGTGTCAGGTAATGCCGCGCCATGCGCTCCGCCGTCTCGCGGTCGAATAGGTCCGTGTTGTATTCGAGCACGCCTCGCGCCTCTTCCCCCTGTTCCCACAGGTTCAAGGCGAGGTCGAAGATCGCGGTGCCCCGCTCGAACGCCACTGCCGGGTTGCCCGCCGCGTCACGTCCGCCCTCCTGGTGCGAAACGAGCTGAAAACTCACCTGAAATAGCGGATTGCGGCTCAGGTCCTTCTGCGGACGCAACACCGCCACGACGGTCGAAAAGGGGATGTCCTGGTGGCTGTAAGCTTCCAGCGCCATCTCGCGCACGCGCGCCAGCGCAGTTCGAAAAGTCGGGTTGCCCGAAAGGTCCGCCCTCAGCACAAGCGAGTTGGCAAAGAATCCCACCACTCCTTCGAGTTCGCGGCGCGTGCGGTTGGCGATCGGCACTCCCACCGCCAGATCGTCCTGCCCGCTGTACCGGTGCAGCAGCGCGTAAAACGCGGCCAGCAGCAGCATGAACGGAGTCGCGGAAGATGCTCGCGCCAGCGCGTCGAGCGCGCGGCGCGTTTCCTTCGATATCTTCACGTCCAGTTGCGCGCCCCGATAGGTTTGCACCGGAGGACGCGGCCGGTCTGTCGGCAGTTCGAGCGTGCCGAGATTCGCCAGTTGCCGTTCCCAGTACCCCACCTGCTTTGCGAGCCTCTCGCCACGCAGCCAGTCGCGCTGCCACACCGCGAAATCCGCGTATTGCGCCGGGAGGCCCTGCACCGAGGGAGCACGGCGCACCGCCTCGTCCGCGTACAGCGTCCCCAGTTCCCGAAACAGAATGTCCATCGACGTGTTGTCGGCGGCAATGTGATGTATCACCAGCAGGAACGCCGATTCGAACGGCCCCAGACGGATGAGCGTCGTCCGGAATACCGGCCCAGCCGCCAGGTCGAAGGGCCGCTCCGCGCTCTGCTCGGCGAGGTGCCGCAGTTCCTCCGCCTGCTCCGCTCTGCCAAGCGATCGCAGGTCCGCAGTTGCGCACCGCACCGGTCCCGGCGGCAGCACGCGCTGCACCGGAGCCCCTTGCACCACCGGATAGATAGTCCGCAGCGCGCCGTGCCTCCGCACCAGCTCCGTCAGTGCGCGGTCGAGCGCCTCCTGCTCCACGACGAACGGTATCCGCTGAGCCGACGAGATGTTGTAGAACGGGCTCCCCGGCGACATCTGGTCGAGGAACCACAAGCGCTCCTGCGCGAACGACAGCGGAAAGTCGCCGCCGCCCCAGGCAACACGCGGCAGCGGCGGTGCGCCATCGCCGCGTTGCCGCGACCGGAACTCCTCCAACACCCGTCGCCTCTCCTCTAGCGACAATGCGCCGAGCCGTGCGGCAAGATCGCTCACGACGCCCCTCCCGCGCCGCCACGCCCCTCCGCTAACAAGTCGTCCGGCGCCCTCACGATTCGCCTCCCGCCCCATCCGCTTCGAGCAATGCCAGCAGCGCCTTCGCCTCCTCGTCCGGCAACGCCGCGAGGTCAGCCACCAGCGAGGCCGTTTTCGCGTCCGCCACCTGCGCCGGGATGCACCGTTCCATCACCGCCGCCAGCGCCGCCGGTGTTGGAGCGTCGAAAACTGCGCGCAGCGGAACCTCCACCCCCGTGCTCTCCTGCAGCCGCGATACCAGCCGCGTCGCCAGTAGCGAGTGGCCCCCGAGGTCCGCAAAGAAGTCGTCGTCCCGCCAGACCGCGTCTACGCCCAGCACCTCGCAAAATTGCCGCGCCACTGCCTGCTCCAAGGAGCTCGCCGCCTCCCGCCCGCCGGATCGCCGCGAGGACACCGTCCCTGCCGCGGGCAGCCGGCTTCGATCGCGCTTCCCGCTCGGCGTCATCGGCACCGCGTCGATCCATGCTATCGTCGGCACCATGAACGACGGCAACCAACGGCGCAGGTGGGCCAGCACCGCCTCGGTATCGCGAACGTCGCCGCGCGGCACCACGTACGCCGCCAGCCGCTGGTCTCGCTGATCCAGCCCGTGGGAGATCACCACCGATTCCCGCACCAGCGGATGTACCTCGAGCAGTGATTCGATCTCCGCCGGTTCCACCCGGAAGCCCCGCACGTTCAGTTGCAGGTCCCTCCGTCCGGCATACTCGATCACGCCGTCCCCTCGGAACCGCGCCAAGTCTCCGGTGTCGTAGAGCCGCGCGCCCGGCGTCGGGTCGAACGGGTGTGGGATGAACCGCTGCCGCGTGAGCGCCTCCTGGTTGACGTACCCCCGCGCCACCGAGGCGCCGCTGATGTACAGCGAGCCCGTCACTCCCACCGGCAGGGGCTGAAGCTCCACATCCAGAATGTACGCCGCCGTGTTCGCGATGGGCCGGCCGATCGGCGCCCACTCCGTCACCGCCCCGTCGCGCTGCGGGTCGAAGGCCGTCGCGTCCCACACTTCGGAAGCGCCGAACACGTTATACAGCTTCGACTCTGGTACCTGCGCCTGAAACCGCCGGTACAGGTCGCCCGATAGCGGCTCGCCGCCACTCCACCACGATCTGAGGCGCGGCAGCCGCTTTCCCAGATCGGGACAGCTCTCGAGCAGCATTTCGAGGAACGACGGCACGAACCATAACCGCGTCACACCGTGCCGTGCCAGCAAGTCCACGAACGCCGCTGGCTCCGCGACTACCTCTGGCGGCGCGATCACAGTCGGGGCCCCTCCCAGCAGCCCGCCCAGCATCTCCCAGAATGCATCCACGAAGTTCAGCGCCGTCTTCATCGCCAGCACGTCGTCGGGATAGAACGGGTACTCACGCCACATCCAGTGCAGGCGGTTCAGCACCGCGCGATGCTCCACCGCGACTCCCTTCGGACGCCCCGTCGAGCCCGACGTATAGATGAGGTACGCGAGGTCTCCAGGCGCGGCGTAAACACCAAGGTTCGCTGCCGGCTGCTGCGATGCGCCGTCCCACGCCTCGCTCCAAGAGAGCGCGCGAGCCCTGGGCGCGAGCCCCGCATCCACCCCCAGCAGTACCTCCGCGCCGGAATCCGCTGCCATGTAGGCCAGCCTATCCCGTGGATAGGACGGATCAAGCGGCAGAAATACCGCCCGGCACTTCAGTACCGCGAGAAATGCCGTCGCTGCCGCGATCGATCGCGGACTGCACACCCCCACCACGGTCCCCGCCTCAACCCCCTGCGCCACGAGATACCGCGCCAGCCGGTTCGAACGCGCGTGGACCTCGGCCAGCGTCATGCGTTCCTCGGCCTCGATATACGCCGTCGTATCGGGTGTCCGTGCCGCGCGTTCCTCCAGCAGCCACATCAGCGAAACGGCGTCGCATCCCGCGATCCCGGTCTGGTTCCAGTCCACCAGCATCTGCTCGCGCTCGCCGGGCGTGAGCAGCGGGATGTTACATAGCCGCGCCGTTCCCAGCGAGGGAATCCGCCGCAGGAGCCCGGCGAAATAACTCGCCATCTGCCCGATCTCCTGCGCCTCGAAACGGCGGTCGTCGTAGAGGAGCTTCATGCGCAGCGTTTTACCGGGAACCACCACCAGCGTGATCGCCACATCCGTGCGCCCTAGGTACAGCGGCTCCTCCAGATCCTCCGCCTCCGGCGTCGTCGCCACCGGGAAGTTCTCGAACACCACCACTGTCTCGCACAGGCGCGTTCCGCTCGGAACCCCGATCCACTGCTGCAGCTTCAGCATCGAAACGTACTGGTATCTAGTCGTTTCGCTCTGCTGCCATTGCACGCGCCGCAGCCACTGAATCAGGGACTCTTCCGCCGGCAACGCGACCCGCACCGGAATGCTGTTGATGAACAACCCGATCATCTCGTCCACGCCGGCGAGTTCCGGCGGGCGGCCTGATACGACCACCCCGTGCACCACCTCCCGCTGCCCACTATAGCGGCCCAGCAGGATGGCCCACGCGCCCTGCACCACCGTGTTAAGCGTCAGCCGCGAGCCCTTCGCAAAGGCGCGCAGCGCGTTCGTCTCTTCGATGGAGAGTGCGACCGCGTACTCGCCCTCGTTACCCACCTGCCGCTCGGGCGCCGTCGCCCGCCCGATCCCGATCGACGTGGGACCCGTGATCCCCGCCAATTGCTCGCGCCAGAACGCCTCCGCCTCGGATTCGTCCTGCAATTGCAGCCACTCGATGTACGCGCTGAAGGGCCGCCGCTCGGGAGCCTCGTACCGCTTGCCTGTCGCCTTCGCTCGGTACTCCTCGATGAACTCCTGCATCAGAAGCTGCCCGCTCCAACCGTCGAGCAGTAGATGGTGGAAATGCCAGATGAACCAGGTCTCGGTATCGGAGGTCCGAGCCAGCGCCAGCCTCATCAGGGGCGGCCGGTCGAGCACGAACCCGCGGCTCCGCACTTCGCGCAGGTAGCCGTTCAGGTGCTCTTCGACCCGCGCCGACGGAACGTTGCGCCAGTCGAGCTGCTCCACCTGCACCCTCACGGTGCGGTGTACCACCTGCACCGGCTTCTCGAGGTCGCCCCAGTGGAACGACGTTCGGAGCACCGGCGTGCGGTCCACCACCGCCTGCCAGGCGCGCTCGAACAGAACTCCGGGCACCGCGTTCGTCAGCCGCATCGCCTGCTGTTCCACGTACACGCCGGAGCCCGGCGCGAGCAGTGACTGAAACAGCATTCCAAGCTGCATCGGCGACAACTCGTAAATGTCTTCAACGTCGATCTGCGGGCTCGCTCCGCTCATTGCTCCTGGCACCCTTGACTGGCCAGCTTCGCCATCAGCTTCGTGAAGTCCCGCTGGCTCAGCCGCGCCTGCTTGAAGTCCGAGGCAGTCCGCTTCCGTGGTTTCGCCTGTGCCAGCGCTGCGAATTCCCGCAGCGCCGCCGCAAAGCCGTCCGCCAGCCGCTCGATCGTCGCCCTCGCGTGCAGGTTCTGGGAGTAGTGGAAATCCGCGAGAAACTGTCCATTGGTGACGAATCCGTTCACTTCCAGCAGGTGCCGGCGGAGGTTGCGCGCGCCGCGCGCAAGCCCACCTTCGCGGATCAACGCGTCCGGCGCTGCTAGCGGCATCCTTCCGAGTTGCCCGAGGTAGTTGAACGCGATCGTCGCCCGCGTGAGCGGCTCGAGCGCCTCCGCAATCTCGTCCCCGCCGCTCAGGTACCGCAGCAGGCCGAATCCCAAGCCACGAGTCGGCATGGCGCGCAGTTCCTCCCGCACCGAACCCAGCGTCTCTTCCGCGCCAGCGCTTCGCGATAGTGCCAGGCAAATAGGCGCGATCGAGGTGAACCAGCCCGCGGTCCGCGTGAGGTCCGCCGAGGGAAACAGTTCCTCGCGCCCGTGCCGCTCTACGTCCACCAGCAGGTCGCCTTCGTCCGCTATTCCAGCCGCGGCTCGCGCCAGCGCCGCCAGCAGGACCTCTTCCATGTATCCGTGCTTCCCATCCGCCAGCTTCATCAGCAGTGCGGAGGTGGCTTCCGGTTCCAGCGCCGCCGTCACCGTGCGCATCGAGCCCACAGTGTTTCCGCCGCCGTAATCCAACGGGATCCCGCTGAACTGCCTCGCCGCGATCGCCCTCCAGTATGGCATCTCCCCCTGCAGCATTTCCGAAGCCGCGTACTGCCGGAGAAGTCCGGCCCACCGCTTAAAGGAGGTGGTCTTCGCTGGTAGCATGGGCGTTTGATTGCTCGAAATCTGCGCATAGGCGGTTTGCAGGTCCTCCATTAGGATGTGCCATGACACCGCGTCCATCACTAGGTGATGCGCCACCACCAGCAGCCGGCCAGGAGTTCCGTCGCCGCACTCGATCAGCAACACGCGCGCCAGCGGCCCCCGTTCTAGGTCGAGCGAAGTGTGGGCCTCCGACACCGCTCGTTCGAGCGCCGACGTCAGCCCTGCCGCGGGAATATCCCTGAGATCGACGAAACTCGCCGGAACCTCATCGTCGGGCGGCTCACACGTCTGCTCCCAGCCGCTCTCGGACTGCCGGAACCGAAGCCGCAGTGCGTCGTGGTGCCGCAGCAGGTGCCGGACGCTTTCCCGCAGCGGCTCGAACGCGAGCGGCTGCGCGAGCCGCATCATCACCGCCTGATTGAAGTGGTGCCGCTCCGCCAAGTCCTGCTCGAAGAACCACCGTTGCACCGGCGTGAGCGGGACCGGCCCGGTCACCGTCCCCTGCTCCGACTCGATGCTGCCGCGCGACGTCGAGACTCGCGCGAGGACCTCGATCGTCTGGTGTTCGAACAGGTGCTGCGGGTTCAATTCGAGCCCGGCCCGCCGCGCCTTCGCGACAATCTGGATGCCGAGGATCGAATCGCCGCCCAGTTCGAAGAAGTTGTCGAGCACCCCGACCCGGCTGACGCCCAGCACCTCGCGCCAGATGTCCGTCAGAACGCGCTCCACGTCTGAGGCAGGAGCCACGTACTCGATCCCTAAGTCCGGACGCGCCCGGTCCGGCGCTGGCAGTCGCGCGCGGTCCACCTTGCCGCTGGAGGTCCGGGGCAGCCGGTCGAGCAGCACGTACTGCGCGGGCACGAACGGCTCGGGCAGGCGCGCTTCGAGAAAGGTCCGGATGCGCGGCACCATCGCCCGCAGGAACACGCCGCGCAGCGGGTTGTTGGTGTAGTGGCTGCTGCTCCGGCCCGCTTCCCACCTCGACGAACCCACGGGCGGACGCCGCAACGCTGCTGCTCCCTTGCGTCTGAAGAACGCGTCGAAACTTCCCGCATCGCCGGCGGCGGCCGCGTACAGTTCGACTTCTCGGCCCAGGGCTTCCGCAAGCGCTGTCAGCTCAGCCGGATCGACGCTCCGCACATCCTCGCCAAGCCGCGCGTGCAGATCGGCCACCGTGTCGTTCTCATCCAACGCCGCCAGCACCGTTTTCGCACGGATGTCGCGCTGCAGTCGCCCGTTCGGCACTCCCGTGACGTGGATGTCCGCTCCGCCGCTTTGTTCGATGCGCTTGCGTAGTGCGCCCGTGGTCGAAACGTCCGCCGGCCACGCGAGATGCACGCGCGGGGCGCTCTCCGCCGGCCCGTCCCCCAAGTGCAAGATGACGTCGTATCGGTAGGCCGAAAGCTCGTTCACATAGCGCCCGGGCTTCGCCAGTACCTCGATGCGCCGGATCGCCGGCAGGTCGGCGCGTAGCGCGTAGAAAAACTCCGGGGCCGCCACCAATTCCTGTTCGAGAAGCAGCCGCCGGGCGACGCGGTCCCGCATCCCGGCCACCTTGACATCGTCGTGCGCGTGCGCAAGCTCGACCGAGAGCGCGAAAGTCTCGAGCAGCGCGAGGCTGCGCACGTCCCCGATGAAGATTGCCCCGCCCGGCGCCGCCGCCCGCACCGCGTCCGCCAGCGACCGGCGCAGGTAGTCGGCGCTTGGGAAATACTGCACCACCGAGTTGAAGATGATCACGTCATGCTGGCCGGCAGGGATGTCCGCAAAATCGTCGGCGTCGCGGACCAGCAGGCGCACGCGGCCGTCCGCCGATAGTTCCGCCGGGAGATGTCGCCGAATGTGGTGCAGCGCGGCCGGGGAAAAATCCGTGCCCGTGTAGGTGGCGCACGAGGAGGCGAGCCGGAAAAGCAGTGGCCCCGCGCCGCACCCGATCTCGAGCACGTGCTTCGGATCGAGCGTGCGCAGCCGCGCCACCGTCGCGTCCAGCCACTCCCGCATTTCGTGTGCGGGAATCGGCACTCCTGTGTAACTGCTGTTCCAGCCCCTGATATTAAAGGTGGGGTCAGGCGTCCCGTCGGTCTCGCTGTACAGCCCGTCGTAAATACGCCGCCAGTGCGAAACCTGTTCCATCGCAAGCTCGCGCGCCGTGCGCGCGTCCGCCGCCAAGTCGTGCGCCGCCGTCACGTAGCCAACCAGGCGCCGGTCGCCCGGATGGTCCTCGCGCACGATAACGACCGTGTCGCTCAAGCCGGGATGGCTGCGCAGCGCCTCTTCCACTTCTCCGAGCTCGATCCGGTGGCCACGGATCTTCACCTGGGAATCGGCGCGGCCCAAGAAATCGATGTTCCCGTCTGCCAGTAACCGCCCGCGATCCCCGGTGCGGTAAAGCCGCTGGGGAACGCCGCCGATTACGATCGTCTGGAAGCGTTCGGCCGTGAGTTCCGGTCGGTTCAGGTATTCCCGAGCGAGGCCTACGCCCCCGAGCCAGATCTCTCCCGGCACTCCGATCGGCACGGGACCGCCGTGGGCGTCGAGTATGTACGCGCGCACGTTCTGGATCGGCCGCCCGATGGGCGGCTTCCCCCCCTGGTGCGTGCATTCCGCGTACGTTGACCAGATGCTCGCCTCCGTCGGCCCGTAGAGATTGAAGAAGCGGCGGCCTCTGGCCCAGCGCGACACAAGGGCCGCCGGGCACGCTTCCCCCGCGGCATTGACTGTCCGCAGCGCGGGCAGCGGTTCGTCTGGCATTGCCGCCAGTGCCGTCGGCGTCAGCGTCACGATGCTGACCTGCTCGCGCCGCAAGTAGTCGTTCAGTTCGGGGCCGGGCAGCAGCTCCGGAGGCGGGATGCAGAGCATCCCGCCCGACCCGAGCGCCAGCGCCATTTCGAAAATCGAGGCGTCGAAGGCCGGCGAGGCGAATTGGAGCACGCGGCTGTCCGGTCCGGCGCCGAGTGCGCGTTGCTGTGCGACCGCGACATTGCACAAGCCCCGATGCTCGATGAGCACGCCCTTCGGCCAGCCCGTCGAGCCCGAAGTGTAGATGACGTACGCTAGGTCTTCAAGTCCGCACTCGGCAGACGAGTTTCCGGTTTCTCCGCCGCACGGCACGTCTTCGATGCACACGAACTCGAGACCCGTGCCGGCGAGCGCTGCACCGGCGGCGCCGTGCAGCAGCGCGCGCGAGGTGATCGCGATGCGCGCGCCCGTGTCGTTCGCGGTAAACCGCAGGCGCTCTCCCGGATAGGAAGGATCGAGCGGCACGTACACTCCGCCGGCTTTAAGAATGCCGAGAAAGTTCACCGCAAGTTCCACCGACCGTTCCAGGCACGTCAGGACCAGCGATCCTTTCCTCGCGCCTAGTGCGCGCAACCGCCACGCCACCGCATCCGCCCGCTCGTTTAGCTCCCGGTAGGTCACGCTCTCCCGCGCTCCCTTCAAGGCAACGGCTTCCGGAGTCGCTATCGCATGCGCCTCCACCAGCTGGTGGAACGAGGCGCAGTCCGCGTACGGCGCCTCTGTCTGGTTCCACGCCACCGTGACGCGATGTCTCTCGGAGGGGGACAGCAGCGAAAGCTCTTCGATATCGGCGTCCGGATCGAGCACCACACTTTCGAGCAGCGTCAGGAAATGTTCGCTCAGGCGCGCGATCGTGCTGCCGTCGAACAAAGCTGCGCTGTACTCGATTCCGCAGCGGATCGAATCGCCGCTTTCCCAAAGGTGGATTGCGAGGTCGAAAATCGCCGTGCCCCGCTGCACGTTCGGCTGGTGGTCTTGTTCCGGCCCCGAATCCGCATCCCACGCATTCTGCAGCGCGAAGCCGATCTGAAAGAGCGGGTTCCGGCTGAGGTCTCGTTCCGGCTGGAGCACTTCCACCAGCCTCTCGAACGGAACGTCCTGGTGCGCATACGCATCCAGCGCGACGCGCCGGACGCGATCGATCGCCGCGCGAACGCTCGGGCTTCCCGAAAGGTCCGTGCGCAGCACCAGCGTGTTGACGAAGAAGCCGATCAGGGGCTCCAAGTCCTTGTGCGTGCGGTTGGCGATCGGCGCGCCGACCACGATGTCGTCCTGGCCCGTGTAGCGGAACAGCAGAATGTTGAAGGCCGCGAGCAGCACCATAAACAGCGTCGCGTTCTCCGACGCGGCGAGCTGGCGCAGTCCGGCGCTCACGCCGTCCGGCAGCGTGAAGCGGTGAAATCCGCCGCGGAAATCGGGCGCGGCGGCGCGCGGTCGGTCAGCAATCAGGGGCACCGGGGGAAGGCCGGCCAGCTGCGTTCGCCAGTATGCCAGTTGCGCCTCGAGCCTCTCGCCGCGCAGCCACTCGCGCTGCCAGACGGCGAAGTCCGCGTACTGGATCGGCAGTTCGGGAAGCGGCGAAGGACGACCCGCGGCGAACGCGGTGTACAGCGTCCGCAGCTCGCGCGCGAGCACGTTCATCGACCATCCGTCGCAAACGATGTGATGCAGCGTCAGCACAAGCCAAAATTCCGCCTCGCCGAGCCTCGCCAGCAGCGCGCGGATCATCGGGCCGCGAGCGAGATCAAATGGCAAGGACGCCTCCTCGTCTGCGAGCCGCTGCGCCTCGGCGCGTCCCGTGGCAATGACCACCCGCAGGGGAACATGTGCTTCGGGGTAAACGATCTGGACCGGCGTGCCGTCTATCAGCGGGAACGCGGTCCGCAAAATCTCGTGCCGCCGCACAAGCTCGTCGATGGCTCGCCCGAGCACGGAGGCATCCACGCGGTCCTCGAGCCGCGTCGCGATGGGAACGTTGTAGAAGGCGCTGTTCGGCGCCAGCTGGTGCAGGAACCAGAGCCGCTGCTGCGCGTTGGAGAGTGGCGCTGGGCCGCTCGAATCGCGGCGCGGCACACGGGCGGGCGCCTCTTCTCCGGCCGCTCTAAGGCCCGTCGCACTGAGCATGCGCTCAAGGAGCGCCCGCCGCTCTTCGGACAGCGTCACGTTACGCTTTGTCTGGCGGCTCCCAACCAAGTCCATATTGACACCGCCATATCGAGAGCGACCAAAACACTCGGCAGCCCTCTAGCCTTGCCGACGAGCCCGCGGGACGCGTCCTACGAAACGGGCTTTTTGCCGGCGGATTCCGATTCCGGCTGACTGACAGCGGTTCGACGGAGTTCCTTCAGGTACTCGATCCAGCCGTCGAGCACCCTGACGCGCGCGTCGGCGCTCTTCGCACTGAGCAGATCCGCCATCCGATTCCAGCGAGTTTCACAAGCCTTCGTGTACTCTTCCTGGATTTTGCCGAATTCGCGCTGGAGGTTGCGGTAGGCGGCGCTGGCGCGCGCCAGCGCGTCGTCGCCAGCGGCAGAGGCGCGCAGTTCCTGCAGGTACGTCTCATAGGCGGTTCGCCACTGATTCTGTGCGCCTGCACTGATCTGCAGGAAATCCGTATAGTAGGAGGCCTGCTCGTCCTGCACGGCCATCGCGTACTCCCGCGACGCCGCATCCTGGAGGCCGCAAATGTGCCCGTACGCCTGCTGAGCATCCATGGCATTACCTCACGCTGCCCGGTTGTTACTGATCCGCGGGTCGGGCCGGGCGCCGCGGATGTGCACGTTCACGGAATGACGATCATCTTACCGCCGGAGATTAAAGAGGACAACGGCAAAACTCAAACGGCTGCCGTGGGTTCTGAATAGTGGAAATTCCTTCAACTCGGAACACTTACGAACGAATAAAGTCCTAGCAAACCGAACCCTATCTTCAAACACAAGCGCTTTGACGAGCTGATCGAGCGGTGCGGATACGTGGACTTCTGTTCGGTGAATGCCAGCAGCTTGCATTACAGCACGGCCAATCTTGTGGTTGGCGCTGAAGCGAGATTGTCACGGTGACCGTGAATTTCTTCGTACCAAACTGAACCGTCGCGTGTCCCCGACTGTTTTGAGTTTCAGGTGCTTCCTTTTGCGTTTGCGAGTTAGAAGCATATTTTTGCCCTCCATTGCGTAATACAGGAAATATTCGTGCTTCTCGGGCCATCGGTAAGCTGTTGAGTACGTCGACAGAAGGCCAATCTGCCGCGGTGCGCGGCGTAAGCGTCAGCACACGTGAAAAACTCCTTGAGGCAATCGCGAAGCAGCACAAGCTCACGTCCACGACGTTGGCCCACATCAAAGCGTTCCTTTCGGGGATCTTTCGATTCGCCAAACGCCAGGGTGTAATAAACCCAGAGAATCCAATGCGGGATATAGTCTTGCCCCGGGGCATGCCTGCCGGCGAGACCCATGCCTAGTCACTCGAAGAGATCACTCAAATGCTGAACGTGCTGCCGGAACCAGCCGCGACGATCGTGGCCATCGCGGCATTCACCGGAGTACGCAAGGGCGAACTGCGGGGTCTCCTCTGGGAGAATTACGACGGTGAGCATGTGCTAGTCTCACAATCGTTTTGGAGGGGGCATCGCCTAGACCCAAAAACCAGGCAAAGTAAGGCGCCCGTTCCAGTCATCGCACAACTCGCTCGACGGCTGGATTGGCACCGACGGGTGTCAGGCAGTCCCGCCAACGGATTGATGTTTCCTGGCCCAGTGGGAAAACCCATCAATCTGGATGCGTTGGCCGCAGATGTCATTGTTCCTCTGCTGACCAAAGCAGGGGTCCAGTGGCACGGCTGGCATGCGTTTCGCAGGGCATTGGCAACAAATCGCCGACTGCTTGAAGTTCCGAAACAAGATCGGCGTTGACGTCGCCCGTTCTGCACTCAGGGCCAGTGTAGCGAAGCGCTCGTACAGCCGGAAGCGCCTACTGCACTTCGCCAAGATGTGCAGGGTCGAGAAGCTCTTGTAGTCACTGCGCCCTGTACGGGCAGTCCTGGAGGAATGTTAGTATCACGCTTTCGGAGCACCGAGGCTGACTAGGCTTAGAACGACACCGTGCTCCCGCAGTTGTAGTGGCACCCCTTCGAACTCGGGATATAATCCACGCCACATATGCCACTGGCCGCGGGCAGTCGGCTGGATAGTTACGAGATCGTAGGGCCACTGGGCGCTGGCGGAATGGGCGAAGTCTACCGCGCCCGTGACGCCGCCTTGAAGCGCGATGTGGCCATCAAGATCCTACCCGAATACTGGTCGCGCGATCCTGACCGTCTTCGACGCTTCGAACTCGAAGCGCAAGCAGCAGCGACACTCAACCATCCCAACGTCGTGCACTGATGCCGAGTAAGCGCTCGGCAAGCCGCAACTTATCTCAGAAACAACCCTTACCGAGGACCTGCGGAGGTTCTCGGATTTGCTTTTGGTCTCGGGTCGGAACGAGTTAATCTTCCACAATTCATATCTTCGCAATAAGCTCCGCACTGTAAGCCACAGTAAACGCTCAACATTTCGTTTGGTTAGTGTCGTGCGCTACCATGACAGCATGGTTTTAGTGTCACTCGGCCCCGAACCATCAAGCAACCTGTTATCGAACAGTCCGAGGCGGAGTGTATTCCGGTTTGAGTGAATGGGAATCGGCTGAAGTCACTGCCTAAAATCTGCGACCGAGGCGGGGAGGGTATCGCGTGCGGGAGGACTCCCCAGAATACTTCCGCGTCCGCATAGGTTGGCCGTCAGATTTCGGAATGTACAACTGAAACCAAATTTTCAATTGCGGTTCCCAGGTCGAACGTTGCGAACCATGATCCGCGCGGCATCGGAAAGGATCCCACGGTTCAGACCATGTGGACGCGCCGATTTATTCAGAACCAGGGAGGCTCTTCGAGATGCTTAGAACAATTACAACAGGAGCCATAGCGACAATCGTAGCGGGGGCGATTGCGCTGGTGAGTTTACTGAGTATCACTGCGAGCACGCGGGCACAGGATGCAGAGAGGCCCTATCCGAAGATGCTGCCGCTCGCGGAGTATCTAATGGACCGAGATGCGGCAATCGCGCTGGCGCGAAGCGCCGCTCCGGAGGGCATTTCAAAGGATGCGTCTGTTTTGGTACTCACGGCCAAAGGCTGGGAAACTGCGGTCAAAGGTACGAACGGTTTTGTCTGCATGGCGGGGCCGTCATGGACGGCCAGCATTGATTTTTATGACGTTTGGAGTCCGAAGCAGAGAGGGGCGATTTGCCTCAATCCAGCGGCTGTGCGGTCAATCCTGCCGATTTATTACAAGATGACGCAAATGACGCTGGCTGGAGTAGTCTCTGTAAAAGAGCGCATCGCAGGCATTCAAGAAGCGTATGCGAAGAAGGAGATTCCGCCGTTGGAGCCGGGGGCAATGAGCTATATGATGTCCAAGGATGCATACCTTACCCATTTGGGCCATTCACACAATTTATGCCACGTGATGTTTTTCTTGCCGATGAAAGCTTCTGGTGAATTAGGCGACAATGATCCGAAATCGCCCATTTCGTCCACGTCTATGTGGTTCCCGGACCCTGACAAACCGGATAGTCCACTGAACAAAGAGCTGCCGCCGCTGCGGACCGTCCCAATCGCCGTGCCGTATTGGTCCGATGGGACTGTTGCGTTCAAATAGAGCCGTATAGCCACAGCAAAGATCAAAGCAGAAGAGAGGCAAACGCTGCGCCTGCGAGGCGGCCAGTCCTTCTGTCTGCCAATTGTATGCCGATACGGAGTGAAATTAGCGATAACCGGTTGTCTGACTCCTTGACGCGCCACGCTAGATCGACTTTACATCCAATTCCCGAATAGCATCATCACGCCACCAGGATTTCCACTGGGTGAGTGACACCCATCCCGTGCTCTCGGAGGATTCCCAACCTCCGGCCACAAGGGCAGGTCGCCGACTATACGTCGAACTGATTTACCCGCCGACCGGACTGCCTGGACGCAAATGGGCGTTTCTCGTTCCTGATCTCCCCAGAACCGACTTCTGACCTTCAGCTCTCCGCAATCCAACCTCCGGTTTGCCCGTTACTCGTCCGTTTGGAGAACTGGCGGCGGCCAACAATCGCAACTTTGGCGCCATTGGCGACGAAGACCTCGGCCATGCGAGCGCCGATCCCACGAGTCCCGCCAGCTATGACCGCAACTTTTTCCCCGAGTGGCGACATGGTTTTAGATTTCTCGTACTGAAAGCGGGTCTCGTGCTACATTTTCCAATTCCCCCAACTCTGCCTGGCGCTTAAGGTGCGCACGATTACCCACTTGCCTGAACGCTTCTCGAAGAGATCCACAAACGCAAATTGACCACTATAATCTTTTCCGTCCTGGATCCTCTTTTCCTTGACACCGGCTTGAACCACGGCAACATTGCCGAATGCCTGCACATTCATAGGTCCAAGTTCAAACGAGACGAGTTTGTACTCGCCGGATTTGAAATCGTCTAAGAGGTCCTCTTTGCGGAAAAGCTTGCCCGACGACTGGACTGTTGCCCAATCGTCGGCGTAGACCTGATTGAGCTTTTCTAGATCGACGGCCACCATTGCATCTCCAATATCCTGTTCGAGTTTCTTGATCTCCCCGGCAGCGCTTGGATCGGGGACCGCTTTGAATGAGTTGGGCAAATCTCCCGATAAAGAGCGCACGACCACCCACTTACCTGCGCGCTTCTCGAGGAGATCCCCCCAAACAAGCTGGGGATTAGTAACTTTTCCGTTCTCGTTCCGTTTTTCACGGACAACACCTTGGCCCAAAGCGACATTGCCAAACACCTCTATGTCTATAGGCCCAGTTTCAAACCACACGAGTTTGTCAGGGAAACCTGTGCTTAGAAGTTTTTTCTTATTAACAACGTTGCCGGAGGACCCGACGATTGCGAAATCGTCAGCATAGAGCTGACTGTACTTGTCGAAATCGCCCGATATTTGGAAATTTCCCAAATCTAGTTCGACCTGCTTGACTGCTTCGATATCGGCCTTATCTCCAACTGGTGTGTTCCGGCTCTTTGCCGCAGCGCCCCAAATGCTAATGCCTGCCCACGATACAAGAGCTGCGAACAACAACACTGCGAACCCGTGGCTGAAAATGCTCTTTTTCATTTATTGGCTCCCCTCGACCTCACCGGTCGTTTGCGATATCCGCAGTATCCGAGAGCGGGAAATTGCTGTCGATGACCTCGGAGGTCATGGACAGCGGCTTTTTCAAGTAGCCAAGAATGGTAGGGCGTCTGACCCGAATGGCTTCGGTGCCCTGTCCGGAGCCCGTGCCGGGTGGCGCCCACTCATTCCAGGAACAAAAGGAATGAGTGGGGGACACCGGCACATAGTCGGGGGAACGAATCGTGCTACCGGTCGAGTTTGCAGTGTCCGGATCCGTGCAACATGTGTTTGTCAGCATTCGCGGGCAAAGTGATTTTCGGATGCGAACGTGCGACATCTGCAACCGACGTGCCTTGGCGGACTCGACGCTTCCAGGTCCAGTAAAGGCGGAATCCCTTGCGATTCCACGAAATCACGGTTGCTGGTGAACGCGGACGCAAGAGCGCCAACCTCTCCATCGGCGAGACAACCAAACCCAGAAGATCCGGTCGGCAGTTCGCAAGCGAAGCCGGCGACCGCGGGCGGAGCGTTCGAGCACTTGAAGCTGATGACGCAAGGCCAGAATCTCGGCTTGCAGGGCAGCACGGGAGCGTACCAAGCTTAGCAGGGAAGAAAACAAAGAGCCGACAGAGGGTCAACATGGAAGGGGACAGCCTACAGGCCTGCTGCGGAATAACGTCAATGCTTTCAATCGAAACCGAGTTTTCACTTGCCGCGAAGTCCCACTCCAAGAACCCCTAGCAGTCCAACTCCCAACATGGAGAGGCTCGTAGGTTCTGGAACGGCGCTGATGGTCAGTGTCCCGAGGAATGCGCCTGTTGCCCGGCCATAGAGGTCATAGACACCTGCTACCGTTATTACTTATGGCTGGTCTGCTCTCGATGCGGTTTGCCTGCTCCGCAGTTGCCCTCGTGGTGCCCTTCGCGCCAAACAGACCAGAACACAGATACTTAATGGGCTACTGCGGCAAGGGCACCGTTTGCTGCTGGGCCTTTTGCTCGCCTGTCTTTGATTGTCCAGTTTGATTGCGAGTCGGTAATCCTGAGGCCACCTCAGACTGCCGATACTTTGGCGAACTGACATAACCGTGAATGCGGTCTTTACTGATGTCGTTGATGACGAGCTCCGCCGGTTGCGTGCCATCGTCAGTGTGGAACATCACCGGTTGATACAAGTTCACGTGTTTTTGCGATACGGTTCTGTCTTCCACAATCAGCTCAAGGTCGGCGTATTGGTGCTTGGTGTCAGCTTTGCGTAACCGGACACCAAGCGGACCCTCGTGTTGAAACTGTTTCGCTTTGACGATGTCAAACTCGTAGTAATCACGCTCACCCTTTTTTTGCAGCAGAAGCAGCTCTTCATGTGTATGGGCAATGAAGCCCGTGAGTTCTGCGTGCGTGTTGTTGAGATCGCGGCGTGTGCTCTCCAGCTGGTTTTGGGTGTCTGCGATGGCGTTACCTTCTTGATCTAGGGCTTTGCCTTGTTGGTCGATGGCCTTGCCCTGTTGGTCGAGCTGTGACTGCATCTTCTTGAGCTGTAGGGTGTCCGTGGGTCGGCGGCTTGAGGCAGCGATGCGGATAGCAGGTGTCGCCTCCACTGCCGGCAAAGATGCCACAGGTTGCTGCTCAAGAGGCGCCGCCAGAACGTTCATCTTCCTCGTGAGTTCATCGATCTGGGTGTGGACATGCTGGAGTTCGGCGCTTATCTGCTGCTGCCTTGCAATGGCAGTCTCGGCCGTGCGGTGTTGATGAAGGAAATAACCTGCGACGTCTCCTACGATAAAGGCGGCGACAGCGCCGAAGACAGCCAACCACGCTGGCAAGACAAACCGCCGGAAAAGACTGCTAGGATGCATAGTGATCTTGCTTTCGTGGGGGCAAGAATCCGAGCTCCAGGGAGACAGCTTCGAGTTCCTTTCCCATCTTGTGCGAAATTATTGCAGAGCAGGACATCTACAAGCAACTACGTGGCCGCTGTTCCCACTTCGCTCAATGAACTCATCAAAATGGTAGCAGCAAGCTGGGAAACTACTGTCGCCAACAAGCAACTCAGCCAGCGGTTGTCTGGACAAGAAACCGAGTTCCATCCGAGATTAGGATCAATCGCAAAAGTTGTCGGCACTGTCACTCTTAAGCGCAATAGTGC
>Ga0306922_10001751_pt1 | contig 19765 bp, 16 predicted proteins | sample sta12Cox44000082_FD_203758 | JGI IMG/M metagenome (GOLD analysis project Ga0306922, IMG submission 203758) | Lab enrichment of tropical soil microbial communities from Luquillo Experimental Forest, Puerto Rico - statoxic.12C.oxic.44.000.082 (v2)... | ecosystem: Environmental > Terrestrial >... | reverse complement strand
TCACGTCGAGGCCGTAGGCGTTGTGCCACCAATCGTCGAATGGCGCGGAGGTGACCATCGCGAATGCGCCCCAGATGCAGACCCACGCGCCGAGCGGCGCGCGAAATCCCCAGAAGCGCACCGACGCCCCGCGCTCTGCCGCCGTGCCGCGAAACGTGGTGTTAAGAGCGACCCAGCCGCATGTCAGGCCCGCAAGGATGCCGCCGAGGTAAATCGCCAGGTGCGCAGGCGTCCAGAACGTGTCGCGGCCGATCGTCCGGTGCCAGGAGATGTCCCACATGACACCAAGGATGACCGAGGTCGACGCGAAGAGTACCGCGTAAATCGACCATGGGACGCGCGCCGGCGCCAGCGACTCGGCGGATGTGACCCGTGGAAAGGAAGCGGCGGTGGCTGCCGATGTGGCCATAGAATACCCTGGTTATTGTAAAGGAGCAGCCGATGGAGCGAAAGAAGGCATCCGACTACCCGCAGGAGCTGCTGGATCTGTTTCACGAATACCAGCACGGAGACATCACCCGCCGCGACTTCTTCGAGCGCGCCCGCAGGTTCGCGGTGGGCGGCCTGACGGTTGCCGCAATCTTCGAGAGCCTGCGGCCCAATTATGCCTGGGCGCAGCAGGTGCCCAAAGAAGACGCGCGGATCAAGACCGAGATTGTGACGGTTCCGTCGCCGGAGGGGAACGGCAGCATCAAAGGTTATCTCGCCCGGCCGGCGAAGGCGAGCGGCAAGCTGCCGGTCGTGCTCGTCGTCCACGAGAACCGCGGGCTCAACCCGTATATCGAAGATGTCGCGCGTCGGCTCGCCGTGGCGAACTTCATCGCGCTCGCGCCTGACGGGTTGACGTCGGTCGGCGGCTATCCTGGTGACGATGAGAAGGGGGCCGCGGCGTTTCGGCAAGTGAACGGCGCGAAGATGTTCGAGGACTTCGCCGCGGCGGCGAAATGGCTGAAGGCCTATCCGGAGTCGTCCGGCAAGATCGGTGTCGTGGGCTTCTGTTTTGGCGGGGGCATCTGCAATCAGCTCGCGGTGAGGATGCCGGATCTCGCCGCCGCGGCGCCCTTCTACGGCCGCCAGGTCAGCGCCGAAGATGCCGCGAAAATCAAGGCGCCTCTGCTCCTGCACTACGCGGGGAACGATCAAGGCGTCAACCAGGGTTGGCCTGCGTTCGAGACGGCGCTCAAAGCGAACAACAAAACGTACACCGCATACGTGTACGAGAACACCCAACATGGGTTTCACAACGACACGACGCCACGCTACGACGATGCAGCGGCGAAGCTCGCCTGGCAGCGCACACTGGATTTCTTCAACAAGTACCTCAGGGGGTAGGGGCGCGAAAGGCAGGATAAGGGCGGGAAAGGCAGGAGGGGCGGAAGGGAGGGGGTGTCCAGGCGAAACGCCGCGAACAGCTGGTGCCGAGCCACGAGCAACGACCAAGAACGGCACAAAGACGTGCGTGAATCGGCACACGCTGATGGGACGCCCCGTGCAGCGGCGTCCCCTGTTGTGCAGGCGCCGTTCTTGCTCTTGTAGGGGGTCGATGACTACCAACGATTCTTCGAATGACGCGCTGACCGCTGTGATCTCCATGGTCAACGCCAGAGTCTGCAGCAGCTGTCACACGCGAGCCGCCGTTCGCGTCGGCGCCGGAGTCCGGAGCGGCGATCCCGCGGGGCACGCGAACGCCATGTCGTTGAGCGGCGACATGTGGTTCTGCTTCGAGTGCGGGCACGAAGAACAGGCTATCGACTGAGCCTCCGCTCGTGCTGGCAGTCAGTAAGGGATGAACGTGAATTTGGCCGAACCGCTGATCGTGCGAGTCAGGCCCAGGAGCGAGCCACCGACGGGACGCGCCCGCGTCGTGATATGCACGTAGTAGTCGCGGCTTGGATCGAGCTTCGACGTATCGGAAACCTGCACCCGCGTCCACTTCGTCAACCAGGATCTGGCCACCGCCTCGTCTTCCGTGACCATGACTTCCTCGTTCCGCCCGTCGATGGTCCGCGTGAGCGTGTGTCGGCGCGTCAGGTTGTCGTACTGATCGCTCGTTGACACGACCGTCTTCGCAATCGTCCGGTCGATCCAGGCCGGCACGGACGTTCGGAGCTCGAGCTCGAAGGTGAAGGTCGTTCGCAGACCGCTCGAGATCGCCTCGCGAACCGCTTCCGAGTAGGCGTTGGTGAGCTCGAATGACACGAGCACTCGATTCTCGCTTACGGTCGGCGTGATGCGGAGGCTTTCCTGCTGCGCGCCCAGCTCGGGGGCGCACACGAAGAAGACGGCGACGAGCGACCCGAACGCAATCAGCCGATTCATCATGCGCATACGTCAGTACCGAATCGCGAGCGACACGCCGGCGCGCCAGAACGAGAGCCGCTCGGTACAGCAGGTTATCAACAAGCCGGGCTCGTCGCCCTGCCGGTCGATGGTCTGGAACCGTCGCACCTCGAGGGACGTGCCGATCCTGTTCGTGAGAAACATCAGAATGCCTCCGCCAAAGTCGAACGCCGGCGCAACCCGATTGACTGTAAAGACGTTGAAGTAGTCGTCCCGGTGGATCCGCATCAGTCCAAAGCCGCCAACCGCGTAGGGACGCAACACGTATTCCGTCAGTCGTCGCGGCGCGGCTACGACAACATTACCTGTGAGCGTGGTGACGTGGCCCGAGAGGACCAGGCGCTGATCTCCCTCGAAGAATCCGGGAGCATCGGCGAAATCGATATCGAAGCCAACGACCTCGCCAAGCGTCACCACGGAAACGCCCCAGGTGAAGTTCGGCCTGCCCACGACGTTGTCGGGATCGACGAACGTGGTGGCTCCACCAAAGGCGCTCCCGATGAACGGGCGGATCTGCTTGTCGGCTGCCAGTGCCGGCGGGGGGGCCGTCGCCACAGCCGCCAGCGCCAGCAGCATGACCGCTCGAATTCTTGCCACTCGCAGGGCGCTCATCGGACGTAGATCGACAGGAACAACCTGGCAAACGGAGAAACCATCACGTCGCCAGATCCCAACGAGAACGACTTCGCGAGGCCCGAGCTGTTGGCGGCCAGCAAGAGCGTGAGACCGCGGCCCGGCACCATGATGACCATGGAGGAAGACGCGTTGTCGCTGACCCCGAACTGCCAGACGACTCGCTCGCCGTTGTAGCTTTGAACGAACCAGCCGAGGCCGTGCGGCAGCCGCTGACCGTTGCGATCGAGCGGTGGCGTCCACGCCACCGCCAACGTTTCCGGCCGGACCAGGTCGCCGTGCCGGAGCGCGGCGTCGAATTTGGCCATGTCGCGCACCGTGGAGATCAGCCCGCTCGCCGGCGTGAGCGAGACGGCCGTGTACTGCGACGGGGAGGAACGGCCGCGCGAGTCGACGGCGTATGGCTTCGCGAGGCGGTCGAAGACCGCTTTGAAGCGGGTCAGGGTCTCCGCCGTCATTCCATCCGCCAGCGGCGTTCCATCCGCGGGCGGTGTGAGCGAGAGCACGTCGGCCCCCGGGATCGAATCGACCATCGCGAGGCGGTCGAGGAGGCGGCCGTACACAGCTTCCCGGAACGACGTTCCTGTGCAGGTCGGGACGACGGCCGCAAGCGTCTCGAGCCTGGAAGGGTTGTAAGAGAAAGTCAGCGCGCCCGACACGAGCGAGGTATGGCTGAGAAGCTGGCGAACGGTCGCGTTAGGCTCGGAAGCGTTGGGTGAAAACTGCTGGAGAGGAGCGTCGAGCGAGATCCGGCCCTCTTCCACACACTGCATGACGATGACTGCAGACAGGAGCTGCGTCGTGCCATCCATCTCGAACGGCGTGTCCGGACGGGCGGCGATCAGCTGTTCCTGGTCCTGCATGCCGTACGCGCGCTCCCAATTGGGGTCGGTGAGGCGGATGAGCGTGACGGCCATGCCGGGGATGCCCAACTGCACGCGGAGCGAGTCGAGGTAGTCGCTGAACCGCGAAAGGACGAGGTCGTCCGCGCGCAGCAAGACGCCCGCAGACACGGAAACGGCTATCGTCAGCGGCAGCAGGCGGCGCATGTGGTTCGGGGTCGACCCTTTGGCCGACCCATCATAACTGGAGAGGCGCAGGAGCGGATCAAAAACGTCGTAACCGCCCCACCGGACGGTGCCACGCCGGCCACGGGCCGTTACGGTTCTTCGGGCCGCCATGACTATTTCACGATTCGAACGCCCGTTGGCGTCGCTGGAATTGATGGCGGCCGATAGCCGAGCGTCACAACCTCGAAATCAGCCGCGGTCAGCGCCCCGAATGCCGGGTTGAGCACGTTGTTGTTCCACCGCGTGTCATAGGTGCCGCTGACGTACATATCGGATCCGTTGTCGGCCACGATGAGGCCGTAACGCTGCATCGCGCGGAAGATCTTCTGGACGTCCGGCGTGAACCCCGACAACGAGTGGCTGGCCTTGAGGCGCAGCCTCGCCCCCATCGGCAGAGCTCCCGGCGTGGAGCCTGCCTGGTGCGACGCCGGGTAGACATATCCGGTGGTCGCGCGCACGGTAACGCGGAACGCGTGCCCGATCTCGTTGGAGCTCGAGACCTCGTCGTACCGGACGAGGCCGGGGAGGATGGCGAGACCTGCGGCATCCGCCGATGTCCAGCCATCGGGACGCCGCCCGTTGGCGTTCATGTCGAAGAAGGCGCCCGAGCCGGCATGCCACACAGCGCCGTCAAAGTAGACGTTGTACAACTCGTACAGCCCGCGCTGGGCGCTATCGACGATCAGCAGATGGCGATCGTTGGTGCTCCGAAGATCGACGTTGCCCGGTGGGCCTCCTTCGATCCAGTGCGGTTGGGTGATGGCTTCGTCCGGAATCGGGTAGAACGGCACGCTCACGCCCGTCGTGTGATCGACGCCGTCGCTTTCGTCCGCGTAGACGAACTGGACCGCGCGCTTGGCGACCGAGCTATCCACGACGGCGTACGGAAATCCATAAATGTCCTGTCCACCCGGCGTGACGTCGCCGCCGAAGTCAGGATGCAGGGAGCGGCTCGATCCGATGAATGAAATGTACGCGGCCGATTGCGGGTCGATGGGTGCATTGGAGATGTCCGCGTTCCACCAGTTGTCAGGAGGGAAGATCGGCAGCGGACCTGGAATCGGGCCGCCGACCGTGGACGTGCCGGCGACAATGACAGATGCGGCCGCCATGATGGCGGCTGCCAAGGTCGCGCGCAGGACGTCGCGCGCCGCGAGTGCTCGGCCAGCCAGAGGCCCGGACATGCTGAGGTTGCAGCAATGCGCACGCCAGGGGTCAGCCCCTGTGTTTTCAAACGTTTGCTGCCTGCGTGCGAACGATTTCGTCGCCCGGTGCTCCGATTCGTGAAGACGGTTCTCGCCATTGCGACCGAAGGAGGCGACTCGCGCGCTCGTCGTCCTTGTCGATCGATAATGGCGCCCGGTCGTAACACAACACTGAGCCCATGCCAAGCCGCCGACAGGTACTGAAAATGGTCGCGGCCGGCGCGCTTGCCGTTGCCCCGCCCGTCGTATCGCTGAGACGCGCGTCGGCATGGGCGTCGCGCGGCGCCGGCGCCGCCGAGCGTGACGGCTGGCGCGACCTGCCCGCGATCCTCGCGCGGATCAGGCCGCCGACGTTCCCCGCGCGCGACTTCGACGTGACGGCCTTCGGCGCGGTCGGCGATGACCACGCCGACAACACGAGGGCGTTCCGCGCGGCAATTGCCGCCTGCCAGGCCGCCGGCGGCGGCCGTGTCGTCGTGCCCGGGGGAACGTTCATGACCGGCGCGATCGAGTTGAAGAGCGGTGTGAACCTGCACCTCGCGGAGCGCGCGACGACGATCCGGTTCACCCGCGACCCGGCCGCATATCCGGTCGTGTTGACGCGGTTCGAGGGGATGGAGTGCATGAACTTCTCGCCGCTCATCTACGCAATCGAGCAGGAGCGGCTGGCGATCACCGGAACCGGCACGCTCGACGGCAACGCCGATTGCGAGCATTGGTGGCCGTGGAAGGGCCGGACGGGCTGCGGGTGGAGCGCGGGGGTGCCGAATCAGGACGCCGATCGTCGGGCGCTCGCCGCTATGGTGGAGCGCGGCGTACCCGTGCGCGATCGCCGCTTTGGCCCGGGGCATTACTTGCGCCCCCAGTTCATCGAGCCCTACCGGTCGAGGAACATCTTGATCGAAGGGGTGACGCTGCGCAATTCGCCGATGTGGCACGTGCACCCGGTGCTCTGCACGAACGTGACGGTGCAAGGCCTGTCGATCGTCGCCGACGGACCAAACACCGATGGTTGCGATCCGGAATCGTCCCGCGATGTTCTCATCCGCGACTGCTCGTTCGACACCGGCGACGACTGCATCGCGATCAAATCGGGCCGGAACGCCGACGGGCGTCGAGTCAGTGTGCCGTCGGAGAACATCGTCATCCAGGGATGCCGGATGAAGAACGGGCACGGCGGCATCACAATCGGCAGCGAGATCTCGGCCGGCGTCCGGAATGTGTTCGCGGAGGATTGTCGGCTCGACAGCCCCAACCTCGATTTCGCCGTGCGAGTCAAAGACAATGCGATGCGCGGCGGTCTGGTTGAGAACCTGTTCGTCCGGAACCTCGATGTCGGCCAGGTCTCTCGCGCGGCCGTCACGATCGACTTTTACTACGAGGAAGCGGAGAACGGTCCGTTCACCCCCAGGGTCCGCCACGTCAGGATCGAAGGGGTGAAGACCCGGCAGGCAGAGTACGCGCTGTATCTGCGCGGGTTCGAGCGCGCGCCGATTCGCGAAGTGTCAATCGTCGACTGCGACTTCAACGGTGTGACGAAGGACGACCTCGTCGAGCGAGTAGTCGGCCTGGTCGTGCAGAACGTCCGCATCAACGGGAGGCGGGTTGACCGCGTCGAATAACGCCGCATGAGCCCCGTCGAACCCGGGCACTCCTGGCTGACACCCCGGCGCTTCGTGGCCGCTCTCGTTCTCGGCCTCGTCGTGCGCCTGGCGACCTTGCCGCTGCCCGGCCATGACGACGTGATCACGTGGAAGATTTGGAGCTACGCCGCGTCGCGTCATGTGACGCGCATGTACGGCGTTGGCGGGTCGCCCCCAATACGCGGCATCGTCACCTGGGGCGATCTGTGGACGACGGTGGACTATCCGCCGTTCTTTCTCTACGAGTACGCGATCGTCGGCCGGATCTACCGAACCTTGTTTCCCACCTATCCCGACACGCTCGCCCTCCTGGTTGCGCTCAAGCTGCCGGTCCTCATCGCCAGCATGGGCATCACCGGGCTGTTCTTTGCGGCCGTAAGGCGCATCGGAGGGCAGGAGGAGCCGGCTCGATGGGCGGCGCTCGCGTACTGGTGCAATCCCGCCACGATCTTCGGCGGGGAGATGCTGGGCTATGTCGACCCGCTGTACTTCCTGCCGGCCATTGGCGGCGTAGTGCTGGCGTACCTGAGACGGCCCTGGATAGCGGGCGTCCTGGTAGGCATTGCTGTCGCCACCAAACCTCAGGGCATCTTGATCGGCCCTGCGTTCGCGCTCGCGCTCTGGCAGGGTGGCGGAGCGCACGCGATTGCGCGCGCAGGCGTCGCGTTCTGTGCCACGATCGCCCTTATCGTCCTGCCGTACGCGCGACTGGGCGCGCTGCCGAACATGTGGCTGGCGTTCGGGTCGTTCGACGTCCGGCGCGACACGATGTCGGCGTACGCGGCCAACATCGGGTGGATCATCAACTGGTGGCTTCGCAGCTGGTTCGGCCTCCCCGAGCTTCGGTTTCCCAGAGCGTTTCTTCAGCTCGTGCCGAGGCCGCTCGCCATCACGCGGTTTCGCGAGCTCGGGTACCCGAATCCCCGACCCATCGGCAGGACGGCGGTCGTGGCCGCTGTGGCGTGGGCGATGTGGCTGACCAGACGATCGAAGGACTTCGCGCTCGCCGCCGCCCTTGGCGCGTTCACGGTGCACGCGTTCTTCGTGTTGAGCCCCGGCATGCACGAGCAGCACCAGCTGTTTGAGGTGCCGCTCCTCGCGCTGGCCGCCTCGCTTCGCCGGCGCCTCCGTCCCGTGTTTGCGGCCGTCAGCGCGATCGTCGCGCTCAACATCAACTACATCTACGGCGCAGGCCTGGGCATGGGGTGGGCGGTGCCGCGGATGATGACCGGCATCGATCTGAGCGTGCTTGTTGCATTCGTCAACGTCGGCGTGCTGTTCTGGTTCGCGCGCCGTCTTCGAGACGAAGCCCGCGCCGATCGTCAGGCGTCGGCGGCGACGAGACCCCTAGGCGCCGGCGGCTCCTAGATCCTTCTGGTGTCAGCCACGAGCATTGTCAGGAGCGTGCTGACGACGCTGACGACGATGGCGCCCAGAAAGGCCGCCCAGAATCCGTTGACACGGAACCCGAGGCCGAGGACCCCGGAAATCGTGCTGGTGAGCCACAGCAGGAACCCGTTGACCACAAGCGCGAAGAGGCCGAGTGTGACGAGGATGATGGGGAACGTGAGGATTTTCGCCAACGGCCCGATGAACGCGTTGACGACACCGAAAACGACGGCAACGCCGAGGAACGGCAGCCAGGTCCCCGAGTACGTTACGCCCGGCACGATCCGAGTGGCGACGTAGAGCGCGGCGGCGTTGACGAGCGTGCGAATCAAAAACGGCATGGCGTCACTGTAATCCGGTTTCAGCTCAGCGCGGCGATCAGATGGTCGATATCTTCCTGGGCGTTGAACACCGAGACGGACACCCGGAGGCGCCGCTCGTCCTCGATGATCGTCGCCGTCACCCCGGCTCGCTTCAGCTTCCTGGCGGTGTCAGCGGCGTCTTTGAGCTGGAACGCCACCGTTGGCGTCTCGTTCCCTTTCGGCGTCACCGAAGGGTACCCCATCGCGGGCAGCTCGTGCTGGAGGCGGTCGGTCAGTTGCCGGGCGTGCGCGCGGATGTTCGCGAGGCCGAGGCGCTCGATGTACTGGAGCGACGTGTGCGAGCAGAGCGCCAGTGCGTTGGGGAACGTGCCGGTCTCGTAGCGCGCGGCGCCGGGCAGCGGCTCCCAGGTGATGCCGATGCGGTCGAACTTCGCGAGCTGTCGATGACCGTACCTCGTCGTGGGGACGACGGTGTTCTGCAGGTCCTCGCGCACGTAGAGAAAACCGAATCCCCGCTCGCCCATCAACCACTTGTAGGTCGCCGTTGATCCGAAATCGATCCCCATCGCGCGCACGTCGATCGGCACCGCCCCCGCGGCCTGTACCATGTCGGCAAACACGTAAGCACCGTGCGCGTGCGCCAGGTCGCTGATGGCGCGGGCATCATGGAGGTAGCCGTTGACGTTCGAGACGAGCGCCATGGAGACAAGACGCGTGTTCCTGTCCACGACGCGCTCCATGTCCTTGATGTCGATGGCCCAGTCACGATGCTTCACGACGCGCAGCTCGAGACCTTTGGCCTCGAGCGACTTGTACATGTAAAGCGATGTCTCGAAATGCAGCTCGTCGAGCACGACATTCCCGCCGCGCCTGGGCAAATCCATGCCCATGACGACGATGTTCTCGCCGTCGGACGTGTTCTGGACAAACGCGATCTCGTCGGCTTTCGCACCGATGAGTTGAGCGAAGCGACGCTTGAGGTCGTTCTGCTGTTCGGGGCCGAAGTCGCCGCGCCCCTCTCCGGGCCCTTTCAGACGAAACGCGATGTGGTCCGCGAGCGCCCGCGAAGCGGGCAGGCTCATCGGATGGATTGCCGCGGAATTCAGGTAGACCTCGTTTGACGCGATCGGAAAGTCGGCGCGGACCGACGGAGGGAAGATCGGTGCGCCGGCCGGCGGCAACCAAGTCGATGCCGATGTGGTTTCTCCTGTCAGGCCCGGCAGGACAGGTGCCGCGAGTGCCGCGGCGCCCAACAAGAACTCACGACGCGCGATTGACATGATGCGTCCTCCGCCTAGCGGCGCTCTTCCCGAACGACGACCGTCCGCACGTCGATGACCGCACCCGCGGTCGCGCCATCAACCGCCCGGAACGTCACCGTCACCCGTTGCTTGCCTCGAGTCAGCCCCTCGGGGAGCAGATATTCTCTGTCGAGCTGCTCGGTCGGATGGTATTCGAGCGTCTCGGTCGCGACCTTCTGGCCGTCGACGAGGATGTCGAACACGCGCTTCCGGCCCTCGCTCCCCCGATACCCGGATACGAGCGTCACCGGGGCATCGGGCCGGACGTTCAGGTCATAGCTGAACCAGCCGTTCGGCGCCTCGCGCGTGCGCCGGCCCTCGAAGTACGCCTCCCGGGCGTTCTCGCTCCGCAGCGCATGTGCGTTCTCGCTCCCTGCGTCGTCAATCACGACGACGTCGAGGGTTCGGCGTTCGAGCTCCGCCCGTCGCGCAGCTTTGGCGGCGGTGTCTGCGGCGACATCCGCCTGGCGCTTCGCCCAGGCGGCGGGCGAGTACAGGTTCCAGTACACCGTATAACGTTCCGCAACGATCCGATAGAGCGGCACGAGATCGACGTCGTGCGGCTGGGCGAGGCCCTTCGTCCTGAAATGCAGCGGTGCGCCGGCCACGCGTTGGGTTTTACCTATGACATCCGCGGCGCTCCCGACGAGAGACGGGATGATTGGGGTTTTGGTGCGTCCCATCTGGGGAGCGCTCGGGCCGTAGCGGGAAAGGCCGTCGAGACCGGCCTCTCCGAGGTCCCCGGCGAGCACCATCGGGCCGTACATCAGCGCAATCATCTGAGGATCGTCCGGCATCCCTTCGGTGTGAAGCGCCATCGGCAAGCGAACGTCGATCCGGTCGCCGTCCTTCCACTCGCGATCGACGATCACGTACGAGGCGCCGCCCGGCTGGCCACCCCGCGCGATCTCCTTGCCCGGTCGCGTGCCGTCGTCTGCCCCCCCGAAGCGGCGGCCGTTGACGGTCACGACAATCGAGGAGGTCACCCACGACGGGTTGCGGACCTTGAGCGCGAGCCGTGTGGGCGCGGCCGCGGAGATCGTCAGGTGAGTCGCCTCTTCTTCGGGAAAGCGCGTGTATTGCTTGACGGCGAGCCCTTTCTCTCTCCACGTGACCTCGGAGGGAATGAACAGGTTCACATACAGCGACCGATCGTCCCGGAAGTAGATCGTGTCGCCATACTTCGCGTGATTCTCCATGCCCGTTCCGACACAGCACCAGAACGAGTCCTCGGGCGTCGAGAAGGACTTCCACGCGCCCGGCCTGAGGGGACAGTAATAAAGGACCATGCCGGTTGCCGGGTCCTGGGACGGGAGGATGTGATTGAAGAGCGCGCGCTCGTAGAAGTCCATGGCGGCCGCGTCTGCCGACCATTCGAAGATGTGGCGGGTCAGCTTCAGCATGTTGTAGGTGTTGCAGGTCTCGGGACCGCTCGTGCCCAGATGCTTCGAGAACTCCTCTTCGGGAAAGAACCTTTCACCGTCGCTGTTACCGCCCATGACATACGACCGATGGTGTACGACGCGGTCCCAGAAGAACGTCGCGATGCCGCGGTACCTGACGTCGCCGGTGAGCTCGTACTCCCGCGCGGCGCCGATGATCTTCGGAAATTGAGTGTTGGCGTGGAGACCATTCAGGGGGTCTTCGCGGCGCGACAGCGGGTCGAAAATCGCTTTGTGATCGAACGCATGGGCGGCGCGGAGGTACTCGGCGTTGCCGGTTGCGGCGTACAGATTCGCGAGCACTTCGTTCATCCCACCGAACTCGGTGTCGAGCGCACGCTGCTGCTGGGCTTCGTCGAGGCGCCCGACGCGAAACCTCACCCAGTCAGCCATCTTCGTCGCCACCTCGAGGGCCCGCGGGTTCTCGCACAACTGGCTCACGTCGAGCAGCCCGGCCATGATCTTGTGAATCGTGTAGTACGGGGCCCAGACTTTCTCGCGCGCCTCCACGCGATCGAAGAACTCCTCAGGAAACGCAGAGAGGTAGCCCGCGTGGAAGCGTGTCGCTTGAGCCTCTTGAATCGCGGCGAGCTCGGCGACCATCGCGTCGGCGCGCGCCTTGAAGCGAGCATCTCCGGAGGCGGCGTACATCAACGCGAGCGCGGACAGATAGTGCCCGACGGTATGTCCGCGCAATTCCACGTCCGGCGCCTCCCACCCCCCGAGCGGCGCGGCCGGGGAGGGCAGCCCGGCGTTCACTCGGAAGTTGTGCAGGAGGCGATCCGGATCGAGGCTGAGCAGGTACTGCTGATCGAGTTCCATCGCCTGTTTGAACGGGCCATCGAGGAGACGCACGTCCGTGAGCTCGAACGGCCACGCGCGCGGAGAGACCGCGTCGTTCCCCGCGGGCGAGCCGGTCTTCGCGGCTGGCGCGAACGGTGATGAGAACGCCAGCGTTGCGACAACAATCCCCAGGGTGGTTCTTCTCACAGCTGAACCTCGGTCACAGCTCCCGAGAACACAATATCGCGAATCGAAGGGGCGCCGACCAGTCTCGCGCGAATCCTGCGCGGAGCCGGCGGACGCATACGGGAGCCGTCGGCGAGCCGCAACGTCAGCGTGCGCCGGCGATCGTTCCATCGCATGTCCACCCCCATCCAGTCACCCCGCTGGTGCGCGAAAGATCGGCCATCGTCTTCATACCACACAAACGCACCGTCGGCGCCGGGGTAGATGTGCAGGGTTACCGGTTCGTCGACGGGCTCGGAGATGTACTGTTTCACAGGACCGAGCGGCAGGATGGCGCCCGCGCAGACGAAGAGCGGCATCGTCGCGAGATCGACCGTGCGGAGAATCTCGCCGCTTCCATCCAGAACGTCTTCAGTCCAGAAGTCGTACCAACGACCCCGTGGCAGGTAGACCGAACGTGATGTCGCGCCCTTCTCGACGACCGGCGCGACCAACAGGTCACGGCCCCATAGATACTCGTCTCCGCGGGCGACGGCGCGGCGATCGTCGGGGTAGTGCAGCCAGAGCGCGCGCACGATCGGCAGACCCGTCGTGTGAGCGGCGTGGACGGCGCTGTACAGGTATGGCAGCAGCCGGGACCTCAGCTCCAGGTACTTCCGGCAGATTGGCTCGACCGCCGGGTTGTGCAGTTCGCTCGGGTCGGGATTGGCCGCCCCGCCGGTGTAGTTGGCGACCTCGTCCGGATCCAGACTGCCGGTGTTCCACCCCCATGGAAGGCGGAGCTTCCACGTGCGCCCGTGCGCCCTGAAGAGCGGGCAGAAGGCGCCGAACTGAAACCAACGCACGTACAGCTCGCCGGTCAGCTCCTTCGTCGGCACGAAGCCGCCGATGTCGGTGCCCCAGTAGGGCATCCCGCTCAATCCGGTATTGATGGCGACCGGGATGTGCGTCTTCAACGTTTCCCACGTGGAGTACACATCGCCCGACCAGAGGAACGACGCGTAGCGCTGCATGCCGGCGTGACCGTTCCGATGCAGCGCAAACGGACGCTCGCCGGGGCGCCACTCGCGTGCCCCGTCCCAATACATTCTGTTGCGCGCGAGGCGGGACGATGCGTCGAGACCGTCGCCCTGGTCGGGCCACCACCCGTCGACGCCGAGGTCGAAGAGCAGCTTGTGTACCGGCCAGTAGCAGCTGACCTGCCGATCGTCCGGCCACTGCCCGTCGGGAGTCTTTCCGCTCGGGAGCGGCGGGGCCGTGCATGGGTCTTTAACCGTTCCTGTGAGGGTTCGCCCCTCGAGGACGATGTGCAGCGCGACCTTGAAGTGGTTGTCGTGCAGCGCGTCGACGACGGCCTTGGGATCGGGAAACACCTTCGGGTTGAACGTGAACTCGCCGTTGTCGGTATTCCAACCGGACGGGCAAAAGCCGGTGCCGAGGTAGATCAAGGTCTCGCACGGGAGCCTCTTCTCCCGGAACATCTTCGCTTCTTGCAGGATCTCGTCCCGGCTCGCAAGCGTCCGGTGCGACTGCTGGTAGCCGAGCGACCACAGGGGAGGCATTTCAGGTCGGCCCGTCAGCATCGCGTACTCAGACATGATCGCGACCGGTTCGCGCGTGCCTACGACGAACACATCGAGTGGAAGCGCGATGGGCGGGGTCGCGTCAGACCCGGAGGTCGGGCCGGCACTGGGAACGAACCGGCCCTCCGAGCCCATGAGATCGAACGCGCCGTACGGCCAGTGGATGAACAGCGCACCGCGGCTGGTATCAATGAGCCACTGCACGGGCACGCGCCCCCCGTGCGTGCGCAACTGGTAGGCGCCCTGCCCGCTCCGCGCTCCGACCATCGATCCGCGACGATCGAACTGCGGTCCGCCCTCGCCGAGCCCGAGAAGCGGACCGTCGCCTGTGGAGAACGTAACTGCGGCAGTTTCCTGGTCGACCCGAAGGTCCTGGATCAAGCCGTTGCCGGCCTGAACCCGCAGAGAAAGCGCCTCCGCCGTTGTCGCCCCGTCACGCCGCGACCATGCGACCTCGACGCTTAGCTGCCCGCTTGCGACGGTCCGCGGTCCTCCGAGCCTGGTCAATCGCGCGGCGGGAGCCGGCCACGGTCGTTCGACGAGCGATCCGTCGCTCGGAACGGGCTGCGCCCCGTCAGGAAGAAGGCTGATTCGGGTCGTCAACGCGCTTGCCGGTGTAATGACGACCTCGATCGGTTGGCCGGCAATGACAATTGACGGCTGCCCCGTGGTTTGTGCGCTTGAGGCCGGTCTGGCGAAGCTGCCGGCGGCGGCGCCCGCCGCGCCAATCCGCTTCAGCAGCTCGCGTCGGGAGATTCGAGAGCCCATCGCGTCAGAATAATCCCGTCAGACGATTCGGCCACTCATCTCGTCACCCCGAATGCAAACATCGTCGTCGACTGAAACCGGGCGCCAGGACGGAGAATCGTGGATGGAAACTCCGGGTGATTCGGCGAGTCAGGAAAGTGCTGGGTCTCCAGGCACAAGCCGAACCGCTGCTGATAGCGACGTCCGGACTTACCGACGAGCGTCCCGTTGAGAAAGTTTCCGGAATAGAACTGCACGCCGGGCTCGGTGGTGGTCACGTCGAGCGTCCGCCCGGATTGCGGATCCTGGAGCGTCGCGGCGTGATGCAGGGTGCCGAGGGGTCCGTTGAGCACCCAATTGTGATCGTAGCCCATGCCGTTCCTGAGCTGCACATCATCGGATCCTATGCGCGCGCCGATGCTCGACACCCGTCGAAAATCGAACGGCGTCCCCTCCACAAGCATCAGCTCGCCAGTGGGAATCAGCGTGGCGTCGACGGGCGTGAAGCGGTCCGCCTCGATCGTGAGCAAATGACCCAGGATGTCGCCGCTGCCCTCGCCGGCAAGATTGAAGTAGCTGTGCTGCGTCAGGTTGATGGGCGTCGGCTTGGTGCTCGTCGCATGATAGTCGACGATCAGCTCGTTCGACGGCGTCAGCGTGTACGTGACCCGCGCCGTGACACTGCCGGGATAGCCCTCGTCGCCGTCGGCGCTCACGTGCATGTACACGACACCGACCCGGTCGTCGCGCTCGAACGGCTCCGCCTGCCAGAGCACCTTGTCGAAGCCCTTCACGCCGCCGTGAAGATGGTTGGGTCCGTTGTTCGTGGCAAGCTGATACGTCGTCCCGTCAAGGCTGAACCGGCCTTTCGCGATCCGATTCCCGTAGCGTCCGACGACGGCGCCGAAATACGGGATGTTCTGCAGGTAGCCGTCGAGCGCGGCGAAACCGAGGACCACGTCGTCGAGCCGGCCGTTTCGATCCGGGACCTTGATCGACACAATCTCGGCGCCGTACGGAATCGTCCGCACCTCCATGCCTGTCCTGTTGGTCAGCGTGAACAGCTCCACGGCCGATCCGTCGGGGAGATTTCCGAACGGCGTTCGCCCGACGGCAGGCATGCGAACGGCAGGCGCCCGAGCGCAGGCGCCCGCCGCAAACGCCGTAGACAGCGCCAGTCCCACTCGGAGAAGAGTCATCGGCTCACGCCGTGCAGGTCTCGTCATTTGTGCCGGCCTACTTGCGCGTCACCGTCCAGCTGCCGCCGGCGATCTCGGTGTCCTGTCCTTTCGGGTGCAGCGACCACGTGCCCTTGGCCGTTCGATCTTCGAAGGTGGCCGCGACTAGGACTTCCGCGCTCGGATCGAGCGGAAAGTCGTATTTCGCCGTCATTTTCTGACCGTTGAAGGACACCGAATTCAGATCCGCGTTGTAGTTGCCTCCGTCGGTCGTGACCGCCACTCTCCCGATGAGCGGGGCGTCTCTGGCCTCACGGTTTTTGTCGAGCGTCAACTCGAACTCGCCGGAGCCGGCGCCATCCCACGTACCGGCCCAGGTACCGATGTATTTGTCGGCCGTCGATGACTGCGCGGCCAGGCCACGGCCCCCCGGTGCGAATTCACACAGCGCGAGGACCAGCAGCGAGACGAGCCATCCATTGCGCATGGTTCCTCCTCGGATCGGGTGAGATTCTACCCGGTTGGCGGCAGGCAGAGTCGACTCGACTGGCGACCCCGGATTAGACTCTCCACCATGCATCATTCGCGACTGACTCACGTCAGCGGCGCCCTCGCGCTGGTGACGGCGCTCGGAATCTTCGTGACCGCCCGACCGTCGGGTCTCCTCGCTCAAGAGTCAACGGCAGCCGTTCATGCCAAGCGCGTGAAGCGCCTGCTGATTCGGGGCGCGATGGTCATTCCAGGCACCGGCGTGCCTGCTTATGGTCCGACGGACATCCTCGTCGAGGATGGTCGCATTGCCCGACTCGGCACCTCGCGAGCAGCCAATTGGCCTCAGCCCGAGATGGTGATCGACGGCGCAGGGAAATACGTCATGCCCGGCATCGTCAACACGCACATGCACTGGCACGAGGAGCGGGTTGGACCCATTCCGATTCAGTACGAGCGGAACCTCTATCTGGCAGCCGGCGTGACCACCGCGCGCGAAGTCGGGGGGCATTTCGAAAAGACCAAAGAGTGGCGGTCCGAGAGCGCGGCCCACACCATCATCGCGCCGCGGATCGTTCTGTACCCCACGCTCGCGGATCTCGTGAAGCCAGGCGACGTCTACACTCAGACGCCAGCCGAGATCCGGGCGCTCGTGCGGCAGGCAAAGGAGCGCGGCGCCGACGGCATCAAGCTCATCGGGCCGATGGACCGCGATCAGGTGGCGGCTGCCCTCGAAGAAGCCAAGGTGCAGAGGTTGCCGACGACGGCGCACATCGGGGTCGGGGAAGCGACGGCGCGCGATTTCGTCGATCTCGGCGTCAACTGCATCGAGCATTTCTACGGCGTGGCGGACGCGGCGCTCGACGGCATCCAGGACTTCCCGCCGGAGATGAACTCCGCGAACGAGATTCACCGCTTCGGGCACGCTGGCGAGTTGTACACGCAGACCAACCTCAATCATGAAAAGCTGTCGCAGCTCCTGTCCGACATGGTGGCGAGGGGTGTGGCGTGGAGCCCCACGATGTCGACCTACGAGGCGGCTCGCGATCTCATCAGGGCGCAGAACCTTCCCTGGTACGCGGATTATCTGCACCCGTCACTGGCGGAGTATTTCAAGCCATCGATGACCCGGCATGGCACGTTCTGGATCGGCTGGACGGAGGCCCAGGAAGCAAAGTGGCGACACAACTATCAGGTGTGGATGGCAGCGGTGCGTGAGTTCGCGTTGAAAGGCGGCATTGTGACGACGGGAGACGACGCCGGGTTCCTCTATGGGTCAATGTATGGGTTCGGCATCAGCCGCGAGCTCGAGCTGCACCACGAAGCAGGGTTCCATCCGCTCGAGGTGCTGAAACACGCGACGTCGAACGGTGCGCAGGTGCTCGGTCTCGACGACAGGCTCGGGCGTGTCCGGCAGGGGTTCGTCGCCGACCTCCTTGTCATCAACGGCAACCCGCTCGAGAACTTGCGGATCATGAACCCGTACGGCGCCGACCTCATGTCGTACAACGGGCAGATCATCGACAACTACTCCGGCGTGGTGAAGCCGGACGATCCGAACGTCAAGCAGGTCCACGGCGGAGGGATCGAGTGGACCATCAAGGACGGGATTCCGTACCACGTGCCGACGCTTATGAAAGAGGTCAAGGAGATGGTTGCGAAGGCGCGCAGCGAGCGCCCCCGCGCAACGAGCAGCGGCGAGCCGCGGCCCTAAAAAGGCCGGATGGGGCGCGTGGCTGACGATACCAATCAGCGCGGTCGGATGCCGTTCGTATGGCGCGTGAAGATGGACTTCGCCGCCGTCATGGCCGTGCTCGCCCTGAGCCTGTCGGCGTTGAGCTTCTATCGCAGCTACATCTATACAAAGCATCAGCTCGACGTGACGGTGACCGAGGTTTCGTATGTGACCAATGAAGGCAGTCTCTATATGACTGTGGCGTTCACCAATGCGGGCAATCGCGATGCGGCGCTCCTCCGCGTGGAGCCGGCGCTGTGGGGTCGCCGTGAGAAAACGCCGGAATGGATTCCGCTCGTGGTCAAGGTCCATCCCGACATTCCCGTGACCGCTCCCAACATGCCGTCCGTCGTCAAGGCCGGAGGCGTCGAGCTCGTGAGGTTGTCCGCGGCCCTGGATCCGCGGCGGGCCGAGGAAGCCCTCGTCGCATCGCAGGGCGGCGCCTTTGTGGGGATCCGCGTCGCGACGATGAACTCGGACGGGAACCTCTATCTGCTGCAGCACCCCGTTGCGCGGCTCGTGATCGATCGGCAGGGCAGGATTCATGGGGCGGAACCGGCCATCCACCGCAGCCTCAGTGGCTTCGTGGACCTGGCGGGCGCCCCGCCGGGCGATCAGCTCCAATCGAACAAAAAGACCCCGTTCGTCTGGGCCGACGAGCACTCCTGACCCGCAGGTTCGGCCTGCTCTCGGGGCCCTTTTCGTGCCATTCCGACGCTTTTTTGACCCGCTCTGCGCTTTTTTGCCCTTCGAGGCCCTTCCTGCTCATGTGTAACGGGTGTAAACTTTGCGGCCTACCGGACGGTCGGTTGCTCAAACCGGACACTTGTGTGGAGGGCACATGGGTCGAGTGGGGCTCCTGTTCGCGATCGTTGTTCTCGTCTCGGCGCCGCTTCTGGCGCAGGTTCCAACCGGCACCATCGCAGGGACTGTCACCGATCAGGTGGCAGCGGTGCTGCCGAAAGCCACGGTCACGGTCACGAACAAAGCGACCGGGGCCGCCCGTACCGTGCAGACCGGGGCGGACGGCGGATTCTCCGTTCCGTTGCTGCCCGCGGGCGAGTACGACGTGCTCATCGAGGCGGCTGGTTTTCAGCCGACTGTGAGCCAGGTTGAAGTCGCCACCGGCGTGACGACCACCGTCAAGCTCACGCTCCAAGTGAGCACGAGAACGGAGGCGATCACCGTGACCGGGGCTGCCGCGCTCATCGATCTCGAGTCGAACCGAGTGCAGGGTTTGGTCGGCCGGCAACAGATCGAGAGCCTTCCGCTCAATGGCCGCAGCTTTCTGAACCTCGCGCAACTCCAGCCGGGAGTGACCGTCGCGCCTGGCAATCCCGCTCAGTTCAATGCTCAATTCAATGTGTCGGTCCTCGGGGCCCCCGCGTCGCACACGGCCATCACCGTAGACGGCGGCAACGTGCGGAACCCGGTCGAGGGCGGCACCGGCCAGAACTTCTCGCAGGAAGTCGTGCAGGAGTTCCAGATCTCGACGGCGAACTTCGATCTGTCGACCGGGATTACCGGCTTCGGCGCGATCAACGTCGTAACGCGCTCGGGGACGAACGACTTTCACGGCGCCGGATACGGCTATTTTCGGAACCAGGCCATGTCGGCGTATCCGAGCCTCGCCCGCAATCCGTTGACGGACAACCCGGACTTCTCGAGGGGGCAGACAGGCGTTGTGCTGGGCGGTCCGATCAAGAAGGACAAGGCCC
>Ga0306922_10001749_pt1 | contig 19766 bp, 19 predicted proteins | sample sta12Cox44000082_FD_203758 | JGI IMG/M metagenome (GOLD analysis project Ga0306922, IMG submission 203758) | Lab enrichment of tropical soil microbial communities from Luquillo Experimental Forest, Puerto Rico - statoxic.12C.oxic.44.000.082 (v2)... | ecosystem: Environmental > Terrestrial >... | reverse complement strand
CGATCGACGACATAACCGCGGCGGGAAAAGTCGCCTGTCAAATCGGTACCTAAAACCCCGACGTTGGGCGCACCTACCGAGACCAGCCCGACGCGGTGCGCTTTGGCCGACTGAGCGAAGGCGCCGGCTTGAAGTAACGGGACCGTGGCTACGGCGAGAATCGTGCGCCGGAGGATCAGCAGGAGATTGCGGCCGCGCGCTGACGGCGGGGGGTGGGCGGACATAGGCTAACACCCAGTAGGTCGGATTACGGCATCATCCCGCGCATCCCGAATATAGCCGCATTGGCATGCTACCAGGACCGGAAAAGGTTCTATGGGCGGGTGGGGTGGTATTGATCCTCATTGCGGCGATAAAATGTTCCTCTCCGGTATCCTACGACGCGGGGGAGGTTTGGTGAATGCCAGTCTCTCCTGTGTTTTTTCCCTATATTATCAGGAGGCGGCGCGGTCGGCCTGACAACCGCCGGTTATCGGCGCGGCGTTCGTGTCCTTTTTAACGGGAATTTGCCTTATGCATGCCTATCGGACCCACACTTGCGGCGCTCTGCGCCTGACCGATGCGGGTCAGGCAGCCCGTCTGTCCGGGTGGGTCCACCGTAAACGCGATCACGGGCAACTCCTTTTTATCGATCTGCGCGATCATTACGGCGTCACACAATGCGTGATCGACATTTCTTCGCCGCTCTTTGCGGCAGCGGATGCGCTGCGCCTGGAGAACGTGGTCACGATGACCGGACGCGTCGCCGCCCGTTCGGCCGACACGGTCAATCCCAAGCTCGACACCGGCGAGGTGGAGCTCGTCATCGCCGAGATCCAGGTTCAGTCGGAAGCGGAGCCCCTGCCGTTTCCGGTGAATGTCGAGGCCGAGTATCCGGAGGACATGCGGCTCACTTATCGCTTTCTTGATTTGCGGCGTGAACGCATGCACGCCAACATTCTGCTGCGATCGAATGTTATCGCCTCGATCCGGCGGCGCATGATCGAGCAAGGTTTTGTCGAGTTTCAGACACCAATCCTGACCGCCAGCTCCCCCGAGGGGGCACGCGACTATCTCGTGCCGAGCCGGCTGCATCCCGGCAAATTTTACGCCCTGCCGCAGGCGCCGCAGCAATTCAAGCAGCTGCTTATGGTCGCCGGCTTCGACCGCTACTTCCAGATTGCCCCATGCTTTCGCGACGAGGCGAGCCGCGCCGACCGCTCTCCCGGCGAGTTCTACCAGCTCGATTTCGAGATGTCGTACGTGACGCAAGAGGACGTGTTTGCAGCGATCGAGCCCGTGTTGCACGGCGTCTTCGCAGAATTCGGCACCCGGCCAGTCACAGAGCCGCCATTCCCCCGCATTCCCTATTCGGAGGCGATGCGGAAATACGGCACTGATAAACCCGATTTGCGGAACCCGCTGGAGATGCAGGACGTGACCGAGCGCTTCCGCGGTTCTGGGTTCAGGGTATTTGCCGGCCAGCTTGCTTCGGATGCCGAGGCACGGGTGTTCGCGCTTCCGGCTCCGGGCGGCGGGAACCGAGCGTTCTGCGACCGAATGAATTCCTGGGCTCAATCCGAGAGCCAGCCGGGGCTCGCCTACATCTTTTTTCGCGACGGCGAGGGTGCCGGCCCTATTGCCCGGAACCTTGGACCGGAGCGAACCGAGGGCATCCGCACGCAGCTCGATCTCGCCGACGGTGACGCGGTCTTTTTCGTATGCGGCGTGCCGAGGGACTTCTGTGCTTTCGCCGGTACCGCGCGTCTCAGGCTCGGCCGCGAGCTAGGCCTCACCAAGGATGACCTCTTCGAATTCTGCTGGATTACCGATTTTCCAATGTACGAACGCAACGAGGGAACCGGTCAAATCGAATTCAGCCACAACCCGTTCTCGATGCCGCAAGGCGGCCTCGCAGCGCTCGAGCAGCAGGATCCGCTGGAGATTACCGCTTACCAATACGATATCGTGTGTAACGGGGTCGAGCTCTCCTCCGGCGCGATCCGCAATCACCGCCCGGACATCATGTACAAAGCCTTTGCGATCGCCGGCTATTCGGCCGAAGAGGTCGAGACGCGTTTTGCTGGCATGCTCAACGCCTTCAAATATGGTGCCCCGCCGCATGGCGGCTCGGCTCCCGGCATTGATCGCATCGTCATGCTTTTGGCCGACACGCCGAACCTGCGCGAGATCGTCGCCTTTCCGATGAACCAGCAGGCGCAGGATCTCCTGATGGACGCCCCGGCGCCGGTTCCGCCCGAAAGGTTAAAGGAGCTACACATCCGACTGGATCTGCCGTCGTCGCCGAGAGCTGCCAGGAATTGACCCGGCGATTTCTGCATATAATTTGCGGGCCGGCGGTGCGATGATCGGCCGGCGACGAGGTCCGGGGAGTTTTATATCGATGAGAGGATGCCGCTTGGCGCGCTTTCTTGCCGCGCTAGCCGTTGTCGCCGTGGCGTTGGCCGTGCCGGCCAAAGCGGCTGAGATCTCGCCGCACCGGGCGCTTTACACCATGTCCTTGGGCAACGCCCGCAATGATTCCGGTGTTGTCGATGCTCGCGGCACCATGGATTACGAATGGGGCGAGACGTGCGACGGTTGGACTATCGAGCAGCGCTACCGGCTGAAAATGCACTACGCCGAAACCTCCGATGTCGACATCGTTTCGAGCTTTATCACCTGGGAATCGAAAGACGGGTTGCGTTACCGGTTCAACCAGAAGCAAACGCGCAACGGCGAAGTCGATCAGGAGATTCGCGGCGAAGCGCGGCTCGACGGCCCAGGGAAGGGCGGGGTGGCCGAGTTTACAAAGCCTGAGTCGCAGAGCCTGAGGTTGGAGCCGGGCGTGATGTTCCCGAGCGCGCACACGATCCTGCTGATCGACTCAGCGCGGGCCGGAGAGAACTTTGTCTCACGCCTGGTATTCGACGGTGCTACCGACGAGAACGCGGTACAGGTCTCGGCAGTGATCGGGGGGAAGATTACCGCCGATCCGGCGGCTACGACGCGCAGCCCGTTGCTGGAGCGCCCCGGCTGGCGCGTCCGGTTGGCCTTTTTCCCGGTCGACACCAGCGCCGAGAAGCCCGACTACGAACTGGGCATGCGCCTCCTCGACAACGGCGTCTCGCAGGACATGGTGATCGACTATGGCGAGTATTCGATCCGTGCCAAGCTGGACGACATCGAGCCGCTCTCGAAGCCGAACTGTTAGATGCCCTTCTCGCGCTGCTGAAGGGCGCTGCCAAGCCCGACCGAGCTTGCGCCGAGCTTGCCGCAAGTCGCGCCGATTGCCGCTTCGAGGCGTCCCGGCTCGCACAGCGGCCACAATACATGTGACAGCACGGCCGCATCGCACTCCTCGGGCGCCAAGGTGGTCTCGGCGAAGATCGTGTGCGGCGGGGTAGGTGCGATGGCGCCTCGATGGTCTTCGCCGCGGCCAAGTAGGCCAGCCGCGTTCCCGACGGCCGTTCCAAAGGCGCGGCACAGCGTCTTCACGACCCTTACTCCGGCGGCCACAACCATGCGGCGCCGCGCACGCCGCTGGAGGCACCGTGAGCGGGGGGCAGGAGAGGGGTCGCAATGCGATCCGAGAAGATGTACCGGGTCCACAATCGGGGGACGCCGTCGTAAAGCGCAGAAATCCCCGAGAGCCCGCCTCCAAGCACGATCGCATCCGGATCGATCAAATTTATCACCGAAGCAAGGCCGCGGGCGAGCCGATCCATGTACCGATCGAGCGTAGCGCTGCACGCCGGATCTCCCGCTGCGGCTGCCTCGGCGATTTCCGCTGCGCCTAGTGTTTGCCCGCAATGACGATTATGGTCCTTTGCCAGCGCCGGACCCGACAGAAAGGTTTCGAGACAACCGAAGCGGCCGCACCAGCAGGGCGGTCCGGGAACTTCATCGGGGCCGGACCATGGCAACGTATTGTGACCCCACTCTCCGGCGATGGCATGGGCGCCGACCAGTATCTGCCGTCTGATGGTTATCCCACCTCCTACGCCCGTCCCGAGGATGACGCCGAATACCGTTTCCGCCGAGGCTCCGGCGCCGTCTGTCGCCTCGGACAAGGCAAAGCAATTGGCGTCGTTGGCGAGTCGCGTCGGCCGCCCGAGCGCGTTTTCGATATCGAGTTGCAAAGGACGTCCGATCAGCCAGGTGGAGTTTGCATTCTTGACGAGCCCGGTGATGGGGCAGATAGCGCCCGGTATGCCGACACCGACCGCCGCCGCCACGCCGATTTCCTGTTCGATGGTCCTTACCAGCGCGATAATCGCATCGACCGTGCCGCGATAGTCCTGCGCTGGCGTAGCGACACGATGGCGAAAGCGCACCGATCCGGAGGCGTCTATCGCGGCTCCCTCGATCTTGGTGCCGCCGAGATCGATGCCGATGCGAAACCGAGCGGGCATGGGGCGAATTTCCCTCAGGGAAAAGCCGGTTACGGATAATTAAGTTGGATCATTTACAACGCATCGGCGCAGGCTCGCGGGGTGCCGGCGTCTGCCGGAGTTATCGAGCAAAGGTCGGTCTTCGAGGCTGAGAGCATGACATTCGAGATTGCAAACCGGGAATTGGATGCCGCTCGGCCGGTACGGAAGAAGGTGTTGATCGTCGAGGATAACGACCTCAATATGAAGCTCTTCAACGATCTTCTTGTCGCGCACGGCTATGGTACTCTCCAGACCAAGGACGGTGTCGAGGCGCTTGCGCTGGCCCGTCAACATCGTCCAGACCTGATCTTGATGGACATCCAACTGCCCGAAGTATCCGGTTTGCAGGTCACTCGGTGGATTAAGGAAGACGCGGAGCTGCGGACCATTCCGGTCATCGCGGTGACCGCCTTCGCGATGAAGGGTGATGAGGAAAAAATGCGGGACGGCGGTTGCGAGGCTTATATTGCGAAGCCGATCTCGGTAACGAGCTTTTTGCGAACCGTCGAACGCTTCCTCTCCTGAGAGGCGTGCCCGGCTGATCCTGCGAGTGCGAGAGGCTGATGTCTGGCCGAGTGCTGGTTGTCGACGATGTCGAAGCAAACGTAAAGCTGCTCGAGGCGAAGCTTTCGAGCGAGTATTTCGACGTGCTCACGGCGTCGAACGGGCATGCCGCGCTGCAAATCGTCGACACCGAGCTTCCGGACGTCATCCTTCTCGACGTCATGATGCCGCGGATGGACGGGTTCGAGGTTTGTCGGCAGTTGAAGGCCAGCCGGCGCACCGCGGATATACCGGTAGTCATGGTGACGGCGCTTTCTGACGTCGCCAGCCGGCTGCGCGGCCTCGAGGCCGGCGCGGACGACTTCCTGACGAAGCCGGTCAACGACATAGCTCTGTTCGCGCGGGTGCGCTCACTCGTCCGCCTGAAGCGTATGATGGAGGAATTGCGCGTCCGGGAAGAAATTTGCCACCAGCTCGGCGGGCCGGACGCTCCCGTCGCCGAAACTGACGGTTCCGCCCGCGTCCTGATCGTCGACGACGATGAGTTCGCCGTTGTCCGCATGAGGGAGACTTTGTCGCCGATCGCCGAGGTGCGTCACGCATCGAACTGCGCCGAGGCATGGGCTCTGGTCGGCGCCGATACAGATTTGATCATAGCCAGCCTGTCGATACAGGGCAGCGACGCGCTGCGGTTCGTTTCGCAATGCCGCGCCAACGAAGCTTTCCGCCAGCTCCCGATCTTATTGATTTCCGACGACCGGGATTTGCCTCGTCTCGCCAAGGGGCTCGACCTGGGCGCGAACGACTATGTGACCCGGCCCGTGGAGCGAAACGAACTGCAGGCGCGCACCGTTACTCAACTCGTCCGAAAGCGGCTACAGGATCGGCTGCAAGAGAGTTATCAGCGCTGCATTGAGCTCGCACTAACCGATCCGCTGACCGGCTTGTACGATCGGGCGTATCTGGATCGTCACCTCGACGAGCTGATCAGGCGGGTGAACCAAGATGGAGTTACGGCTGCTTTATTAATGTTTGATATAGACCATTTCAAACGGGTAAACGACACCCACGGTCACGACGCCGGAGACGATGTGTTACGGGAACTCGCGGCACGGACGCTGAACAGCGTTCGCAGCGTTGATCTCGTCGCACGCCAGGGGGGAGAAGAGTTTGTCGTTGTTATGCCCGAGACCGACCTCGCGATCGCCGCGTCCGTTGCAGAACGTCTGCGCGTGGCAGTCGCGAGAGAGGCTTTCACCGTCAAGGCCGATGGTCAAAAACTCACGGTGACAATTAGCATCGGTGTGACATCCGCCGCGGCCGGCGGTGATGATCGCGAGAGGATGCTGAAACGCGCCGATATCGCTCTTTACACGGCTAAGAACCAAGGACGTAACAGGGTGGTCGTGCGCTCTCCTGGCGGTCCGCCTCGAGCAGTTGCGTAAACTGGTCCGATATAGCGGGTGCCGCGTCCCGCCTATTTGATCTTCGCCTCCTTGAAGACGACGTGCTTACGGGCGATTGGATCGAATTTCTTCAATTCGAGTTTATTGGTTTTGCTGCGAGGATTCTTCTTTGTTACATAGAAAAAACCGGTATCGGCGCTGCTGACAAGCTTGATTAGCACAGTATTTGTCTTAGCCATATGACGACCCTCGTCTCAGGGGTTGCGTGGACTGGAAGATAACGCCGGGTTGCCTTCTGTCAAGGCGGACTCCACCACCGGCAAAGCGGCGGCGGCCGGAACGGCTGCCACACTCGGGCTGGCGCCGATCGCATGCACGGCCTGACTATAGAGAACCGGGTCGGCGAGCAGCCGCTTTGCCACCTTCAGGTCGATCTCATGGTCGCCTTGCCGGGTTGGGCAAGCGCGGCGCAGTTGAGACCAAGCGCTCTCGTCCAGAGATGCGCGCACCCTCGTTGCGTTCGGCTGTGTCGGAGAGGCAGCAGCGGCTCGCTCTATTGCTATTTGCACGGAGTGGTCGTCGTCTCCCAGATCACTCGTGCACAGGGTCGGGACGACCCCATGCTCGTGCAGCAGATATCCAGACGGGGCCACAAGCTGGGCCCATGTCAATGTCAGTTCGCCGTCATTCGGCAGTCGCAAGACGGTCTGCACTGTGCCCTTGCCATATGAGGCACTGCCGATGACAACCGCGCGACCGGCATCCTGCAATGCCGCGGCGACAATCTCGGAGGAGGATGCCGAGCCGCCGTTGATCAGCACGACGACCGGTGTCTGAGGCGCGACGCTGTCGCCGGAAGCTTCGAAAAACTGCCGGCTCGCAGGGTGGCGGCCGACCGTCGCGACAATCGGGCCGTTCGGTATGAATACGTCAGACAGGCTCACAGCCTGATCGAGCAGTCCTCCAGGGTCGCCGCGGAGATCGAGGACGATACCGCGCAGCTGGGGACCCACTTCGCGTTTCAGCGCACCAAGCGCCTCGACAATCTGCTGCGTAGTATTCTGGTTGAAGCTTGCGACCTGGAAGACCGCGATCCCACCGTCTCGCGATACCTTTACCGTTGGGAGGATCACCAGCTCGCGCTGCAGCCGGTAGGTCCGGTTTTGGCCCAGACCGGGACGATAGACGGTTACTTCGACGAGGCTGAGGATCGGGCCGCGGAGCGCGTGAACCACATCGCTGTGGGAACGTCCGGCGGTTGGCACTTTATCGATCGCCACGAGCCGGTCGCCGGTCTTGATGCCGGCGAGTTCGGCGGGACCACTCGGCGTGACTGCGGTAATGCGAAATTCTTCGTTCGAAGTATCGAGGGTCACCCCGATCCCGCCGAACCCGTCGCGGGCCGCACGCTGATCGCGGGCGACATCGGGAGACGAATAGCGAGAGAAGCGGTCGAGAGCGGCGGTGATGCCGTCGAACAGGGCCTTGTCGATCTGATCTTCCGAAAGCGCCGCCACGCTCGGCGACACCGCCTTTGCGCTCGCCACCAACCGGCCCATAACGGCCCCCCAATCGTGCGGGTCGTCATGAGAGGGTATCGGGTAAACGGCTACCTCGGCGCCAGCATAAGTCAGAACCAGCAGCGTCTTATCGGGCCCCGGAACCTCCGAAACGGAGAATTTTTCGTCGAGGCGAGCCAGTCGCGCCGCCCCCGCCAGAACGAGCTTTCGGCTAGAAACCGGGCTGATGTAGAGATCGGTTATTTGGTCGAGACCGCGCGCGAATAGACGGCCCGTTGGATCGTTGGGCAAAGCCTGGTGTTCGGCGCAGGCCGCGAGAGCAACGAGAAAGGTAAGGCTCAACGCTCGCATGAGCGCAGCAGCCAGACGCAGCGACACGGCATTCACTCCCCAAGCGGAAGCCCCAAACTCTCCCCGCGGCAATGTGCAGAACTCGGTCCCCTAGCCTCCGGCAACAACGCCTCGTCTGTAATGAGTACAGTAGAACCCGGGTACAAGGCAATCAATCGCGCGATCCCGCCACATCGAGGACGTGCGAAGCCGGATGTCGCGTGTCAGGTTGATAGATCGTGCTCTGATGTCTTCGATGCGCGCGGCGGCGATGCTGATGGGGGCCAATGCGAGCAACACGATCGGCAGCGGCAACCTGGTGGATGCCATGCCTGCGAAAGCCAACCCCGCGAAGAGCAACGCTGTGCGGCGGTTTCGATAAGGCAGCAGCAGTCGAAATCCGGTCCCGATCAACAGCCCCGCGGCGGACGCCGAAAGCCCGCCGAGGATGTCGTGGTGGCGTCACCTTGGCAACGACGGCCAATCGGCCGGGCAAGCGGGGCTGACACCTACTGCCCGGTTCGCTATCGTGCGGGCTCGATCGTGCGCAAAAAGCGGTGCGGGCTTCGAGCCGCCGAAAACCGAACTCCTGTAGAGAGGTTAAGAGACCATGGTGTCAAGAGCGCTGGGATTGCTTGTGCTTGTCTCCGTTGCCGGCCTGTGGGGCGCCGATGCCGGGCCGGCCCAGGCGCAAGATGACGAGATCGAGGCGATGGCCGCTGCCCTCAAGGATACGACCTTTACGCTGCAGGACGGTCTAAAGGCCGGCGAGCGTGAAGGACAGCCGATCTCAGCCCAGTTCGAGATTGACGACGGTAAATTGCAGGTTTCGATTTACACGGTCAAAGGTGACGACTTCTCAGAAGTAGTGGCCGATCCGAAAACCGGCGCCATCGTAAAGTCCGAGAAGATCACCGATACCGACGAGCTCAGCGATGCAGCGGATCAGAAGGCGGCGATGGCGAAGGCCAAGACATCGCTCGCGGCTGCGGCCGATGCAGCTGTGAAGGAGAACGCCGGGTTCCGCGCCGTCAGCATCTTTCCCGATCTGCGGGACGGCCACGCCATCGCAGAGGTAACCCTGTTGCAAGGGACGAACGCAAAGAAGGTTACGGAAAAGCTGGATTGAGCTATTGCGCTGGCTCTTGCGGCGCATTCGATGGCGCGTCTTTATCGATCAGAATGGCTCTGAAATCGTTGACGTTGGTGCGCGTGGGGCCGGTAACCAGCAAATCGCCGAGTCGGGCGAACGCCGAATAGGCGTCGTTGTTCGCGAGATGCGCCTGCAGGTTCAGCCCGAGCCGGGTGGCGCGCTCTTGCGTATCCGGTAATAGGAACGCGCCGGCATTGTCCTCGCTGCCGTCGATCCCGTCGGTGTCGGCGGCTATTGCGGCAATCCCCGCATGTCCTTCGAGCGCGATGGTAAGGCCCAATAGGAACTCGGCGTTGCGCCCGCCGCGGCCGCCGCCCCGAATGGTGACTGTCGTTTCGCCGCCCGAGATCAGCGCGCAAGGGGGTCTTGCCGGCTGTCCATAGCCGGCGACCTGTTTGGCAATGCCGGCGTGAACCAGACCGACGTCACGCGCCTCGCCTTCGATCGCATTGCCGAGTATCAACGAGGGAAACCCGGCCTGCCGGGCGACTCGCGCCGCGGCTTCCAGAGCGTCTTGCGGGGTGGCCACGATACGGTTCGTCACACTGTGAAAGCGTGGATCGCCCGGCTTTGGGGTCTCGGCCGTCGGCCCGTGCAAATGTTTCAGCACCGGTGCGGGGACATCGATCCGGTACTTCTCGAGAATCGAGAGTGCCTCAGCCGAGGTCGTCGCATCCGGCACGGTTGGGCCCGATGCGATGACGGAAGGGTCGTCGCCCGGCACGTCGGAGATCATCAGTGAGAGGACCTGCGCGGGCGTCGCAGCGATCGCAAGTCTGCCGCCCTTTATGGCCGATAAATGCTTTCGGACAGTATTCATTTCCCCGATATGAGCGCCGCTGCGCAACAGCGCGCGATTGATCGCCTGCTTGTCCTCGAGCGAGACCCCGTTTGCGGGGAGCGCCAGCAGCGCCGAGCCGCCCCCCGAGAGCAGACACAAGACGAGGTCGTCCGGCTGCAAGCCCTTAACCTTATCCAAAATGCGTTGTGCCGCGGCGCGCCCGGCCGTGTCAGGCACCGGGTGCGCGGCTTCGATGACCTCAATGTGCTGGCACGGCACGGCATGGCCGTAGCGGGTGACGACCAGCCCCTCGATGGGCCCGGACCAGTTCGCCTCGACCGCCGCCGCCATCGCAGCGGCGGCCTTGCCCGCGCCGACCACGACGGTTCTGCCTTTGGGCGACTTTGGCAGATGTGGTGGAACGCACAATGCCGGCGAGGCCGCCGCGACGGCGGCATTGAACATGTCGCGCAACAGACGGCGATAATCCATGCTGCCCTGGGGATATGCTTGCCGGTCAACGAGAGTGTCTACACCCATTCAAGCCTGATTTCATTGCGCTGGTGGGGTTCACCGCGTCGCACTCGATGTTTACCATCGCCAGCGGCTTCGGCTTCGAGAAGGGGTGACGGGATGAAGCACCGACAGCGGACGAACTCGATCGCGGCGGCTATGCTTTTCGCCGCCTCGTCTTTGGGGATCGATCCGCGGTCGGCGGCCGAGACACCGCCCGCGGCGAGCGCCACCGTGCTGGAGGCGGGCTCCTTCTTGCTCACTGTCTATCTGCGGCACGATGAGACTAAAACAGTCGATCAGATAAACGAGCACCTCAAACAAATCGGCCGGGACGACAAGTTTCCGCCCGACGGGGTCGAAATTGTCGCTTGGTACCTGATGATGGGGATAGGGCAAGTCGTCATTTTGCGCCTGCCCGCCGACAAGTTACGCGAGACGAACAGGGTGATCGAGCAAACCGCTCGGGGCGGATATCGAACCGAGTTTTATCCGACTTACGACTTCAAATCGGTCTGGGCGGCGATCCCGCACCGCCGCCCCCTGAATATTTTCGCGCGACAATTATGAGGAGCCAGGTTCGCGTCCGCCATAGTCGGCGCATTCTCTGCGTCTTTCCACGCTACGCGCCGTCCTTTGGCACGTTCCAGTACGCCTACCCGCTGATGGATGGCGTGCGCGCCTTCATGCCGCCGCAAGGGATCCTCGTGGTTGCAGCCTATTTGCCGCCCAAATGGGAGGTGCGGATCGTCGACGAGAATATCCGTCCGACGAGGGCCGATGAACTAGCCTGGGCCGATGCGGTCTTTGTCAGCGGCATGCATGTCCAAAGGGGTGAGATCAAGAGACTGGCACGCCGCGCCCGCGCGGCGGGCAAGGCGACGGTATTGGGCGGCCCGTCGGTTTCTGCCTCGCCCGAGCAATACCCCGAATTCGATTACCTGCACCTCGGCGAACTCGGCGATGCGACTGACGCGCTTATCCGCGCAATCGACGAAAACGCAGTCCCGCCTACCATGCAACGGCGCTTTACCACGCGTGAGCGTCTGCCGCTCGCCGACTTTCCGATCCCGGCCTACGAGCTGATCGAGGGCAGCCGCTATTTCATCGGCAGCGTGCAATTTTCGAGCGGGTGCCCCTATCGCTGTGAGTTCTGCGATATCCCCGCGCTCTATGGGCGCCAACCCCGGCTCAAAAGGCCGCAACAGATCCTCGCCGAGCTCGACGCGCTGCTTGCCGCCGGCATCAAGACGTCGATCTATTTTGTCGACGACAATTTCATCGGCAACAAGAAGGCCGTGCGGCAACTACTGCCTCATCTTGTCGAGTGGCAAAAACGGCGTGGCTATCCCGTGCAGCTGTGCTGCGAGGCCACTCTCAATATCGCCAAGTCGCCAGAGATTTTGGCGCTTATGCGCGAGGCATATTTCTGCACGGTCTTCTGCGGCATCGAGTCGCCGGAATTGGCGGCGCTCGATGCCATGCAGAAGCCGCAGAATCGGGCGCTCCCGCTGCTCGATGCGGTGGCGACGATAAACAGCTACGGCGTCGAGGTCGTCTCGGGGATTATCCTCGGGCTCGACACCGACACGCCCCAGACCGCCGATCGGCTGATCGAGTTCATCGACCAGTCCCGGATCCCGATGCTGACGATCAATCTTCTGCAGGCATTGCCGAAGACACCGTTATGGGACCGGCTTCAGACTGCCGGGCGCATCGACGAGGACGCGGACCGCGAGTCGAACGTCGTCTTTGTTCGACCGTATGACGAGGTATTGCACAATTGGCGGCGGTCGATCCGCCACGCCTACACCCCGGAAGCGATTTATCACCGCTTTGCCTGGAATGCAGAGCACACTTACGTCAACCGGATCCCTCTGCCACTGTCCCGGGCGCGGCTCAACCCCGGCAATCTGCGCCGCGCTATCCTGATCATATGGAGACTGATGGTCCGAGTTGGGTTATTCGCTGATTACCGCCGCGTCTTTTGGCAAATGGCCTGGCCGGCGCTGCGCGCCGGACGCATCGAGGAGTTGATCCATGTGGGGCTTGTCGCCCATCATATGATCGCCTTTGCGCGCGCCTGCGCCGAGGGGCGGGAGAACGCGTCCTTCTACACCGATCGGCCGAGGCTGGCGGCGGACCTTGCTGGCGGTTGACTCGCCTGGGTTTCTGGTGCACCGATCCCCAAGAATTTCAGTATCCACGCCAGGGAGGAGAGCATGGCGTCACCCAAAAAGCTGTCACACATCGTGCTGCAGACCAATCGCCGTCGCGAGATGATCGATTGGTACTGCACGGTGCTGGGCGCCGAGATACTTTACGAAGCCGAGCGCATCTCCTTCATCAGTTATGATGACGAGCATCACCGGGTCGCCTTCCTCGATCCCGGGCCGCTAACGGAGCGGCAGCCCGACGCGGCGGGACTAAATCATGTCGCGTTTACGTTTGGCGGGCTCGACGATCTGACCGCCAATTATGAGCGGCTCAAGAAGCTCGGCATTCACCCGCATCGTTGCGTCAATCACGGTGTGACGACGTCGATGTACTACCACGATCCCGACCACAACCAGGTCGAGCTGCTAGTGGACAATTTCGCGACCGCGGCCGAGGGAAAGGCATACATGCGGCAGCGCTCAGCGAGCGACAAGAACCCGGTCGGCGTCGTCTATGACCCCGAAGAGCTCGCCGCGCGCGTCCACGCCGGTCTGCGCATCGAGGAACTCGCCGCCATCAACTGACTCAGCTCGCGAGGGGGTGCGGCCGCGGGTTCGAACCGTCGGTAAAGCGCGATAGGCGGAACGGCGTCGGATCGACCAGGGTCGGGTCGCCGGCAACCATGTCGGCCACCAGCTTCCCGGCCCCGGGGCCGATGCCGAAACCATGGCCGGAGAACCCGGTGGCGACATAAAAGCCGGGCAGGGTGTCGACCCGCGAGATGACCGGTATCGCGTCCGGCATGACGTCGATCATCCCGCCCCAGCTTTCGGCGACTACGGCGTCGCGGAACACCGGGAAGGCTTCGGCCGTGGCGGCGCGCGCGCGATCGACGACGAACTGGTCCGGCTCCGGATCGAGTACACGCATGGCCTCGAACGGGGAGCTCTGGTCCAAGCTCCACTGTCGCGGGGTGCGCCATTCCTCGACCCAACGGCGACCCGCCCGGAGCCGCAACTTCTTCCAGTGCAGCCGCGCCGCCGGGAGGTAATCGAAGAACAGTCGGAAATGGTCGGGGACAATGTCGATCGTGCGGACCCCGAGCGTCGCGACGGTGTAGCCGCCGTCCATTCGCTTGCGGAACCCGAAGAGCCCGCCCGACGCCGAGATCTCCGGGCCCCCTTCGAGCGGCTGGGTGCGCATGACCGTGGCCAATACTTTGAGCTGCGGCAGGTCGATGCCCAAATTGCCGCAGAACAGCCGGCACCACGCGCCGCCAGCGAGCACAACTCTGTCGCAGGGGATGCGGCCCTTTTCGGTCACCGCGGCCGAGACCTGCCCGCCTTCCGTCTCGATGCCGCGCACCGCGCATTGGGTCAGGATCGCCACGCCGTGCCGCCGGGCGGCCTCGGCGATCGCCGGAGCGGCTCTCTGCGGCTCCGCCTTGCCGTCGCTGGCGGTGTAAAGCGCGCCCGTCCAGTTGCCGGTCAAGCCGGGCATCAGCCCCGCTGCTTCGGCACGGGTGAGGATGCGGGTATCAAGCTGATACCGGCGGGCGTGGTCGAGCCAGGATTCGAGCTGCCCGAGCTCGGCCGGCGTCTGGGCGAGATACATTATGCCTGCTTGGCGGAAGCCGGTCTCGGCCTCAACCAATTCGTTCATGCCCTGCCACAATCGCAGACTTTCGATGATCAGCGGCAACTCGCGCGGATCACGACCCATCTTGCGGCACCAGCCCCAATTGCGGCTCGATTGCTCGCCAGCAATGTGCCCCTTCTCGCAGAGGACCACCCGGATCCCCTTCTGCGCGAGAAACAGCGCTGTGCTCGTGCCGATTATTCCGCCCCCGACGACGACGACATCGGCCCGCGCCGGCAGCACATCGTCGGAGCGGACGGGATCGACCTTTGGCGCCACGGCTTTATCGCGCGGAGCGCGGCCCCTCACCCCAGCCCTCTCCCCGCTCGGGGGAAGAGGGAGGGACCCGCGTCAGCGGGAGGGTGAAGGGGGAACGTGCGCGGTTCGTCATGCTCAATCGATGGCGGCGTGCACGAGGTTGGCGACTCGGTCGAGGCGCAGAGTGTGCCACGGATCGGGTGACATGAAGTTGGTGATGTAGGTGAATGAGACGCCGCTCGTCGGGTCCGCCCAGGAATAGGAGGTGCCGGCGCCGCCATGGCCGAAGGTTTCGGGCGCGCCGATGGTGCCGAGACCGCGGATCCGGTCGCTATCGCCGCGGACGTGCGGGCCGAGGCCACGATGCATCGGGATGCCGTTCATTGCATCGTCGCCTCGGTCGCCGGTGTGGCTGCGCGTCACGTAACTGACGAGCCGCGGCGAGAACAACCGCACATTGGCGAGCCGACCACCGCCGAGCAGCATTTGGTAAAAGGCCGCCATACCACGTGCGGTCGCGTAGCCGCCGCCGCTTGGCATGCCGGCGGCTTTGAATTCCGCAGAATCGTCACGCGGCTCCGGCGCGTAGGTGTCGGCGCAACGCTCCTGCTCGCCCGCCGGGACGCCGACAAAGATGTCCTTGGCGAGCCCCAGCGGCGCCAGCACCTTGTCCCGGATCACGTCGCGATAGTCCTGCCCGGTCACCGCCTCGATTACCATCGCCTGCGTCAGGTGCGCGGCGCGAGGGTGGTATTGCAGCCGCGAGCCGGGGGTCCAGTCGAGCGAAAAGTCGCAGACCTCGGCGCGCATCCTCTCGTGATCGGTCCAGGTTGCCTTGGTCACATCGCCGCTCGGAAAGCCGCCCTGGTGGGTCATGACCTGATGCAACGTGATTTCGCCCTTGCCGCGCTGCGCGAACTCCGGCAGGTGGTCGGCAATCCGGTCCATGAAGGAAAGCCTGCCTTCCTCGATCAAGGTCCAGACGGCGGAGCTGGTCAGAACCTTGGTCTGGCTGAACAGAAGGAACAAAGTGTCGTCGCTCGCCGGCTCATGCCGCGGTTCGGTCTTGGCGGCGCCATAGGTGCGGAACAGCGCCAGCTTGCCGTGCCTGGCCAGCGCGATCTGTGCGCCGGGATAGCGGCCTTCTTCGATATGCTGCCGGATCAGCCGATCGAGATGCTGCAACGGCGTCGCGGCGAAGCCGAGACTTGCGGGATCGGCGGACGGCAACGGGTAATCGGGCATGGCTGTCTCCTCCCGAGAGTTTCGAGACGGAATGCTACATGAGCGCGGACGGTGCAGACGAGCCAAAAAAACGCACAGGCGCACCAGTGGGTTTTTTCCGCAGCGGCGGGGCATCGCCCCGCCACCGTTTTTCCTGCCACGTTGATCAATCCTCGCCTCAGCGTTGCAAGGCAGCCGTGTCAATCGGTTGCGTGATCGCCATTGCTCGGCAAGAGCCGTCTGTCCATGCTCTCTATTCCATTCCAGGGAGGACAAGATGCGCGAGGCCGTTATCGTATCGACCGCCCGCACGCCGATCGGCCGGGCCTACCGGGGCGCGTTCAACGACACGCAGGCGCAGGCCCTCGCGGGCCACGTCGTGGCCGAAGTAGTGCGGCGCGCCGGGGTCGATCCCGCAGAAGTCGAGGATGTCGTGCTCGGCGCCGCGCTGCAGCAGGGCTCGAGCGGCTTCAATCTGGCCCGCCAGGCGGCGATCCGCGGCGGGCTGCCGGTTTCGGTTGCCGGCATGACCGTCGACCGGCAGTGCGCCTCGGGGCTGATGGCGGTCGCGACCGCCGCAAAACAAATCGTCGATGATGGAATGACAATCGCAGTTGGCGGCGGGGTCGAGTCGATCTCGCTCGTCCAGAACGACAAGCGCAACGAATACCGCGCACAGGACCCCTGGCTGGTGGAGCACCGGCCCGATCTTTACATGACGATGATCGAAACGGCGGAGATCGTTGCCGAGCGATACCAGGTTACGCGAGACGCGCAGGACGAATATGCGCTGCAGTCCCAGCAGCGGACTGCAGCGGCGCAGACGGCGGGGCGTCTCTATCGAGAAATCGCCCCCTTGCCCTCGATCATGCGGGTCGAGAACCGCGAGACCGGTGAGATTTCTCAGGTACCGGTGACGCTCGAAAAGGACGAGGGCAACCGGCCGTCGACGACACTCCCTGGCTTGGCCGCGCTGAAACCCGTGTTCCGCGATGGGCAGAGCGTCAAAGAGGGCCGGTTCATTACCGCCGGGAATGCTTCGCAATTATCCGACGGTGCGTCCGCTTCGCTTTTGATGGAGGCGAAGGAGGCCGAACGCCGCGGGCTACAGCCGCTCGGCGTCTATCGCGGCATCGCGGTCACGGGGTGTGCGCCGGACGAGATGGGGATCGGCCCGGTATTCGCGGTCCCAAAGCTGTTGCGGCAGCACGGCCTCGAGATCGACGACATCGGTCTTTGGGAGCTCAACGAGGCGTTTGCGGTGCAGGCTCTTTACTGCCGCAACCGGCTCGGTATCGATCCCGAGCGGTACAATGTCGACGGCGGCGCAATTTCCATCGGCCATCCTTATGGAATGTCCGGCGCACGCATGGTCGGCCACGCGCTGATCGAAGGCAAGCGCCGCGGGGTTCGTCATGTCGTTGTGACGATGTGTGTTGGCGGCGGCATGGGTGCGGCGGGACTATTCGAGGTATTATGAGAGCCGTCCGTTAACTAATGCGGGAGGCTAAGGCAAAATTTAACCAACAATAGAGGGTAATAAGAATTGGAAACCTGATATTTTGATCCAGCACCAACGCGGGCGGGGAAAAGCTTGATGAGCTGTGTTAAATGGCTGATGGCTGCTTTGTTCGCGATCGACACCGTAACTCCTTGCACATTGGCCGGTGAGCGGCCGGGCGCACATGACATCCTCGCTGTGCCCGCCAGAGTCATCCATTCAGGCCGCACACCGGCCAAGGATGCCGATTTGACAGTCGCGCCGCTCGACCGCGTGGCGAGTGCGGTGGACGGAGCTGAATCGAGCCATGGCAGAGATATGGCGATGTGGCGCTCGGACCCATCGGGACCGCAAGGGCCGATGCAGGTCGGCGAGGCCGCGGCGTCCGACGTCGGCGGCGGGGACCGGTTCGATTTGCTTCAGAACCGAGCGATTGGCCGGGCATATCTGCAACAGCTGTTTTGGCGATACCGAAACTGGCCGGACGCGATCGCCGCCTACAATTGGGGTATCGGAAAGATGGACGCCTGGGTCAAAGCCGGACGGCCCGCCGACCAATTCTTGATCGGCGTCGCGGTTTACCAGCACCGGGTCCTTCATGAAAGCGGCTTATGCAACGACAACGATGACGGTCGGCCCCGGCAGACTTCCTCAGCAGCGCCGAGGCGCGCCGCGGTCGCGCCGGACTCGCTGGTAAACGCCGCCTGTTCGGGACCAGAGACGTGGGTCGGCCCCGCCGGTTTCGGCGGCCGACCAACTCTACTGTCCAGAAAACTCGACGAGGCGTTGAAATTGGCCGTGCAGCGCGCGGCGCAGGGCCGGTAATCCTCCGCGTTGCCGCTCACCCCTCCCTCCCACTCCGCCCCGAAGGGCAGAGAGGGACTCCTGTCCCGGGTACCGGCCGGCGCGCACGATTGGCGCTGGACCCTCAGTTCCGCGTCACTTTCGCGGGAGTAAGGATGATGAGCTCGATTGCTGTTGAATTGGCCTTTCACCAGCGGGTGTCGAAGCCTTCGAAGCGGTGCGGGATGCGGCGAATGTCGGCCAGCAGCTCGCGCTGGAGCCCGGCGGGAGTACCCGGCGGGAAATTGAGCTCGACGGCGTCGGCGAGTCCGCCGTAGCGCACCTGGATCGCCGAGGCGATCTCGTCATAGGAGCCGCAAGCGGCAAAGATCCGCACGGTCTCGTCGGTGATCTCAGCGGGCATGTCGTTCCACCGGGCTGTGACGGACATTGCGTGCAGCTTGGCGCCGAGCTCTTCGAGGCCGTGCAGCGCAAGGATCGGGGCGTAGGTCCGAGTCGAGGCGTAGAGGGCGATGCGTTTACGCGCCCATTCCATGCCGTCCGCGACGATTTTCCCATCACCGCCGGTCACGACGAAGCCGCCGCCGAAGATATCGAAATTCGCTCGCCTGCGATCGCTGCGCCGCATGCCCTCCTCGAGGCGCGGTAGCGCCACCTCTTCGAGATAGCGGCGTGAGCACAGCGGGTGCAGTCGCACCCCGTCGCACACCTCGCCGGCGACGCGCAGCATCGCCTCGCCGACCGCGGCGATCGTCACCGGCACCATGGGGAGGCCGGTCGGCTCGGGTGAGAAGTCCGGCGTCATCAGGGTCAGCCGGTAATGCTCGCCCTGGTAATCGAGCTTGCCGCCCGTTTCCCAGCAATGCCACACCGCGCGCAATGCCTGGACGTAATCGCGTAGCCGCGACGCCGGCGCGCTCCACGGGATGCCGAAGCGCCGCTCGTTGTGCCCCTTGACCTGACTGCCGAGCCCCAGGACGAAGCGCCCGTTCGAGTTGGCGTACAGATCCCACGCCTGACTCGCCATCACCGTCGGGCTGCGGGGGAAGGCCACGGCGATCGAGGGGGTGAGCTCGACGCGCTCGGTCGCCAGCGCGGCAAAAGCCAGTGGCGTAAAGACATCGTGCCCGAGCTCGACCGTCATCACCGCGTCGAACCCGGCAGCCTCCGCCGCAGCGGCGGCCGGCCCCGCCTCGCGCCAGTGTCTCATCGGCAGCATCGAGAAGACACGCATTCCGGTTACTCCACTCCTCGCCGCGAAAACCGTATCATCGCGCCGGGCGAAGCGGGAACTCAACAGATGACCCTACGCGATTACGATATCTTCGAACTCGGCGACGTGCCGCTACAATCCGGGCTGACCTTGCGGAATGCGCAGCTCGCCTACAAGACCTATGGCCGGCTCGACGCTGCACGCCGGAACGTGATCGTCTACCCGACCTCTTACGGCGCCCAGCACAGCGACACCGAGTGGCTGATCCGCCCGGGCCGCGCTCTCGACCCGGAGCGGTATTTCATCATCATCCCGAACATGTTCGGCAACGGCCTTTCTTCCTCGCCGA
>Ga0306922_10001748_pt1 | contig 19767 bp, 17 predicted proteins | sample sta12Cox44000082_FD_203758 | JGI IMG/M metagenome (GOLD analysis project Ga0306922, IMG submission 203758) | Lab enrichment of tropical soil microbial communities from Luquillo Experimental Forest, Puerto Rico - statoxic.12C.oxic.44.000.082 (v2)... | ecosystem: Environmental > Terrestrial >... | reverse complement strand
ACCGGAAGTCGCACTGCTACCGATCGGCGCCTATCATCCCGATTCCTTCCGAAATGTACACACCAGCCCCGAAGACGCGACGCAGGCATTCCTGGATCTTGGGTCACGCTGGTTCGTGCCGATGCATTACGGAACCTTCCGCCTCGGCTATGAACCGATCGAAGAGCCAGTGCTACGACTGAAACAAGCAGCCAGACAGCGCGGCATCGATAGGAAAATCTGCGTCCTGGAAGAAGGCGTGACCAGGTTCTTCGAGTAATATCAATTGTCAGTTCAGGTGGCGTTACGGTTTTCGCGACCCTCGTCTTTCGCCCTTTGGCTTGAATAGCTCTTTCCGCCATCGTCACGGACCAGAAGTCACCTGGATAGCGGCGGGTTGCATCTAACCAGCACAACCCGCACTCGGGCGACAAATTAAACTTGTGGAGCAGGTCTTCTTATGAGGAAATCTTTCGTGATTGCAGTTTTGACGCTATTGCTCTCGTCCTTTGCTCTGGCGGACATATATCAACAGGGTAGGGTCGTGAAGTGGGAGAATGGTACATACCAGCAGAGCAAGCACAAGATAGGTAAATGGGTGGTTTACTACGTTCAGACCGATACGATAACCTACGAGATCGCGCGTAAAAAAGAAACCAAGCCCAAGATGCAGCCGGGTGAGACCGTTCAAGTCCGCGTGAGCAAGAACAAAGTTACAGTGCTTGATGATCAGGGTCACAAGACGGACTACGAGATCGTTGGTCAATCGCAGGCGGCGCAATAAAGACATTCGCTGGTCGTCAATTGAAGGTACCGACGTTCAGACGCACCGTCGACAACGGCCTCCGACAACTCTTACACTCCTGCCAGCGCCTGCTCCAGATCAGCAATTAAATCCTCAATGTCTTCAATTCCGACGGAGATGCGGACCATGCCGTCAGTGAGCCCGATCTCTCTGCGACCTCTGAGTCCGACCGCCGCATGCGTCATCGTTGCCGGATGTGATATGAGCGTCTCGACCCCACCAAGCGATTCGGCCATGGTGCACAGGCGCACACGCTTCAGCAGCCGCTTGGCGTTGCCGAGCGAGCCGGTCTCAAAGGTAATCATCGAGCCGAATCCCGACATTTGGCGGCAGGCCAGCTCGTGTTGGGGATGGCTTTTCAGCCCGGGATAGAAGACCTTCTTTACCTTGCGATGCCGGCTGAGGAAATCGGCCATGACGCGGCCGTTAGCGTCGTGTTGTTTCATGCGGACGGCCAGCGTCTTAGTTCCGCGCAGCACCAGCCAGCACTCGAACGGAGACAGGATCGCGCCCGCCGCCTTCTGCACAAAAGCCAGCTTCTCCGCCTGTTCGTGGGTAGTGCAGACCAGCACGCCGCCCAACCCGTCGCTGTGGCCGTTAAGAAATTTCGTGGTCGAGTGCAGGACCATGTCGGCGCCAAACCTGATTGGCTGCTGAAAATATGGCGACAAGAAAGTGTTGTCGACCACGACTTCGCAGCGGTATTTGTGTGCAATTTCACTCACCGCCGCGATGTCGGTGAGCCCCATCAGCGGGTTTGTCGGTGTCTCGATGTAGACACACCTTGTGTTATTGCGAATCGCCCCCTGGACATTGTTTGGGGCGGCCGTGTCCACATAGGTGAATTCCAGCCCAAAGTTCGCCATGATCTGGTTAAAAAGGCGCGGGACGCCTCCATACAAATTGTTGGACGCGACAATATGCTCCCCGGCCTTCAACAGACTGCACATTGCTCCGACCGCTGCCATGCCGCTGGCAAATACGGGCGCCGCGATGCCGCCCTCCAGTGAGGCCAAGTTTTGCTCCAGCCGGGTTCGGGTAGGATTGCCGGCGCGCGAGTAGTCGTAACCTTTGGTTTTACCCAGCTCTTGCTGAGCATAGGTCGAAGTCGCAAAAATCGGTGGGGCCACAGCGCCGGTCGATGGGTCGGCCTGGTTACCCACGTGGACGGCGCGAGTCGCGAAGCCACAAGTCTTTTTCTTAGCCATAAGAAACTTCAGCCAGGAAGGCAGGTCGCAATTGGCCACGAGGGCGACCAGGCAGCTGGCGGCATGCAGTTAATTGTCAGTTGATAATTGCTTCATCCCTTGAAGTGAAATATATCCTTTGAGAGGTATCGCTCGGCCGAGTCAGGAATCATCGTCGCCACTCGCTTCCCGGGTCTGAGACGCTTGGCAACCTGTACCGCTGCGAACAGGTTAGCGCCGGCACTCGAGCCGCCCAGCACACCCTCGATCACAGCCAGTTTCTTCACCATCTCGAATGCATCATGGTCATTGACCGCAATGATCTCGTCCGCGACCGACGGATCAAACGTTTGCGGAAGGAAGCTGGCGCCGATGCCCTCGACCTGGTGGTCACCTTTGGGACCGCCTCCCAGCACCGATCCCTGCGTTTCGACGGCGACGGTGAGGACATTTGGGATGCGCTCCTTGAGAAAGCGTGCCACGCCAGTAAACGTCCCGCCGGTGCCTGCGCCAATCACCAGAGCGTCGATCTGGCCCTGAAGCTGCTCGTAGAATTCGCGAGCTGTGGTCTCGTAGTGGAAATCAGGGTTCGCCAGGTTCTCGAACTGCGCCGCGACGAAAGAATTCGGAGTCTTGGCGGCGAGATCCTTCACCAACCTGATCGCGCCTTGCATGCCTTCAGCATCGGGGGTACGAACCACTTCTGCTCCCAATGCCTCCATGAGCATTACCTTTTCCTTCGAAAAGCGCTCAGGTACTGCCAGGAATACTTTGTATCCACGGCTGCATCCGATGAGCGCCAGCCCAACCCCGGTATTACCCGCAGTGGCTTCGAAGATCGTCGAACCAGGACTTAGCAATCCCTTGCGCTCGGCATCGGTAATCATGCCAAGAGCCGTCCGGTCTTTGATACTTCCGCCGGGATTCAGATATTCGAGCTTGGCATAGACGTCTGCAGCATCGGCTGGAACAAGTCTTCTGAGGTGAAGAACCGGGGTCTCGCCCACAAGTTCGCTGATCTCTTCGGCTACGCGGAGAGAGCTCATTTCGGCAGTTCTCATGTGCACCTTGCGGGATAACTTTCAAGAGTACGTGAAGCGGAATGGGTGGTCAATGCGGAAGAGACGGGGTGTCCACGTGGAAGAGACGGGAACAAGCCATTACGCATAAAGCGCTGGTTTTTCCAATACGACCCGTTGTCGCAGCTTCTGCAGTGTGACATGATAACTGGCGCAGACTTTTCTTCTCTCTTTCTCTCTCCGGAACGCAAGCAAGCACAATCAGGGGTGTTGTGATGAGAAGCATCGTGGTCGCGATGATGGCGCTGGCGGCGTTGGTTTCGCTGGCTGCCTGCGGCGGAGGCGGAAGCAACAATAACAATCAGCCCAGCATCAGCATCTCACCGGCCACAGCCAACATTCAGGAGGGCGCGAGCCTGGCGTTCACGGCCAGTGTTGTCAACTCCTCCAGCGCCGCGGTCAGCTGGCAAGTCAATGGCGTAATGGGCGGGAATAGCACAGTAGGTACCATAGACACGAATGGCAACTATACTGCTCCCGCGTTCGTGCCTACTCCTGCCAGTGTTACCATCACCGCGGTCCTCGAAACCAATTCCGCGGTTTCGGGCAATGCCATCGCAACCATTACAGCTGTGCAATTCAACAATAGTTCTCTGAAAGGAAATTATGTCTTTAGTCTCAGCGGCATCGACGTCAATGGTTTCACGCTCTATGGCCTCGGGGACATCACGGCGGACGGCAACGGCAATATCACCGCCGGTGAAGGGGACTGGAACGATGTGTCCGGCGGATATATCCATCCGACAGGAATCAGTGGCATCTATTCGGTTAGCAGTGATGGACGCGGCACACTGACGCTTGATGTTCCCGGCCTCGGCACCTTCGGCTATGCGTTTGCCCTGCGTGTTTCGGGCAACGCCAGCTTGATTGAGATCGACAACGCTGTTATCAATGCTTCCGGCGTGCTGGAGACCCAAACAACCGCCGGATTAGCGGCGCCATCGGGTACCTATGCCTTCGGATTCAACGGCCAGAAGCTCTCGGGCACGCCGTTTCAGTCGATTGGATTGTTCAATCTGCTGAATGGCTCCTTGGGGGGACTACAGGACCTGAATCTCGGCGGTAATACGAGTACGAACCAGTCAGTCAGCGGGTCGTACTCGTCGGCTGATTCATTCGGCCGCGGCACGGGCATGTTTTCGGGCAGCGCTGGAACCTCAGGAATGGTTTACTACGTGGTTTCCAACCGCCGCTTCCTCCTACTTTGTCCGGATGCGCTCACATTCTTCCTGGGAAGCGCCGACGTACAGAATCTGTCCACCGCATTCAACGGCAACTATATCGTAACCACGTCAGCCAACACTCGAGCAGGCATCTCTTACACCTTGATACAGTTCAATGCCAGCAACGGCACCATGGCTTCCGGCTTCTACGATGTGAACGATACCGGAACCATAGGTCAATCCTCGCTGACTGGCAGCTATCACACTGCCTCCAATGGACACCTTAGCGGATCATTAAGCGTGTCAGGGTCGGAGCTTCCCTTCACCATGTATTTGGTCTCAGGTACCCAGGCTTACTATCTCGACTTACGCACCAACGCCATCGGTGGCGGCAATGTCTACGCCCAAAACCTACCGTCCGCCACGAACTCTGCCTGGGTTGGCAGCTATGCGCTCGAGCAAAGCGGATACTTCCTGAACCCGCTCAATGCAGCCAATAGCACCACAATCAACGGCCAAGTCTCTGCCGACGGCAACGGGAATCTTAGCGGCACGCTCGACTTCAACGATCCTTCCAACGTTTATCCGTCACAGTCAGCGAGTGGCACTTACTCGGTGGGCACCACCGCTCCAGGCAGAACGAGTGTGTCCATCATGACGCCCCTCGGGACGCGCAACTACATTGCCTACGTTGTGACGGACCAGAGCTTGCAAATGATTGAAGTCGATAGCAACCTTGCTTCCGAAGGTGAAAACGTGCGTCAGTTCTAGCCCTGGGGCGTCGCAAGAATACCTTCAGACATAACAACACAAACGCTATTGACGCCGGCACCAGTGATAGTCTTTTCGTTCCTGTAACTCTGGTTCACAAGGAGCGAGGAGGCTGCAGAATGAGGCCTCAGACGATGCGACTAGCCTGCGTTCCCGGGTTTCTCCTTGTCCGCGCTTGTGGGTATGATTTAAATGGCAGCTGCCAGCCCGGCCGCGCGTGATAAAGGCGTTTGTCAAGCTCCCAGCTCAGCGATTCGTTTCGCGGTGCGAAAAACGTTCTCAAACATGTCAACCGTAAGTTTGCCGGTTGCGGTGTTCTGGTTGGAAGGGTGGTACGACGCCAGCAAGGTCACTGCGTTCGGAATCCGGTATTCCGCAGCATGAGCAAAGGTATAGCCGGCGCGGCTCTTGAGGATCCCCTTGCGCTTTAGATAACCAAGGTAGGCGTCGAAACCTATCTTTCCCAACGCTACTACCACCTTCACATCTTTCAGTAGAGCCAGTTCGCGGTCGAGATAGGGTGCACAGTTGGCCAGTTCCGACGGAAGAGGCTTGTTATGGGGCGGCGCGCAGCGTACGGCTGCCGTGATGTAGCAGTCGATCAGCTTCAAGCCGTCGTTGCGGCTCTCGGCATACGGCTGATTCGCAAAGCCGGCGCGGTGCAGAATGGGATACATGAAGAGCCCGGAGCGGTCTCCAGTGAACGGGCGGCCGGTGCGGTTTGAGCCATGCGCACCGGGTGCGAGTCCCATCACGACCACCCGCGCGTGCGGATCGCCGAATCCGGGCACCGGCCGTGCCCAGTAATCCCAGGTGAGGTAAGCGCGACGCTTCTCGCGCCCGACTTGCTCGCGATAGAGCACCAGCCGAGGACACTTCACGCACTTGACTATCTCGTTGTTGAGGATTGCCAGCGCAGCAGAAGGCATGTGGACATTTTAAGCGGCCGGACCGACGGAAGGCCTGCGGCTGGGATCCTTGGTCCTGATGCACCCTCGCTGGAAGGTTGCGAGCCTAGCTGAACAAAGGGTCAGATGACGGGATCACCAACTATCGCGATTGATTCCCTTGTTCAAGCCGGACGCGACTGCGCTACTCATCACCTCAGCTGAATCGAGTCGAGATACTTCACCAGGTTGTGAATCCGCAGCTGGACTTCGGAGGACTGATGCTGGCCGAGAGCCAGAAACACCGGTCCCCAAACCGGCATGTCGTTTGCCCCGTGCGATGTCGTCAGGGCTTCGCCCTTGATAACTCCGGCAACATGCGCTTCGGGATAGGGGCCGCCGTTGGACGCCGCCAGCTTGGTCAGGTTGGCGGGTTGGGCTTTCATCGCCCGAGCTGCTGGCCCGTCACCTCGTCCGTCGATTCCGTGGCAGGAAGCGCAGTAGGCCTCGTACATAGCCTTGCCTGATGTCGGATCCGAATGGGGCGCGGGAACGGACTTGATCTGAGGGGTTATCGCTTGCGAGGAAGCCGGTGCGGTTGCTTCGGCTGGGTTCGTCTGCCCGGCCAACAAGAATGGAACTAACAGCAGGAATGCTGCCACCCACCGCATGAGATGTGAACGCATAAGAATCCTCCTTTCTGAATAGCAGGTCTGTTGCGCCTAACACGTCAATATGAAACGGCAGCGCCCCAGCGAGCTGTGCGCGGCATCACAGCCTGCAGGTAATTTGAACACTGCTCTTCTCCATCCAGCTCAATGGAAGGGGCGCCCTTCTGTGTTCGGAACTCCTGGGCGTTCGCCTGGGTTCCGCAATGAGATTGAAGCCTCGAGGGAGTTGGATACGCATGAATAACTCTGTTCAGGCACTACGCGCGGGGCGGCGGTGCCTGATGGTCATCGCCGCTTTGCTGGTTGTCGGATCGGTGAGCCGCGGCGTACTTCGTCATAGCTTGCAAACGGCCATTGTGGGCGGGGGTGATTTTAGGCTTTCGCCGCTCCGACCTTAGCAAGCGAGTTGCTCTGCCGTCGCTTGGTTCTGGCTGGCGATCATGATCTTCATCTGGCTATTTCTGCTGGAACGGGCGCAGATTGTTCACGACATAGTCTGCGCCGACGGAGATTGCGATGACACTCTGCGTCAGGCAGTCTCGACAGTTGGCTTGATCACGTGTTTCCGTACCGGAAGCACGACTAGCCCGGAGACGGCGTCGCGGTGTTGCTGCTATTCCCAGGACTGCAGTTGGTGCTTTTCAGGCCGAGCCTGCAGCCGGCTAAGTCTCCATCGTCTTCAAGCGTGGGCTGATAATCAGTGGAGCCTCCGTCGCCCGTTGCACGTCATTGACGGTCAGTCCTTCAGCGATCTCATCGAGCACGAGGCCGCTCTGCGTCACATGAATGCATGCCATCTCCGTGACGATGTCGTGCACCACGCGCAGTCCGGTAATCGGTAGCGTGCAGCGGCGCAAGATCTTGGGCGCGCCTTCGCGCGTTGTGTGTTCCATGGCCACAATCACGCGCTTAGCGCTGGCGACCAGGTCCATCGCGCCACCCATGCCCTTCACCATCTTGCCGGGAATCATCCAGTTGGCGAGATTCCCTTCTTCATCGACTTCCATCGCTCCAAGCACGCTCAAGTCGATATGGCCACCGCGGATCATGGCAAACGAATCGGCGCTCGAAAAATACGCCGTGCCCGGAAGCTCGGTCACGGTTTCCTTGCCCGCATTGATCAGGTCCGGATCTTCCTGTCCGGCGAGGGGGTACGGTCCGACACCCAGCATGCCATTCTCACTTTGCAGCACTACCTCAATACCCGGAGGCACGCAGTTCGCTACCAGCGTGGGCATGCCGATGCCAAGGTTCACGTAATAACCGTCGCGCAGTTCACCCGCCACGCGCCGGACAATGCGGTCACGCTTCTCTGTGTCTTTTCCGACCTTCGGGGTTGGAGATGTTGCCATGATGTCTCCCGAGCCTATGCCTTGCGCAACGTCCGCCGCTCGATGCGCTTCTCGTAACTCTCGCCCTGAAAGATGCGTTTCACGTAGACGCTCGGCGTGTGTACCTGGTCAGGATCGAGTTCGCCGGGTCCAACGAGCTGCTCGACCTCAGCGATGGTGACGCTGGCTGCGGTCGCCATCATGGGATTGAAGTTCCGTGCCGTTTTGCGATACACCAGGTTACCCCACTTGTCGCCCTTCCACGCTTTAATCAGCGCAAAATCGGCTTTCAGCGCGTGCTCCAGTACATAAGGACGCCCATTGAACTCCCGCGTCTCTTTGCCTTCGGCGACCATCGTGCCGAAACCCGTCGGCGTATAAAAAGCGGGAATGCCTGCGCCGCCCGCACGGATGCGCTCCGCGAAGGTGCCCTGGGGAATTAACTCCAGATCGATCCGTCCCGTAAGCACCATCTCTTCCAGCAGGCGGTTCTCGCCAACATAGCTTCCCTTGTGCGCCTTGATCTGACCCGCGTACAGCATCAGTCCGAGCCCGAACTCGTCGACGCCCACGTTATTACTGATGGTCGTAAGATTCTTCACACCCTTGTTGACCATTGCGCGGATGAGATTCTCCGGAATTCCGCAGAGTCCAAAGCCGCCGACCATGATGGTCGCGCCGTCCTCAATGTCGTAGACGGCCTCGTCCGCATTTGCCACTACCTTATTCATTGCCATAGTGTTCTTCCGCTCGCCGGGCGATTGTAGCAGGGAGGCCGCCGTTCGCCATTCCTTAATTCGCTGTTAGCTCCTGGGCTTGCGCTTTTATCTCTTGGGGCCTGCCGGTTTCCGCTTTTTGCCTAACACGCGGCGTTGAGCGCTGGGCTGACCAGAGATCTTCCCTCTCTTCAGGCTCGATCAACAGCGGTGTTTGCGCGCTTTTCCTGCTCCGCTACCAATTGGCAATCGAGTTCTCCCCAGACAATCTGGCCCGGCGTAATACCGGTTGCGCAACTCGGCCTTTGTTTTCACCTTCAGCAGGTCTCACTTCATGCTGCCACTGCGGGGTTGGACTGCGGCAATACTTCCGCTCGGACGGCACCTCGAATCTCCGTCATTGGTAACCGGTGAAAAGCAGATCTCCTTAATGCGCTCGTGATGATACTCCTCGAGAGCATCACTGTATTCACAGTGCCCCGACTGTTCGAATGATGATCTAGTGGTCCTCACGTCCCGGCTTCGGCGCCGGATGCTTGCGCCCGAAAAGGTTGGCGCTGTCGAACAGTTCGCGCAACCCTGAACCGCGCAGGTTTTCGCGCAGATAGGTCAGTTGTTGCTCGAAGCGCAGGATAACGTCCTCCAGGTTCTTGCTGTTGGTGATCGCGATATCGCGCCACATCGAATACGGGCTGTGGGCGATGCGCGTCATCTCACGCAGAGCGCGGCCGCCGATCTGCTCGATGGCGTCATCATCGCCTAGTTCTTCGCGCAGAACCGACGCGAGTGCGGTGGAAATCATCTGGGGGAGATGGCTGATCCACGCGCACAGCAGGTCATGGCGCTCAGGATCGATTTCGACCACCCTCGCTCCAATGGAGGCGATCAGCGCGAGATATTCCTCCTGTAGCGGTGTGTACGCCTGGTGAAGGCCGATCGGCGTGATCAGCCAGACAGCGTCGTGAAACAGTTCTGCGTCGGCGTGCTCGATGCCGCTGTGTTCCTTGCCGGCCATGGGATGACCAGGCAGAACTCGAGTGGCCGCATTTGCGCCGAGCACCATGCGGGTGCGTTCGACGAATTGTTGTTTGGTACTGCCGGCATCGGTGAGCAGGGTGCCAGCCGGCAGCGTGGGCGCGAGCTTCTCGAAGAGCGCAAGGATGGAGCCCACGGGCGTCGAGAAAAAAACGACATCGCTCCCCTGACAGGAACGGGCGAGATCAGGTTCGCTGCGATCGATGGCGCCGCGCGTCAGCGCATTTCCCAACACCAACGGACGATCGCAGCCGACGATGGTGCCGGCAAAACCGTGCTTGCGCAACCCCAGTCCGAAAGAGCCGCCGATCAGGCCCGTTCCAACGATCGTGATTTGCCGAATCGGCATGGGCCACGTCGCTATGCGATCCTTCGGCCCACAGCCGGAGCGATGATGCGCAACTGCGCCATGAGTTCCGTGAACTGTTCGGGGAACAGCGACTGCGCTCCGTCCGACAGTGCGTTGTCGGGATCGGGATGCACCTCGATCAGCAGGGCATCGGCTCCGGCCGCGACCGAGGCGCGCGCCATCGGTGCGACTTTGTCGCGAAGTCCGGTGCCATGGGAGGGGTCAGATGTGATGGGAAGATGTGACAGCTTGTGTACGATGGGAATCGCTGAAATATCCATCGTGTTACGGGTATAGGTTTCGAAGGTACGAATGCCCCGCTCGCAGAGGATCACATTATAGTTGCCGCCCGACATGATGTACTCGGCCGAGAGCAGCAGCTCTTCGATGGTGGCCGCGATACCGCGTTTCAGCAGCACCGGCTTTCGAACCTTTCCCAGTTCGCGCAGAAGGTTGAAGTTCTGCATGTTGCGCGCGCCCACCTGGAAGATATCGACGTGAGGCAGCATGAGCTCAATCTGCGAGATCTCCATCACTTCGCTGATGACCAGCAACCCATGGCTTTCGGCGGCTTCACGCAGCAGCTTCAGCCCTTCTTCACCAAGGCCCTGAAAGGTGTAAGGCGAACTGCGCGGCTTAAACGCTCCGCCGCGCAGGACCTTCGCCCCCGCCTTGGAAACGATTTCTGCTGCTTTGAAGAGCTGCTCACGGGATTCCACGGAACAAGGTCCCGCCATGACAACAACTTCGGGGCCGCCGATCTCGATGCCCTTGGGCAGCTTGATGATGGTGTCGTGGGGACGGAACTGGCGGCCCACGAGTTTGTACGGCGCGCTGATGCGGTGCACCTTCTCAACACCAGGGAGCACTTCGAGGTCGCGCGTGTCGAAATCGATGCGCCGGCCTACCGCCGCCAGCACCGACTGGCGCGCGCCGGTCGTGCGATGCACGGCAAAGCCCATCTTCATCAGGTGTTCGGTGACCTGCTGGATCTGGTCTTCACTGGCGGTTTCCAACATCGCAACAATCATGTGTTCCTTTCGCGGTTCGGTACCTGGCTTTCGCCATTCCCCGATCGTCACAGCGGAGAACCGGCCAAGCGCCGGCGGTCTGAGCCGAGGGCCCTGCTTTTCTCCTGATTCGAAGGGCCAGATTTGTCTGTCGTACCTAGCGCATGCTTCGTGACAAGAGGTGTCATCCCGAGCGGTGCGGCAATGTGTGTCCGGTCCGCGCCCTGCGGACGGGGCGGATGCGCCGTCGAGGGATCTGCGCCCGCCCTTCCGACCCAATGCCAGCCCCAACAAAACACAGAGGTCTTGCTTACGTCAGACGAAACCCGCGCCTGACAACTGCCTTCAATCGTTCGGCTCCAGCTCGGTGCCGTCAGCCTGCTCGGGTGGCGGAGGCGCCATCTCTTCAAGCTGGATCTGGCGCATCACGTCCACCAGGCGCTCGTATACCTGTCGCAGCTGTACTTGCGACAGGGGGCCAGTATTTTCACGCGCAATGTTCTCGAAAATGATCCGTTCGCGGTCGGGCTCATAAATGGGCGCATCGGAGTTGCGTTTGAGCTGGCCGATGGCCTGCGCGCATTGTGCCCGCTGGTTGATCAGCTTTACCAGCTTGCGGTCCAGGTCGTCGATTTTTCGGCGCCAATCTTCGATGTCCATCGCGGTTCGCCCTTGTGACCATTCCTCTGAGGGCAAATCTCAATCTCGTAACGACTGCTTCGGTGTCGCCGCTCTGCGCGGCTCAGAGGCACTTTTCCAACCCTGCACCGGCGCTCAAGCGCCGGGCTCAAGCCTTGCCGCCGCTGTGCGGCTGCAGTGTCGTGATAGGTCACCATCACAACAGAAACCGTTTCTCACCCGCGCGCTGACGCTCACCGTTCGCAGCATCGTTGCCACGAGCCTGCCGCGCCAGCCCTGCCCAGAATTTGACTCTCCGAGGTCAAGCTGACTGCTGGCGCCTGCAGGCTTGAGCCGCTGCGGTGAGGGAAGATAAGAATTCTGCCACAGCTGGGGCTTCCCGTCCCGCATTCTCTTCGATCCTTTGCACGATCGCGCTGCCCACAACAGCTGCATCAGCAAAGCGGCCGACTTCTGCGAACTGTCCTGGTGTCGAGATGCCAAAGCCGACGGCAATGGGAAGGTTGCTGTACTTGCGCAAACGCGTAACCAGTGATTGTGCGTCGGCGGCAAGCTCCTGCCGGGTACCCGTGACACCGGTTCGAGAAATTGCGTAGATGAAACCGCGCGACCGCTTTGCCACTTCACGCAGGCGTTTGTCGGCACTGGTGGGCGCCGCCAGAAATACAGGCGCAAGCTTGTGCGCCTTCATTGCTCGCAGATAGTCGCCAGCCTCTTCCACCGGCAGATCCGTGACCAGAGCGCCATCTACGCCAGCCTCAGCGGCGGCTGCGCAGAACTTGTCCAAGCCAAATTGAAGGACGGGATTCAGATAGCTGAAGATAATCAGTCCAGCCTTCGATTGCCGCCGTATCTGGCGCGCCATCCCGAGTACTCCGTGCAAGTCTGTGCCGTGCCGCAGGGCACGCTCGCTGGCGCGCTGGATCACTGGCCCATCGGCCACGGGATCGCTGAAAGGAACGCCCAGTTCGATAACGTCGGCACCACCGTCAATCGCTGCCAGAGCGACATCGCGCGAGGTATCGAGGTCGGGATCGCCGCAGGTGATGTAAGCAACGAGGCCGGGCTTGAGTGTGAACTTGATGGGCATCTTGCTTGATCGATGTGCGCCTTTCGCCCCGGTAGTCGAGCCGTCGTTTCGGACCGAGTAGCCGCTTCTTCCGCGAGCGGGGGAGCCTGCTCTCCTCCCGCAGCGATTAACCCAACATCAAGAGCAGGTTCTTCGACTCTGAATCGGTCGCGCAGGCGACCTCATGATCGGTCCGAATGACGTCATCTCAGTGAGTGAACACGGTTGCAGCGTCACAACGCAAGGTTCTCGCGCAGGATTCCAATGTCCTTATCGCCACGACCGGAGATGTTCACGATCACCACGTCGGACTTGTTCATTGTTGGCGCACGTTTGAGGCACTCGGCAACGGCATGCGCCGACTCCAGCGCCGGAATAATGCCTTCAGTTCGTGCCAGTCTCCGGCAGGCATCGAGCGCTTCTTGGTCGCTTGCCGAAACATATTCGGCGCGGCCCTGGTCGTGCAGCCACGCGTGTTCCGGCCCTATCGCAGGATAGTCGAGGCCAGCTGATACCGAGTGCGTCGACGAAATCTGACCAGCCTGGTCTTGCAACACATAGGAATATGTTCCCTGCAGCACGCCCGGCCCTCCGCCATCGAAGCGCGCGGCGTGCTCTCCAAGCGCGTGCCCACGACCTCCGGCTTCGACACCGATCAGCTTCACCTCGCCGTCCTTGATGAACACGTAGAACGCGCCAATGGCATTGGAACCACCACCCACGCAAGCGATCACCGCCGATGGCAACCGGCCCTCGGCCTGAAGGATCTGCTTGCGCGCTTCCTGGCCGATCACGCGGTGGAAGTCGCGCACCATCGTGGGATAAGGATGGGCGCCCAGCACGCTGCCCAGCAGGTAATGTGTGTTGCGCACATTCGTGACCCAGTCGCGCATGGCTTCATTGATAGCATCCTTCAGCGTGCACGATCCGGAATCGACGCTGCGCACCTCAGCGCCGAGCAACCGCATCCGAAAGACATTCAGCTCCTGGCGTCGCATGTCTTCCGAGCCCATGTACACGACGCACTCCATGCCGAACAGGGCGCACACCGTGGCCGTGGCCACGCCGTGCTGGCCGGCGCCGGTCTCCGCGATGATTCGACGCTTGCCCATCCGGCGTGCAAGCATGGCTTGCCCAATACAGTTGTTGATCTTGTGCGCCCCGGTATGCAGCAGGTCTTCGCGCTTCAGGTAGATCTTTGCGCCCCCGAGTTCCTTCGTCATGCGCTCGGCCAGGAACAGCGGCGTGGGGCGCCCGGCGAAATCCTGCAGGAGCCGCTGGTATTCATCGCGGAAACGCTTGTCCTTGCGCGCCGCAGCGTACGCGGATTCGAGCTCCTGCAGCGCCGCCATCAACGTTTCAGGAACGTAACGGCCGCCGTAGGGACCAAAGCGGCCCTGAACCGAGCGGGGGCGCTTCGCCTGGATCGTGGTGGGGAGGTTCGGCTCGGGATTTCGTTCGTGTGTATCAGGTTGCATAAGTTCGCTTTTGGCTCTTCGCGTTTCTCCCACCTATGCTGGCTTCGCGGCAGGGCTTGCTGCGCGTACCGCGGCTGTGAATGCGCGTAACTTTGCCTCGTCTTTTTTCCCTACCTCGGTCTCGACACCCGAGACAACATCGACGCCCCAGGGCTCGAACAGGCGAATGGCTTCGCCGACATTCTCCGGATTCAGCCCGCCGGCGATGATTACCGGCATGTCGGCCCGGATTCGGGTGACCAAAGGTACCGCCAATTGCCAGTCAAACGGCTTTCCTGTGCCGCCGCGTGCCTCCGGAGAACCCGAGTCCAGCAGAATTGCGTCAAGACTCTCGGTGTGCTGTAGGAATTCTTCCATCAACACGGTGCCGTACCCAGCCATGAGCAGTTGGCGTGCTTGCAGGCTCTTGATGATACGGCGGTGGCCGAGTGCCCGACGGAATTCCGGAATCTCATGTGCGGGTTCGTCGCCGTGCAACTGCACTCCCGTGAGCCCGACTTGCACTGCCATCTCCGCTACGCGCTGGGGTGTTTCGTTGACGAAGACACCAATTTTCTCCATCTCGGCAGGAAGCGCTGCCACGATCTGCCCTGCCAGCGCGGGCTTTACGCGGCGCGCACCCGGGGCGAAGATGAACCCCAGCGCATTCGCACCGGCCGAGATGGTGCTCTCGGCATCAGCCAGGTTCGTGGTCGCGCAGAACTTGATCCAGGTCATCGTGAACCACCGGATCTCCGTCTCATACCGAAGCCACGGGGCGCGCAAGCATAGCGCGCAGCGCTTGGCCGGGTGAGGGCGCACGCATTAGCGATTCGCCAACGAGGAACGCGTCGAATCCGGCCTCACGAAGCCTCGCAACATCGTAGCCGCTCTCTATACCACTCTCTGCGACTTTCAATATCCCCGCCGGCATGAGTTCAGCCAGTCGCAGAGAAGTGTTCAGGTCAACGCGAAAGGTGTGCAGGTCACGATTGTTTACACCGATGAGGTCGCACCCGGCATCAAGCGCACGCTGCAACTCCTTGGCGTCGTGGACTTCGCACAGCACGTCGAGCTGCAACCCGCGGGCCTGTCGGTGAAGCTGCTCGAGCTCACCTTGTGCCAGCGCGGCAACGATCAGCAGCACCGCGTCGGCACGAAACGCCCGGGCTTCCAGCAACTGGTACTCGTCGAGGATGAAGTCCTTGCGGAGGCATGGGATCGAGGTCGCAGCAGATGCCTCCTCCAGGTTTCCAAGCGAGCCCTGGAAGTATGTCTCCTCGGTCAGCACCGACAGTGCCGCGGCTCCTGCCAGTTGGAGATCGCGGGCCAGGTCGGTGACGCGGAAGTCAGCTCGAATCAAGCCCCTGGACGGCGAAGCCTTTTTCAGTTCTGCAATGATCGCGAGGCCCGATGCTGCCGCCCGCAGACTTGTGCAAAAGTCTCGAGGCTGGTGGCATGCGACGGCGTCCTCCAGCGCTTGCCATCTGTTGGACGCCTTTGCCACGGCGACTCGCTTCCGTGCGGTGGCGATGATCTCTTCCAGCTTGGTCGGCATAGACGTAGGAAAAGTATACCCGCTTGACTTGCCTGGGTTCTTCGCATACTGTCCGCACATCATTTCGGGAGAATGTTCATGAGACCGACAGGAGTCACTCTTATCGCGATCTATCATTTCCTGGCTGCCGCATGCCTGTTGCTGGCTGCGTGCGCGATTGTGGTGGGCGGTAGCCTCCTGGGCGCGTTCCTGGGCCGCAACCTCGATACTCATGTGGGAGGTGCGAGCCTGGGTTTTCTGATCGGCGTGGTCGGGGCCATGGTTTTCTTTGGATTCGCCGCGATTGCCGCTATCGCTGGCTACGGGATGTGGACTATGCGGGGGTGGGGGAGGATTCTCACGATCGTTCTGGCTGCGATCTCGCTGCTGGCGGCGTTACCCGGCTTTCTGATCCGGGCGCCGATGCACCTCTTTGGAGGCTTCTTCTTCGGCGGCTTCGGGCTGATCCGTATTGCGATCAGTGGGCTTATTATCTGGTACCTGGTGCAGCCGCAAGTGGTGGCACTATTCCGCACCCAGGGAGCGGTGCCGCAAGCTTCACGATGAGGTGGTCTGGGTTCACTCCTCTGATTCCGGCTGCTTTCGTCGAATGTTCCCCTCGCGGCTAACCTATAATCGAAGAGTTCTGGAAGAAATCTCCGCCGGATCAACCCGGCAGTTGTTGCTTGCGTCAGGCGGGCACCCGGATGGCGGAACGTGCGGGTTCCGATGCTTCGTCGAAGGAAAGGATAGGTGCTCGAGGGATAATCCGGGTGTGTCCGTAAGTTTGGCCGCAGATGCCACACCTCGTTCTCAGACGCGATGGCAGGGAGGGATCTCCCTGCCACCTATCCTTGCCACAACGCAACCTTAATTCCGCGACTTTTCCGGCAGCGATGGGGTTGTACAACTTGAACCCGAGACTCGCGCCGACGATGAACGCGTCGGGTGTGGATCTAGCACGCACCAGGGCGACGTATCCCGGGCGCGGGTTCGGGTGCCGCGCCACCACCACGGGCCACATGAACCTTCCCTGCCGAGCGCTCGGTGTGTGCGTTGTGCTGGGGGCCGTCCTCGGCGCCAGCCTGCATGCCTCGACCCGCAAGCAGGAAGCCCATGGGCAGTTCGAGAAGGCTGAGCAGATGCGGGAAGCCCTGAACGGCCGACCCGTCGGGGAACGTACGCGGCGTGACTACCAGCGGGTTGCCGATGCCTATCGCAAGGTTTACTATGTCGAACCTGCATCCAGCAAAGCCGACGCCAGCGTGGTGGCCGTCGCCGAGATCCTGGCCGAGATGGGTCGACAGTTTGAACCGGGCGACAAGGACCTGAAGGCGGCCATCGCACAGTACGAATTCTTGCGCCACGAATATCCTGGCAGCAAATACCGCATTGAGGCGCTGTTCACGATCGGCCAGATCTACAAGGAAGACCTGGGCGACGTAGACGAAGCCCGTAGTACCTTCCAGGAGTTTCTGAAGCGATACCCACGCAGCGGGCTGGCACAGGTGGCCAGGGTTGCGCTCGCTGACCTGAACCAGCTGAACGCAAAGAGGAAAGGCAACGAAGACGCTCGCGCCGAGACCCGCGAGACGCCGGCTGCCGTGGCGGCGTCGCTGCCCACAGTGCAGAAAAAATCTGCGCTGGCGATGATCACTGGCATAAGGCACTGGTCATCACCGGATTACACACGCGTGGCGATCGATGTCGATACTGAGGTGAAGTATGAGGCGGGCCGGGTGCCCGGCCCCGACCGTATCTTCTTTGACTTGCCCGATAGCAGGCTGGCCTCAACGCTCGTCGGCAAGAGCTTCGACGTGCAGGATGGGTTCCTGAGGAAGATCAGAGTCGCCCAATATCAGCCGGGCGCTACGCGCGTGGTGCTGGAAGTGGATGATGTATCGGATTACTCGGCTTTCCTGCTACCCAATCCTTACCGCCTGATCATTGATATCCATGGACGCCAGCCTCATGCCAAGACGCAGCTGGCCAAGGCGGAGCAACCGGCCCCGCTGGCAGCGGAGGACAACTCCACTACCGAAGATGGTGGTGCCACAACGTCCCGATCTATCGTGACGGGAAATGTTTCGGCGACGGACGGCACAAAGAACGTGCGGGAGAGCGCTAAGCCCCAACCAGCTTCGTCCCTTCCGAATGCTTCGGGAGGAAGAGTCGCTTTGTCCCCTCGCTCGTCAGCCGCTCCCAGACCGAAGGTCGTCGTGGACGATAACGAAGACGACAACTCGCCAGATGAAGGGGCCGGGATCGAAAACAGTCCGTTTCTTGCCCCGAGCTTGGCCAAACCGACCGCCGCCAATTCCGCAGCCTTTAATCCCGCTTCGCACGATGATATTTCGACGTCGACCAACACCAACGTTCGCGCCTCCGGGGCCAAAAGGCCGGCAAAGTCGGGCGCGACGACAATTGCCAATGCGGCGAGCCCCGAAGATCCTCTATTCTCGGGCCCCGGCGACACGAGGGGACCCGAGTTGAAGGCGACGACGCAGCCGACGACAGCTCCCACGGCTGTCGCCGTCGCTCCCCGCGCGAAAGGCAGCAAGAAGATCACCAAGGTTCCCGCCAGCGACCTCCCCCCGACCCACGAAGCCGTGCCCACCGCAGCGGGAGACCGCAGCCTAACTCGTGCGCTCGGGCTGAAGATTGGCCGTATTGTTATCGATGCGGGGCATGGTGGACACGACACCGGCACCATCGGCCCCAACGGATTGATGGAGAAGGACCTTGTGCTTGACGTTACATTGCGGCTCGGCCGCCTGCTGGAAACGCGCCTGGGCGCGGACGTGATCTTTACCCGCGATGACGACACCTTCATCCCACTCGAAACACGAACCGCCATCGCTAACGAACATCAGGCGGACTTGTTCATCTCCGTGCATGCCAACTCCAGTCCGGATTCGTCGGCCCGCGGTGTGGAGACTTACTATCTCAACTTCACCTCCAACCCCGATGCGCTGGAAGTGGCGGCACGCGAGAATGCTGTATCGCAGAAGTCCATCCACGAACTCCAGGACCTAGTGAAGAAGATCACGCTCAAGGAAAAGATCGACGAATCGCGTGAGCTGGCCAGCGATGTTCAGCAATCGCTGTACGCCGGAATGGCTGGCCGCGACTCCTCGATTCGTGATCGCGGAGTCAAGAAAGCGCCGTTCGTCGTATTGATCGGCGCGAATATGCCCAGCATTCTGGCGGAGATCGCCTTTGTCTCCAACCCCACCGACGAAAGCAAGCTTGAGAAACCCGAGTACCGGGAAAAAATAGCCGAGTCGCTGTACAAGGGCGTGTCGAACTATGTTGGAGGCCTCAGCGGCGTAAAAGTGGCATCGAAGGTCAATAAAAATGCAGGCGAGTAAAGAGTCGTGAGCCGGCATCCAGTTCCCGGAAGGCGGCGCGATGGAGGCAGAGGGTCCACGCAAGACGCCTGCTGGAAACTTTGACGTGGCAGCAGTAGTCTAATGGGGTGGCTCTCTCCTGAGTCCTGTTCGGGCCGTACATGAACCGTCTTTGCACCTCTGTTCTTCTCGCCCTGATGCCGGTCGCCCTTGTCTTCGCCGCCGATGACTCTGCCTTTCTGCCCAAGTCTTTTGCAGGCTGGACACAGTCGGGCCCGGTCACGGTCGTTACCGACGCGGCACAGGCCGACTCGGCTTACCCTGGCATTCTGAAGGAGTACGGCTTCGTAGAATCGGAGACGGCTAATTATGTTCGCGGCGACGGACGCAAACTTACAATCAAGGCAGCCAAGTTCAAAGACGCCACTGGCGCTTACGGCGCCTTCACCTTTTACCGCCAACCGCCGATGAAGACCGAGCAGATCGGTACCAATGCTGCATCAGCCAACGAGCGCATCCTGTTCTTTCGCGATAACGTGCTGGTCGACGCGAACTTTGGCCGGCTTAGTGGCATGTCGGCAGCCGAACTTAGAGAATTAGCCGGGATGTTGCCGAAGGCGCAGGGTAACGAGGCCAATCAACCCAACCTGCCAAACTATCTGCCCAAAGATCATGCAGTGGAGAACTCTGCGAAATATATTCTTGGACCGCAAGCTTTGTTGGCCACGCATT
>Ga0306922_10001746_pt1 | contig 19767 bp, 15 predicted proteins | sample sta12Cox44000082_FD_203758 | JGI IMG/M metagenome (GOLD analysis project Ga0306922, IMG submission 203758) | Lab enrichment of tropical soil microbial communities from Luquillo Experimental Forest, Puerto Rico - statoxic.12C.oxic.44.000.082 (v2)... | ecosystem: Environmental > Terrestrial >... | reverse complement strand
GGCGGTCGCGGGCCTGCATCGATGCCAGGTGCAGTCGATGGCGCACACGCCGGCGATCGCCCATTTCAGCGTGATGCGCGACATCGGCGCCGACTACCGCAGCGGATGGATCGAAGCGCCGGCGCTCGAGCGCTACCGCAACCCCTACCGCGTGGGCTGGGAAGCATTCCTGCGGCATGTGGCCGCCGACGCGCCGCTTGCGTGCGACTTCGCGGCCGGCATTCGCGACGTCGCATTCGCCGACGCCTGCCATCGCAGCATACGGGAGCGCACCTGGGTTGCGTTGCCGGCGCCGGAGCACGGGCAGGTGCCCTGAAACTTGCTGTCGTCCCCGCGAAAGCGGGGACCCAGAGGCCTGTGGTTATGGGTTCCCGCTTACGCGGGAACGACAGCACACAAGCCAACCCCGCGAGGGGATAGCGTCACGCCGCCGCGGACTTGCCGATCAACTGCATCGACGGCTTAGTGCCGGGGTTGTCGTCCCCGCGAAAGCGGGGACCCATATTCCAGAGGCCGGTGGTTATGGGTTCCCGCTTGCGCGGGAACGACAGCAACTTCCCGCTTGGGCGGGAACGACAGCGGAGCGGGTCACGCCGCGGCGGCGGATTTGCCGATCGCGGCATTCACCCGCGGCATGACCTCCTCGGCCATCAACTGCATCGAATGCTTGTTGAGCGCGGGCTCGACCCAGTCCATGCCGGCGTAGACCAATTCGCCGAAAGCGCCGATCTCCTCGCGCAACGCCAGGATCTGGTCGACCACCTTGTTGACGCTGCCGTGGATCACGCAGTGATCCATGACGTAGTCGTGGGTGATCTCCTCGTCCGGCTGCTCCTTGTAGGACTTGAACACGTAGAGCCGGTTGCCGCGCTGCATCTTGGCGCGCATCTGCTCGTAATAGAACCGGTACGGGCTCTTCTCGTCGTAGCGGCCGTAGCGCGCCGCCGCCTTGTCGTCGTCGAGCACGCAGATCGCGCGCGCCACCCGCCAGTCCGCAACGTTGGCCTCCGCGCCCGCCTCGGCCTTGCCCTTGCAGTAATTCTGCCAGTGCGACTTCAAGTGCTTGGACAAGAGGAAGTTCGCCGACAGCGGATGGAAGTCGCGCTTTCCCATGTGCACGACGCCGGGCGAGAACGGGGCCACCACCGTACCCACGATCTCCGGCCGCGGCTTCTGGTAGGGCTTGGCCATGATGCCGACGCCGAGATCGAGCGTCATGGTGCGCGCGGTCGAGACCTTGTAGCGGTTGTCGGGAAAATCGATGTCGTAGGGAGGACCGCGCTCCCAGATGGCGAGGATGACGTCGATCGCCTCGGCGAACAGCTTGTTGCGATCCTCGTCGAGAATGCCGAGCGCCTCAGCGTCGGTGGTCAACGCGCCGGGGCTCACGCCCAGGATGAAGCGGCCCTCCGCCAGATGATCGAACATCGCCGCCTGCACCGCGATCAGCACGGGGTGCATATGCGAGAGGTTCGAGGTGCCGGTCGCGAGCTTGATCCGCGTCGTCGCCGGGATCAACGTGGCGTGGAACATCATGCTGTTGGTGATGGTCTCGCAGGCGTCGGTGAGGTGCTCGCCCATGAAGGCGTCGTAGAAGCCGAGCTTGTCGGCGAGGATGATGGCCTCGCGGTCCTCCTTGAGCGTCTCGGCCCAGTCGCGGTGCATGGGGTGCACCGGCATGGTGAAGTAGCCCAGCCTCATCCCCGTCTCCAGTCACGCGCAACCCAGCGATTGGGCCGCCGAAGCGGGCCATGTGGCCCAATTTGCCGCGCTGGCACAAGCATCAATTTGTGAGCCGGTCCATGCGCTGGGCCCATGCGCTGGGCTCATGCGCTGGGCCCACGCGTTCGAGCAGACCTCGACGGGGAGATTGCGCGCGCCGTCCAACTCGAAGATAGCGTGAAGATCGCCTGCGAGAACAATTTCGCGCGCTGACGGCTCACACGTCCGAGTTGCGGTTTTCGTTGTAAATAACAATCCGGAAACAATGGAGCGGATCCGGCCACACGTGAAGGTTGGTTCTTCACACGACGCGCGATAGCGTCGGACGCTTTCGCAGCCTTATTCACTTTTCAAACAGCCCATCTCGTTCCCGCGACGCGTTTTCCGCGCCCGGGTTTTGCATCGTTGCTTCGCACACCCGCAAAGAGGGTGGGCGGAGCGCCGATCCGCCGCCCCTACATCCTCGCGTCGCCTCGATTGCCCCAGGTTACTTCAAAGGCTTAAGTTTCTCTTCTTGCGCCGCCCTCACGCCACCTCTAGCATCCTCAGGGTACGTCGCTTAGAACTGGGATAGAACTCAGGGTAAAGATCATGCGCGCCTGGAACAAGCTTTCCGCCTCCTTCGTACGAAGCGTTCGTCGCGAGGGTCGCTACTCCGATGGCGGCAACCTCTACCTGCAGGTTGCCAACGGCGGCAAAAGCTGGGTCTTCCAGTATCAGCGTCATGGCCGCCAGCGCGACATGGGCCTGGGCAGCGCTCGCTCGGTCTCGCTCGCGTTGGCGCGAGAGCTGAGGGACAATTGCCACGTAAAGCTCGCCCGCGGCCTCGACCCGATCGAGGCCCGCAACAGCGCTGTGCTCGCCGCCCGGGTCGAGCAAGCCAAGCAGATGACGTTCCGGCAATGCGCCGAGGATTATCTCGCCGTCAACGCGAGCAAGTGGCGCAACGCCAAGCACCGCAAGCAATGGGCGACCACGCTCACCCGCTATGCCTATCCGGTGTTCGGCAATCTTTCCGTTGCGGCAATCGACAGCGGGCTGGTGTTCAAGGCCCTCAAACCGCTGGTTGATGACAAGGCGGTGACGGCGAGCCGCGTGCGGGGGCGCATCGAGACAGTGCTCGACTTCGCCCGTGCGGTCGGCCGCCGCGACGGCGACAACCCCGCCGACAAGGCCATCATCGGCCATTTGCTGCCGCTGCGCTCGGAGAAGGCTGACGTGAAGCATCAGCCGGCACTTCCCTTCGCGAAGTTACCGGCGTTCATGACAGAACTGCGCAAAATGCAAGGATTGCCGGCGCGGTTGCTGGAGCTAATCGTCCTCACCGGCATGCGCCCCGATGCAGTGCGGCCGGCGCGCTGTGCCGAGTTCGATTTGGCTGCGGCCGTGCCGGTGTGGGTGATCCCACAGTCCCGCATGAAGAACCTGGGACGCGAGCAGCGCGTGCCGCTCGTGGGCCGCGCGCTCGCCATTGCGCGGGAGCTGACCGCGGGCCGCGATGCCGAGGCCCTGATGTTCGGCAATGGCAAGCCGATCAGTCCTAACGCGATCCGCAAGAGCGTGCTGCCCAAGGTGCTTAAGGCTACCGGCCACGAAGCCCCGGCGGTGACGCACGGCTTTCGCTCGTGCCTCAAAGATTGGTGCCACGAGAGTACGAGCTTTCCGTATGAGGTGGTCGAGCAGGCGCTCGGGCATCGCATCAAGAGCTCGGTTGAACGCAGCTACCGGCGCGGCGATTTGTTCGAGCGTCGGCGCGCCCTGATGGCGGCCTGGGACCGCTACTGCAATGGGGAACCAGTCGCGGAGGTGATCGAGCTGCCGGCGGCCTGAACCGTGGCCGCAAACAAACCATCGCGGCCGCTCTACGAGGTATTTCTGGAGCGGGTCATTAGGATCGACGCGGTGCAGGGCTATCGCGCGGCCGTCATCGATGACCATACGGCGCAGTTCTTCGCCGAGGGCAGCCGCCCCGGGGTGTTCGGCGACTTCCAGTGGTCTCTGGACGCGCCGGAGGCTTTCCCCTGGGGGCCGATTGCCCCGGCGGAGCCCACGCCCGTTTCACCGGCCATGCAACGCGCGTGGGACGCGGCAGTCGCGGCCTTCGCAGAGTTCATCGCTGCGCTTGTCAAGGGCGAGCTGATCGCCAGCGGGAGGCATTTGGCAAGCGGCGTCCGCTGTGATCTCGATCCGGCGGAATGGACGCGTACTGGACTGATCCTCGATGTGCACGACGGTGACTTGATTCAGGTGCGCCACGGCAAGCATACGGTGCTGTGGGGGTCCATCACGCTGCGACCTGGGAACCCAGAACGAAAGCTTGGAACAGTTGATTGGGACGATTGGTGGAAGCACGAGGTCACTCGTCGGAAACAAGGTCTGCTCCCGAACAAGAAAGCCTACTTAGGCGAAGCCGAGCCGCAGATTAAGGAACGCTACGGTGTGACTACTGTGCCTCCCAGCGAGCTACGGCGCATAAAAGCCGCGTTGTATCGCGACGATTCCGAGCGGCCTAAGCGCCCAAACCGCAAGCAACCCAAGGGCAAGGGGTGAAAAGGCGCGATCCGATCTGTTTGTGGGAAGGCCGCCACAAAATTCCACAAAACACCACAGCAGGCCTGACGTGAATGGGGGCATGGTGGGGGCATGCCAAAGCCCTTGCCGCGAGTCCCTAACGTTGAGTCCCCCTTCGTCCTGCGGGCCGAGCTGCTGACCGTGGTGCCGCACTCCATGGCCACCATCGATCGGCTGGAGGCTAAGGGCCAATTTCCTAAGCGCCTCCGATTGGAGCCCACAAGCCGTGTGGCGTGGTTGCGCCGTGAGGTGACGGCATATTTGCGGCACCTCGCTAAGCGCAGGCAGCCAGCACAGGAAGATCTTCCAAGTGCGTAAGTTTGCTGCCGACGATGCAATGCAGCACGTGCTGCATCGGGACTACGAGACTCTGGCGTGCTGGAGCTGCAGAATGTGGGTGTCTGGAAATATGCCGGTGACGATGGAACTGAAATTTTATGCTGCGCCTTCTGTGTCGATGACGAGGCGGTGAAACTGTGGCTGCCCGGCGATCCGGTGCCGCCGGAATTTTTGGAAGCCGCCCGTGACCCAGCCTGGCTCACCTGTGCACATAATGCGCAGTTCGAGCTGGCGATCGAACATTTGATTATGCGGCGGAGGCACGGCTGGCCGAAGATTTCGCTTCGGCAGCAGCGCTGCACGATGGCCTCAGCGTTGGCGCTGGCCCTGCCGCCAAAACTCGAGCTGGTCGCTGGGGCGCTGGAGCTCCTGCACCAAAAGGACCGGGCTGGCCAGCGGCTAATGCTCATGATGAGCAAGCCGCGGAGGCCGCGCAAGGATGAAGATCCCGAGGGCCGCTACTGGTTCGATGACGAAGATCGGCGCCAGCGCCTTTATGAATACTGCCGCGAAGACGTGGAGATTGAGCGTGAGCTGTACCAGCAGCTGCGGCCGCTCTCGTCGGAGGAACAGCAGCTGTGGCTGTTGGACCTGTGCATCAACTGCCGCGGCTTCCACGTAGACCGCAATCTGGCCGCAGCTGCTCGAGCGATAGCACAGGCAGCCGTGCCAGAACTCAATGCGGAGCTCGCCCAGCTGACCGCGGGCGCCGTCACCAGCATCAATCAGGTAGCGCGGCTCAAAGTCTCGTTGGCGCACCAGGGTTGCATCACCAATACCCTGGACAAGACCGGAATTGAGAACCTGCTGGTGGCCGACAATCTGCCGCCAGCGGTGCGTCGCGCACTGGAGCTCCGTCAGAGTGGTGCTCAGGCTGCCGCCAAGAAGATTGATGCCCTGCTCGCCCGCTGTGACCGCGATGACCGCATTCGCGGCGGCCTGCGCTACCACGGCGCCAGCACAGGCCGCTGGGCCGGCAATGGGGTACAGCCCCAAAACCTGAAGCGGCCGCAAACCGAAGATGTAGACGCCGCCGTCACCGCCGTCACCACCGGCGACTACGCGCACGTTCGCAGCTTGTATCCCAAACCGCTAGCGGTGATCGGCGACATCAGCAGGTCGATGATCTGTGCCGCACCGGGACATCAGCTGATCGGCGCCGACTTCTCCAGCATCGAATCCAGGGTCCTGGCTTGGATCAGTGACGAGGAGTGGAAGCTCGATTCCTACCGTCGCTTCGATGCGACCCAAGATCCGCGCGATGAGCCCTACTGCATCACGGCCTGCAAGATCTTCTGCGTCCCGGACGGGACCTTCACCGCCGACTCGCCGGAGCGCAAAGTCGGCAAGGTCTGCGATTTGGCCTTCGGTTACCAGGGCGGCCTGAACGCTTGGAGGAAATTCGAGCCGGACCGCTTTAGCGACGCCGAAGTGGAGCAATTCAAACTCGAGTGGCGCGCCGCCCATCCGGCGATCAAACGCTTTTGGTACGCGATCGACCGTGCCACGTGGCAGGCGGTGCGCCAGCGCGAGCACGTGATCCGCTGCGGCCGGCTACTGCTGAAATGCACCGGCATGTTCTTGTTCATCAAGCTGCCGTCGCGGCGCAAGCTCGCTTATCCCTTCCCACGCATTGAGATCGAAGACCTAGAGCACGAAGTCGTCGTGTTCAAGGATGCCTCTTCGGGCCAGTGGCGCGACTGCCGCGGTGGCAATGGCGCCTATGGCGGCCTATGGACTGAGAACATCGTCAGCGCCATCAGCCGCGACCTGCTCGCCGCAGCGCTCATGCGCATCGAGCGCGCCGGCTATCGCGTCGTGCTGCATGTGCACGATGAAATCATCAGCGAAGTGCCGATCGGCTTCGGCAGTACCGAGGAATTCACCAAGCTAATGACCGTTTCGCCGAGCTGGGCTGTGGGCTGCCAATCGCAGCCAAAGCCTGGTGCGGCCCGCGCTTCTGCAAGAGTTGAAAGGAGAACTGCGTTTCGATTTCGGCTGACGCCCGAGCCCTATGTGCAACACAAACAGACAGCAGGAGGCAAACATGGTGCTGCTTGCATCGTCGTTTGACCAATCGAAATACCTGCGCGCAGAAGATCTCACTCAGGAGAAGCTTCTGCGCATCAAGTCTGTCACCGAGGAGCTAGTCGGCCAAGGTGCCGATCAGGAGAAGAAGCTGGTGGTCTGGTTCACGAACAGCCCGAAGGGGCTGGTGCTGAACCGAACCAACAACCGAACGATCCGCGGCGCCTACGGTGACGACGTTGCCGGCTGGATCGGCAAGCTGATCGTGGTGTTCCCAACCCAGGCAGACTTTCGCGGTCGCCCGGTAGGTGCACTGCGGGTTCGTATCCCACCGCCGAAGCAAGCAAAGACGTCGGTAGGCGATGCGCTCAACAGCTTTGCTGCGCCACCGGCACAGGAAGCGGCCAAACCTGCCGCAGCAACAAAGTCGGCCCCGGCAGCGCCGCCGGAGCCGGAAGCGGATCCCGATCTGGACGACGAGATCCCGTGGTGACGACTGGCGGGTGGATGTTGACTGACACCCACCTGCCCTTCTGCTGAACGCGCCTGTGGACAAGCGCGACGACCAGAGTTTCAAGCCTACCATACTGCGAGGCGACTTCTCCAACCCGCCGCCTGCGCTGGCGCCACTGCGCACGCGACCGCAGTGGGTAATCTGGCGGCTGACCTGGCGCGCCGGTCATTGGACCAAACCGCCCTTTCGCTGCGATGATCCGCATCGGTTTGCCAGCTCCGCCGATCCTAGCAGCTGGAGCTCGTATGAAGCCGCGGTAGCAGCGGCAGCAGCCGGCGATGGCATCACCTACGTGCTGACGCCAGAGGATCCCTTCGCCGCTGTTGACATCGACCACGTGCGGGATCCGGTGACCGGCACCATCGAGACCTGGGCGCAGCGCCTGCTTGACCAGGCCAACCACAGCTATGTCGAGATCAGCCCCTCCGGCTTTGGCTTGCGCATCTGGGGCACTGCCAACGGCGAGGAGCTGCACCGCAAATTCGAACTCGACACCGGGGCGCTGGAGCTCTTCCGGCGGACTCGCAAGCCGTTGACAGTAACCGGGCTGCAGCTCGGCAAGAGCCAGCAGCTCGGCCCGATCGATGCACTGCTTGATCGTGCCGTTATCTGGGCGCAGCTGCATCAGCAGAAGCTCAGCAGGGCCAAGCCAGCGAGCACCATCGTCACTCCGGGAACGGCGGCGCAATACAGCATTGATGCAATCGAGCAGATTGTGCGGGAAGGCGCCCCTGCCGGCGCCAACCGCAGCGACACTTTTCACGCCATCGTCGGGCACTATCTCGGCTGCGGCTGGAGCGTTGAGCAGATTGTGGCCCTGCTCGAGCAGCATTCCGACGGCGTCGGCGGACGCTATCTCGCCGAAGGTCGACTCGCTGGCGAAGTCGAGCGCAGTGCACAGAAGTACCGAACAATCGAACAGCCTGAGCTCTGGAGCACCACCGACTGGAAACAGAAGTCAGAACCACACAAGCCAGAATCGGAGCCGGAGCCAGAGCCAGAGCTGGAGGAGGATCCTCCAATTGCGGAGCCAGAACTGGAGGAGGATCCTGCGGTAGCGGAGCCAGGGCTGCCGCCAATGTTTGCCCACGGGGATCCGGATCCGCGGCCGGTCAAGCGCTGGACCATTCGAAAGCTGATGCCGGCCTGCGGCTGCGGCCTCCTGAGCGGGCAATGGGGAACCTACAAATCGTTCATGGCGCTGGAGATCGCCGCGGCGGTAAATGACCGGGCAGCCGTTCAACACCTACCTGGTGCGGCGCCAGTGCGGCGTCTTGTTCCTGCCCGCCGAAGGGGCCGATGAGATGCGGGTGCGGCTCGAAGCACTCGTGCGCGAAAAATGCGGAGGTATCGCACGCGCCCCGTTTCGCTGGTTCGAGGCAGTGCCGATGTTGCTGCACCAAGGCGGCCTGGAGTTGCTTGTTGCCATGGCTCGGCAAGCCGATGCGTCGTTGCAGCAGGAGTTCGGGCTGCCGTTGGGCTTGGTGTTCATCGACACGGTTGCAGCCAGCGCCGGCTACGCCATGCAAGGTGCGGAGAGCGACAGCGCAGTCGGACAGCAGGTGATGCGGGTGCTGCGGCAGGCTGCGGAAGCGACCGACAGCTTCTGGTGTGGCATCGATCACTTCGGCAAGAACATCGACCATGGCACCCGCGGCAGCTCCAGCAAGGAGGCAGCCGCCGACCTGGTACTGGCCTGCCTGGGCCAGCGCGAGCTTAGCGGCCGGGTGCTGAACCTGCGCCTGGCGGTGCGCAAGTGCCGCGGCGGCCCCACGGGTCAGGAATTCCCGTTCAGCATGCGCGAGGTGGACGCATCCGCAACCGGATGAGGAGGGCAACCCCATCACCACCCTGGTGGTGGATTGGACGGCACCCGCTGCAGCACCAGCGGGACCTGCTCCGGATCCTTGGGAAGCTGAGCGTCGCACTGATGCGCGGCAGGCGATGCTGCTGCTAAAGCGGGTGCTGATGGCGAAGCTAGCTGAGCACGGGGTAGTGCTTGAGCTCACCACTGGCGGGCCAACGGTGCGCGGCATCGATCAGGAGCTCGTGCGCGAAGAATTCTATCAGCAGACCCCGGCTGATGGCACCGAGCGCCAAAAACAAGACTTCCGGCGCAAACGCCTCGCTCGGACCGTCAACCGCGCCATCGAGAAACGGCTGATCGGGATGCGGGAGATCGGAGCTGTCACGTACCTCTGGCTGCTCCCCAATCAACCCAGCGAAGAGGACGACTTCTAGAGAGGAGCGAATGCTCGATACCTGACGGATATCGATACAACCGTTGGCTAGCGGACACTTCGACTACAACTAAAACCGAAGTGTCCGCATGAAGTGTCCGCACAAGGCTGGAGAAAAAGTTAAGCAAGATCAATGATCTTAGTTTCTGCACAGGCAGCCACCGGGGCTGCGGACACTTCACTTCCCCCTATGGGTGAAGTGCAAGTGTCCGCACATAAATCCCGGTGAAACTCTACCGCCGAAGTGTCCCGCCGGCTGCGGACACTTCATCCACATCCATAGGGAAGCTCGAAGTGTCCGCACGGGACGGGCGCTTGTGTGTGCCGGTCGATGTGTTTTGTAGTTCCCGGCTTTCGTGCGGATAGTGCGCTGGAAGTGCGAGTGCCAGAGACTACTCCCTCTTCGAGCCGTCGTTACGAATACGCCAACGGGGGGGCGGAACAAAAAATCCTGATTGCCCGTTCCAAAGTCGCGGCTGCGATCGCTCGCAGAGTTAGTTTTGTGCATAATATCAATGGGTTATGACACAAAACTTCTCTCCCGGGACAGGCATAGGTGGGGCTAGGAAAGGTCGGGTCGGCAGCAAAGAGCCTCGGTTTATCGCAGGTTTAGTGGCATTAATTACGAACGCCTCAATATGTGGTAGGCTACGCCTGGCCTCCGACAGGTCGGGTAATCAAGCATGGGCCTCCGAGGACCAGGTGCGAAACCTGTGATGGCGCGGCGCCACGCGCTCGAGGCGGCAGCTTCGTGCTCGTACCCCTGGGACCCCGGGCTCTCCCGCGCCGGTCGAGTGATTAGCTTCCTCGAAGACCTTGAGATCAGCACCGGCAAGCATGCGCGCACGACGCTCCGTCTGCGCCCGTGGCAGCGGAGGTTCGTCGAGACTGTCTATCGCGAGAACAAGCGCGGCATTAGGCCGATTCGCACGGCTGTTTTAAGTATGGCGAGAAAGAACGGCAAATCGCAACTCGCCGCCGCCTTAGCGCTCTGCCATCTCTGCGGCCCTGAGGCGGAGAGCCGAGGTGAGGTTTACTCCTGTGCCAACGATCGCTTTCAATCGGCACGGATTTTCAATGAGATGGTCGCGTTAATCGATCGCCACCCGGCGCTGTCCGCGCGCACGAACGTGACCTCCTTTCGGAAGGAAATCCATGATCTGGTGAACGGGTCGATTTACGTAGCGCTAACCGCAGAAGCGAAGACGAAGCTAGGGCTCTCCCCGTCTTTTGTGATCTATGACGAGCTTGGCAGCGCCGACGGGCGCGCGCTTTTCGATGCCATGGATAGCGCTTTGGGTGCGCGAGAAAATCCGCTGATGCTGGTGATCTCCACCCAAGCGGCCGATGACTTCGCGCCGATGTCCCAGCTCATCGACTACGGCCTTCAGCTGAAGGGCGGCGATATCCGCGATCCCGCCTTCCATCTGACCCTCTACAGCGCCCCCGAGGACGCCGATCCGTGGAGCAAAAAGGCCTGGCGTGCCGCCAATCCGGCCTTAGGTGATTTTCGCTCGCTCTCGGACGTCGAGCGGCTTGCAAAACAGGCGCAACGCATGCCCGCACGCGAGAATGCCTTCCGCAATCTCATTCTCAACCAGCGCGTTGCTGCCGAGGCGCGGTTCATGGACTCTGCCGCGTGGCGGGCCTGCTCCGGCGAGCCTGACATCCCCGTCGGCGCTCGCGTCTATGCTGGACTTGATCTCGGCGCTACCCGTGATCTGAGCGCCTTGGCGGTCGTCTACCAGGACGCTGCGGGCGTTTTTCACACGAAACTCGTCTGCTGGCTTCCGGGCAATCTGCAGGAGCGTAGCGAGCAGGACCATGCCCCCTACAGCGCGTGGGCGAAGCTCGGATTCATTACGCCGATCGGGCCGACCACTGATCCGCGTGTCATCGCGCACAAGATCGCCGAGTTGAACGGGCAGAACCGCATCATGTTGCTCGCCTTCGACCGTTGGCGCATCAACGGTCTGAAGCGTGAGCTTGATGCCATCGGCTGCCACGTCCCGCTCGAGCCGCATGGCCAAGGTTATAAAGATATGAGCCCAGCGGTCGATATCGTCGAGCGACTGGTCGTCCAGAAGAAATTACGTCATGGGGCACATCCGGTCCTGACTTGGTGCGCCGCCAACGCGGTGGTCACCCGCGATCCGGCTGGCGGACGCAAATTCGACAAGGCGAAATCGACGGGCCGCATCGACGCGCGCGCTCGCGATGGCGCTCTCCTTGGCGCTTCTCAGGGCCGCAAAGCCAATCGATATCGAGGCCCTCATCGGTTGATGCCCGAGCTAGCGGCTTTTCCCATCTCTGCCACACCAGCGCGAGCGTCACCGATCGCGGAAGTCCGACGCCGTTTTTCAAGGTTTGCGAAGCGGCTTCAACGAGATCCCGCAACAGCATTCGGAAGTTCGAATCCTGCCGCCCTGAGGATGCAGTCAGCTGCGAACAAGTCTCCGCACCAAATTCCCTGCTGGAAATTAACAGGGAATTTTGCAGAATCCGGCCATCCACCGCAATTCTCGTGGCTGATCGATCGGCGGATTCAATAGCTTACAGCCAAATTCCCTACGCAACGGAACAGGGAATTTTGAAATGCATATCAGGGAATTTTTTTCGAGGAACAGGGAAATTTGATCAAGCAACGCCCCGACTCTCCTCGGCGGACCTCGCAGTGGATTTCGCTGCGCTCAAACCGACCCCATTAGCCAAGTCAACTATGCCGCTCGGCTGATCGCTCGGCATCTGTGAAAATGGTATTGCTAAGCTGCCGCTGGGCAGATCGAAAGCAAACCCGGACAAAGGGGCATGACGACTGGCCCTCTACTGCCCGTGCGGCCAGGTCGAAACAAAGGAGGTCGGATTTCTCGGCACAGGCCGGATGGGCAAGGTCATGGCGGCGAACCTGCTGAAGGCAGGAACCCGGTGCGTGCATGGGACAAGTCATCCGAACCATTGCAGGCCATGTTGCGGCGAACTAGGGCGCGGACTTCATTTGCCGCACAGATCGGAGGTCTGCTTTCGGGGAAACAAGGCGGAAAGCGACGGAGGTACCCATGAAAGATCTTCGACTGGCAGCGATCTCAACGGTCGCGATCACGAGCGTGTTGCTGATCTTGACGTCGGGCTACACGGGACTTGCCCAGACCCCGGCGCCGCCGCCGACCTTGGCGCCGCCGCTGATCTCGCTCGCCGAAGCACGCGTCGTCATCGACGGCGCGATCGCGTTCACCCGCGAGCAGAATTTGAACATGGCGGTCGTTGTCGTGGACGCAGCGGGAAATCTGGTGTCGGCCGACAAGATGGACGGTACTACGATCAACAACACTCGCTTTGCCGAAGGCAAGGCGTTCGCTTCGGCGATTCTACGGCAAACCACGGAAGTCCAACCTCGCAAAGGACCGCCCGGACCGGTACTTCGGAATCATGAACATGTATCCGGGCAAGGTCTATCTCGTTGGTGGCGGAGTGCCGCTCACCGTTGACGGCCGACTCGTCGGTGCAGTGGGCGTTGCCGGATTACCGCAAGGCGTTGACGAGAAAGCAGCGCGGGCCCGTCCGGACGGTTGACGTCGCCCGCGACGACCGTTGCTCGACCGCTTTTGTCGAGCCGGTAGACGTTGGTCGGCAATTCCTGCGTGTCGATGACGCCGGAATAGTTGCTGGTGATGCCGTAGACCGGATCAGTAAACCAGATCGAGTCGTCGGATCTCACCACGATATCGTTCGGCGAGTTGAGCCGCTTACCCTCGAACTTGTCGATCAACACCGTGATCGTTCCGTCGTACTCCGTGCGGGTGACCCGTCGCCCGGCGTGCTCGCAGGTGAGGAGCCGACCCTGGCGGTCGCGCGTAAGACCGTTGGGCTTGTTCGCCGGTTTGCGAAAGATACTGACTTGCCCCGTCTCCTCATCCCAACGGGTGATGCGATCGAGCGCGGCATCGGACCATAGGAGATAGCGGCCATCGCCGAACCACACCGGTCCCTCGGCCCAGCGCATGCCGACGGCGAGGCGTTCGATACCGGCATTGTTGAGGCGATACTTCGCGAAGCTCGGATCGAGAACCTCTATGGCCGGGTCTGGGTAGCGGTCGCTCGGCTCCCACGCGGCCAAGGCGCGCGGCGCGGCCGCGGCTGTCAGGGCGCCGACGCCGGCGGTGAGCACGTCACGTCGTGAGATGCGCATGGCATTTCTCCCTCGTCGCTGCGACCGTGATTGGTCGAGCGCTTGCGCATCTTACTCAACGTAACATCGAGAACGAATGGACCGGCGCGGTGGCTGAACGGGGCGAGGAAGTTCGGGCATTGGGCCGACCAATGCTCCGCGGACTTCGAACCATTATCGCCGGGCTGTTCTGCCTGGATTGCATTGCATGGTCGCTGCGCGCGAATATGATTTTTGAGCGAAAACCTCGTATGCTTCCGCAACGGGACGCATCTATCGGGGCGGATCTTCGGGAACGATGCAAGCATGAATTCGATCAAGACGACGGCGATACTGGCAATGCCGGTGCTGGCCGCGGCGGCAGCGATGGGCGCAAACGTCTTCGCGCAGGACGCAAAGGCGCCGGCGAAGGATTACAATCAACGCGCGCTGGAGATCTACGAGTTCAGGAAGGCAGCGGCGAGCGGGCCGGAACGAGGGCAGGAAATTTTTTATTACAAATGCTGGTTTTGCCACAACGAATTCGTGCAGGGCATCCCGCAGCTCAAAGGCCTCTATCAGAAATCCAACCTGCTGTCCGGCGAGAGCGTGAACGACGACACGGTGAAAGAGAAAATCCGCAACGGCGGCGCCGGCATGGCAGCGTACAAGTACACCTTGAATGATGCGGACCTGAACGACCTCGTGAGCTACCTGCGGGAAAAGTGCTGCTGGGATTCCAATACACCCCCGCTTAATCCGCGCTACCGCATGCGCTGACACGGAGGAAACCATGGTCGCTTGCATCGGGCGTGGTCGTTGGCTGCTTTCGCCGACCGCAGTGCTCGCGTCGTTCATCCTGCTCGCGCAGGCCGCACACGCGCAGACCGCATCGCAGCTCTTGGGCGGCCCGCATGGCGTCGTCAAATCCGCAAATGGCGAGCTGCTCGAAGGGATCATGGTGCAGCTGATCGCGCAGAAGAACGCGATCCGAACCACGGTCTACAGCAATGCGGACGGACGCTACGAATTCCCCAAGCTCGAGCCTGGAACCTATACCCTTCGAATTGCGCGGCCGCGCGAATTTCATCCCTTCGTCAGGGAGAAACTCGACATCAACGGCCCGGCCGAGCTAGCCGACATTACGCTGACGCGGGTGGCAAACGCGGCATTGTTGCCGGCGCTTCCCGAAATCGCGGCGCAGATGACCGGATCGGAATGGCTGCTGAGCCTATCGGGAACCGGCGAGGAAAAGAGGCTTCTGACGGTCAACTGCAACTGGTGCCATTCGTATCAGCAGATTTTCCGCAATCGCTACGACGAGCACGGCTGGGCTCAGATCGTCAATCGCATGACGAAAGGCGCGGGCTCGCCGCTCATCAACATGAACCCCCGCGGACGCTTCAACGACGAGGATACGGCAAAATTGGTGAAATGGCTGGCGACCGTGCGGGGCCCGGATTCCAAGGATCCGCCGTTTGTCGCGTTGCCGCGGCCGCAGGGCCGCCAGACCAGGGTCGTCATCACCGAATACGAATTGCCGCGCCTCGAGCTTGCCACGCATGACGTGTGGGGGGATTCGAAAGGAAATATCTGGTACAGCCCGCACCGCAGCTCCTACATCGGCCGACTCGATCCGCGCACCGGCGCGGTCAAGGAGTATCGGGTGCCTGTAGTCGATGGCGGCGTGCTTCCGGGCACGCATTGGATTTACGTGGACAAGAACGACATCGTATGGGGCTCGGAGAACTGGGGGCACAGCATCTGGCGCTTCGACCCCACGACGGAAGAGTTCACGCGGGTGCGCTGGAATGTTCCGGAGCCAGTGAATTCGCCGATGGGCGGCAACTACGCGCTCGATCCGGACGGCTTCATCTGGCGCGCACGCGGCAAGGCTGTCGCCAAGATCGGCGCGCTCACCGGCGACACGATCCTGCGATTCCCGCTCAAGAAGTTCACGGGCACCTACGGCAGCGCGGTGAGCAGGGACGGCAGGTATTTCGGCGGCGGCGCGTGGCCGCGCGACGGCGTCGTCGTGGCCGACACCCAGACCGGCGAAGTGTTCGAGCCTGACTGCAGCGCCAATTGCGGCCCGGCGCGGGGAGAATTTGATCCGCAAGGGAATTATTGGTCGGGCGGCCGCGGCGGTATGCTGGTGAAGTTCGACATCGCCAAGAAGCGGTTGTTCGAGTACCCGCTGCCGACCCCCTACGCCTCCATGTACAGCGCCCAGGCCGACAAGAACGGCGAGATCTGGGCCGGCGAAATGCACGCGGGCCGCTATCTTCGCTTCAATCCGAAGACGGAGCAATTTACCGAATACGTGCTGCCGGAGCCCTACGGCATCGATCGCGAAACCTGGATCGACAATTCAACCGACCCCGTGACCGTCTGGTACGTGGACCACGACGGCTGGATCGTGCGCATCCAGCCGTTGGACTAGCGATTGGACAGACGGGCGTACGGAGCGAGCGACATGCGCGATCGCGGTCCTAGGATTGCGCGCGTTCGACCGTTGGAGGAATGACGATGTGCAAGCAGTGCGATCGGACGACGCCTGCGACGGCGGATCTAAGCGGCCAGGGTCAAGGCCCCGTCGGCGGAACGTCGCGACGCAGTTTTCTCAAATCGAGCGCCGCGCTCGCGACCGGCGGAGCCGCGGCGCAAGCGCTGTCGAGCGACGCCTTTGCGCAAGGCGCCGGCGCTGCCGACGGCGAGCTTGCCCGCATGCAGGGTGAACGCCGCATTCTACTCAAAGGCGGCGTCGTGCTCACCCTCGACCGGCAGGTCGGCGACTTCGCGCAGGCGGACGTGCTGATCGAGGGAGGCAAGATCCGCGAGGTTCGGCCGAACATCGAGGTATCGCGCGATGCGGTCGCGGTCATCGACGCCGCGAACCGAATTGTCATTCCCGGCTTCGTCGACACCCACAGCCATTCCTACCAGGGGCTCCTGCGCAACATCCTGGTGAACGGCCTGCTCAATCCCGACTACAACCGCGACATTCAAAACATCCTCACGCCTGCCTATCAGGCAGCGGATGCCTATGCCGGGATGCTGGTGACGGCGCTCGGCTTCATCGACATGGGCACGACCGCGATCGTCGATATCTCGCAGGTTTCGCACACCCCGGAGCACAGCGATGCCTGCATTCGCGCGTTACAGGACTCCGGTATCCGCGCAGTGTTCGCCTATCACCGCGGCGCCGGCCCGGCGGCGCAATATCCGCAAGACATCAAGCGGCTGCAGCGGACTTATTTTAGCTCCAAGGATCAGCCGCTGACGCTTGCCTTGACGGCCAACCTCAATGCCAACGTGTTCGCGCTCGCGCGCGAGGTCGGCGTGCCGATCGTGCAGCATCTCGTCGGCAACGACCTCAGCGCGCCCCTCATCGAGCTCGGACGCGCCGGGTTGCTACGGCCAGGCGACGAATACATCCATTGCCTCGGCATCGACGACGCGGCGTGGCGATTGATCAAGGACAGCGGCGGCCATGTATCGATCTGCGCGCCCATCGACATGGCGATGGGCCATGGCATGCCGGCGATCCAGGAGGCGCTCGACCATGGCTTGCGGCCGTCGCTGAGCTCCGATCACGGCGTGACCATTGCGCAGGATTTCTTCACGGTCATGCGATCGACGTTCACGCTACAGCGGCTGCTGATCCTGCAACGTGCCCGCAAGGGCGAGCAAAACCTGCCGCCGCTGCTCAGCTGTCGCGACGTGCTCGAACTCGCCACCATCGAGGGCGCGCGCTGCGCCAATCTTGCAGATCGAATCGGCACGCTCACGCCCGGCAAGGACGCCGATATCGTCGTCTTGCGCGCCGATCGACTCGACGTGTGGCCGCTCAACAACGCAGCGGTGACGGTCGTGAGCATGATGAATCCAAGCCACAGCGAAACGGTCTTCATCGGCGGAAAGGTAAAGAAGTGGCGTGGTAATTTGGTGGGCGTCGACGTGCCGGCCGTGTTGCGGCTGGTGGAGGAGGCGCGCGACGGCGTCCTGCGTCGGGCCAACTATGCAAAAAACCTGCTCGGCTGACGCGCGCGTCGATGGCCAGAATCGGGGAGCCAAAGGGGACTCGCTGGGACGGCCGCGGCTGACCCCGAGTGAGGTGACGACGCGGATCTGCGGACGAATCGATTGAATGCCCTCGCGGCTCGATCCCATTTCGACATTGATCGAGGCCGCGATGAATCGATGAGGGAACGACAATGATCGAGCACAGAACCAGCGAGCGGACAGCACCTGCAACTCCAGAGACGAACAGTTGCGATGGCAGCGCAGCGCCGATGAGCTCGCGTCGGCTTTTTCTCAAAGCAAGCGCGGCCCTCGCCGCGGGCGCAACTGCGGCGCAAGCCTTGCCCGAAGCAGCCGTGGCGCAGGGCGCATCCGATGTCGAGCTCAACCGTGTGCTGCAGCAGCGCCGCATCCTGCTCAAAGGCGGCGTGGTGTTAACGCTCGATCGAGGCGTTGGCGACTTCGCGCAGGCGGATGTCCTGATCGAGAACGGCAAAATCCGTGAGGTGCGGCCGAACATCGTCGCATCGGATGACGCGGCCGCGGTGATCGACGTGTCGGATCGAATCCTGATTCCCGGCTTCATCGATACCCATAGCCACTCCTACCAGGGCATTCTGCGCAACATCCTGTCCAATGGCCGCGTCGATCCCGACTACAATCGCGACATCATCGGCAAGCTCACTCCCGCGTTTACGCCTGCGGATGCCTATGCCGGGATGCTGTCGACGGCGCTCGGCATGATCGAAACGGGGACGACGGGTGTCGTCGACGTGTCCCAAGTCAACAACACGCCGGAGCACAGCGACGCTTTGATCCGCGCGCTGCAAGATTCCGGCATCCGCGCGGTCTTCGCCTATTCGGACGGAAAAGGGCCTGCCGTACAGTACCCGCAGGACATCTCCCGACTGCAGCGGAGCTATTTCAATTCGAGGGACCAGCTGATCACGCTCGCGCTGGGCGCACCTCCCGATCCCAAGATGTTCGCGCTCGCGCGCGGGGCTGGCGTCCCCATCGTCGTGCACGTGCGCAACGTGCTGTCCCGGCGCAATGACGGCGAGAAGCTGCTGCAGCTCGCTCGCGCCGGGCTGCTGCGACCGGGCGACGAATACATTCATTGTCTGCATTTCCCGGCCGACACTTGGCGTTTGATCAAGGATACCGGCGGTCACGTGTCGCTCTCGCCTGCGATCGAGATGACCATGGGGCACGGAACCCCGGCGATCCAGGAGGCGCTCGACAACGGCGTGCGGCCCAGCCTCAGCTCCGATCATGCCGTGACGCTGTCGTCGGATTTCTTCACGCTGATGCGATCGACCGCCATCGCGCAGCGCTATTTCGTCCTGCAACGCGGGCGCAACGGCGAACAGAACCTGCCGCCGCTGTTGACGTGTCGGGAGGTGCTCGAGTTCGCCACCGTCGAGGGCGCTCGTTGTGCCAATCTCGACGGCAAGGTCGGCACGCTGAGCCCGGGCAAGGACGCCGACATCGTCATCCTGCGCGCCGATCGACTCGACGTCTGGCCGCTCAACAATGCACCGGGAGCGGTCGTCAACCTCATGAACCCGACCCACGTCGAGACTGTCTTTATCGCCGGGAAGGTTCGCAAGTGGCGCGGCAGCCTCGTGGGCGTCGATGCGCAACGCGTGCGCCAACTCCTGCAGGAGTCGCGTGATGCCGTCGTTCGGCGGGCTGGATTTGAGATGAACCTTCTGGGCTGAGAACACGCGAACATCGAGAGCGCTGCTATTTGTCCGCTTTTGCAAAGCGGACATGGCCTCAGCGACGCGTGAGGCTGACGCCCCTATTCCATAAGGCAGTTTGGGCCGGTGTCCATAAGTGGAGGCCTTCAGCTGCCTCTGGCGCGGGGCCGGATGCTCGCCAGTGCGGTACGCTAAAACAATGCCTTGAGCGCGGCCGCTGTAGCGAATGCCTGAGCATCGCCGTTGATAAACCCGGCGATCTGAAGACCGAGTGGAAGCCCTTCATCCTGCAGCACAGGCAGCGAGATCGCGGGGATGCCGAGTAATGAAGCATGCACCGTACAATTGGGATCTCCGGTCGAGTCCAGGCCTAAGGGCGCAGCTGCCGGCGTCGCCAAACTGATGCAAGCGTCGCAATCGGCTTCCAGCTCCGCGTAGCACGCGCGCACTTTGTCGCGGTGAGCAAGGTCTTGCCGATAATGG
>Ga0306922_10001743_pt1 | contig 19788 bp, 16 predicted proteins | sample sta12Cox44000082_FD_203758 | JGI IMG/M metagenome (GOLD analysis project Ga0306922, IMG submission 203758) | Lab enrichment of tropical soil microbial communities from Luquillo Experimental Forest, Puerto Rico - statoxic.12C.oxic.44.000.082 (v2)... | ecosystem: Environmental > Terrestrial >... | reverse complement strand
CGATGACGCGCGCCGGGCGGCCCACAAGAAAGCCGCAGCGTGGCTTGACGAGCACAAAGACGGTGAAACTCTCCCGCCGTGAACGCACTACGGCTTGCCCTTGTCGAGTTGAAAAAGCTCTAGGCGATCATTATCCGTCCAGGGTTAACGCCGGCCTTCTCGATCTCCTCGTCGGCGACTTCGGCGGCATTTACGGGGAAAAGGCATGCCCCCGGTGTTCCTCGCAGCCGGTTACAGGGACCGCCCCGACATCGCCGAAGGCCTGGCCAACTTGTACCTCAAATACAAAGCCGTGAAAATCCCCGCCGAACTCCACATCTTCGCCAAATGCCGGGCACGGTTTCGGCTATCGGCACGATGCCAAACCCAGCGCTGCGGCCCGTTGGCCCGAACGCTTCACAGAGTGGCTTGGCGACAGTGGATTATTGAAGTAGCCTCAAGTCGATTACCGCCATGATACCGGGGAAGACCCCAACCCGAAGAGATAGAATTTAGGCAAGTCTCAGAGAGGGTGTTAACTGCTGTGTCGAAGTTTCGAGTCTCTTTCGGGGAGCTAGTTGATATGGAGCGAAATTTCGCGACATCAGGGGTGGGCTGAAGAAGTAGAAGCAGTCCGCGCAGCGACCCCCACAACGGGGTCCCAAGCGCAGGGCACGGTTTTGGGGCCAGCCGCTCGGCCTGCCGGGGGGAGGAGCGGGCGTCCGCAAGGCGTTAGTTATTTCTCTCGCTTCACCATCCAAAGCCGCACCGTGCTGTCGCTGCTTGTGGAGGCCAAGAGCTTGCCGTCGGGGCTGAACGCGACGGAGTGGACCCCGCCGGCATGGCCTTTGATCGTTTCCGTTTCCTTGCCCGTCGCGGCAAGGAAGGAGCGGTTTTCGTGTCAGGATAAGCGCCAAATTGGTGCTCCCGGCGGAGGCAACGGTGCTAAATAGCGTACCTATCCGCACAGGCGGCGTCAACAATAATGGGCCAATAGAATTAGGCAAGTCTCAGAGATGGTGTTAACTGCTGTGACGAAGTTTCGAGTCTCTTTCGGGGAGGTAGTTGATAAGGAGCGAAACTTCGCGACAATGGAGTTAACGCAAAAAAGCCGCACTTGTTACGCGCGGAGGAGAAATAAGATGTCATCCTGTTCCTCATTTAAGGCGGCGACGTTGCCCGAACACCAAGTCCGCCGCCGCGCCCTGGTCGAGGTTGAGTGAGTATCCAAAATCCGGGCGGAAAAAAATTGGCGGTCTTCCAACCGTTCGAAGCACTACTTTGTGGAGATCCACTCGTGGGAGCCGAACCCATGCCTACGGGCAACTTGAGCCAATTTCTGCGCCGCCTCACGCGCGGGATGACTGCGGAAACGCTTGGTGAGCAAACCGACCGGCAGCTCATCGAGCGTTTTCTTGGCTGCCGGGACGATTCAGCCTTTGAAGCTCTCGTGCGCCGGCACGGACCCATGGTCTACCGAGTCTGCTGGCGTGTCTTGCAGCAGGCCGAGGACAGTGAGGATGTGTTTCAGGCAACGTTCCTGGTCTTGGCCCAAAGGCTGTCCACGCTGCGCAAACGGGAATCCTTGGCCAGTTGGCTTCATAGTGTCGCTCACCGGCTGGCCCTAAACGCGCGATCGCAAGCTGCTGCGCGCCGGCGTCACGAAGGACATGCTCACGTAGCTCGGATTGTACTATCGGACGATATTCCTTGGAAAGAGGCTCGTCTGGTTCTGGATGCAGAATTGCAGCAACTGCCCGAGAAATGGCGGCTGCCATTGGTCCTCTGCTGCCTCGAAGGTCTTACGCAGGAAGAGGCCAGTCAACAGTTGGGCTGGAGCCCGCGGACGGTATTGCGGCGGCTGAATGAGGCGCGAGCCGCGCTTGGCCGTCGCCTGACTCAACGTGGCGTTGTGTGGTCAGCCGCATGCTCGGCCGTTTTGCTCTCCAACTGCGGCGCCTCTGCCGCGCCGCCAGCGCGGTTGATCGGTTTCATCGTAGACGCCGCGACCCGAGTCGCGGCAGGCCAAGCGGCGAGAACCGCGGTCGTGTCCGCCAAGGTCGCCGCGCTAACACAAGGAGCGCTGAAAATGCTTGTCCTTGCCAAGATCAGAATCACGCTGGTGTGCATCACGATCGGTTGTCTCGTCGTTGGAGCGGGCTTCGTGAGCTACCAATCCATCGTGGCCGCACAAGAAGGAGAAAGCCTCCCAGCGCTTGCTGCGAACAAGATTGTCGCCAAGCCCAAGCCTGCCCCAGATGCAGACAAGAAGAGCTTTCAGGGCACCTGGACCGTGTTTTACATGGAAGACCAGGGCGAACCTATTCTGGTGGAGGAGACACAGAGCAGGAAACTGAAATGGATCGTCGAAGGGGACAAGTACCGATGGGGGAGTTTTTCAGGGACCTTTCGGCTTGATGCTACCAAAAAGCCGAAAACCATTGACATTACCACTGATGACAAAACCGTAACCAGCAACGGGATTTATGAGTTGGACGGGAACAAGCTCACTATTTGTATGGGTGGTGCCAACCGGCCTAAGGAATTCGCCACCGGCCCAGGTACGACCGCCGTGCTCAAGAAGATGGAGCGAGAACCTCCGCCGCAGAGGGGCAAGAAGTCGGGGCAGGCGTCCGTGACAATTCTAAAGAGTGGACGGCCGGTCTCCGCGATCGCGTGGAGCCCGGATGGGAAGACTCTGGCGGCTGTGACGAAGGGCGGCGCGGAGGGGGTGACCAGTTCCCTGCAGCTCTGGGATGTGGAGAAAGGGGAAGCCAAGTCAACTCTCGATCAGACCAGCGAGGACTTGTTCCAGTTGCGAACGGTTGTGTTCTCGCGCGATGGCAAAACGCTTGCGACCTCGGCTGACGGAGCCCATCTGAACAAACCCAATGTGATCTCCGGGGTGGTGAAGCTCTGGAACGCGGAGACGGGGCGTTTGAAGCTAACGCTGGAACATGATTTTCACCTGGTCTGCGTGGCCCTCTCCCCGGATGTAAAGCGGGTGGCGGCTGCCAGCCTCGACAAGACGGTCCTAATCTGGAATGCGGAAGGGACGTTGGAGCGGACTCTTTCCACGCAGCAAACAAACCCGTGGTCGGTGGCTTTCTCGCCGGACGCAAAGACCTTAGCCGTTGGCGGCGGTAAGGTCGATGGATCGGGCGAAGTGATGCTCTGGGACACAGAGTCGTGGACTTTGAAACACACACTCAAACAGGAGAAACACGTTTCTACAGTGGCGTTCTCTCCGGACGGCACGATGGTCGCCAGCGGGGGACACGGGGAACTGGTTCAGTTGTGGGATACGAAGAAGGGTGAACTCGTCATTTCGCTCCAGGGCCCGGATACGGTTTGCCAGAGAGTCACTTTCTCCCCTGACGGGAGGACGGTAGCAGCAGCGGCTCGGGATTGGAAGGTGCGGCTCTGGGAAGTGAAGACCGGGACCCTGAAGGAGACTCTAAAGGGACACACATCTCAGGTCTGGTCCGTCGCCTTCTCGCCGGACGGCAAGACGCTGGCCAGCGCCAGCCTGGACAAGACCATCCGGATGTGGAAACTGAATGGTACCGAGAAAGCGGAGGAACAAGGCAAAGGCACGGACCGATCGCATGAGTTGCTGAGGCTGTCCACGGGCGAAAAGGTGATAGTGACCAAGCAGTACGCCGACTGGTTACACCAACTCTCGTCACTGCTGGAGAAGCTGAAACTGTCCGCCATGGCACGCGGGCGGTAAATTTACCTCACCTGCAAAGCCGTCACACCCAGTTTCCCAATTCTAGCAGTTCCGTGGAATTAATCGGAATTTTCGGCGAACAGGTAGACGATGAAGAAATGGATTCTACCAGAATTGAGGAATGGCGAATGCGCTGCAATCAGTGGCTCGGCGGCTTCGGTCTCGTACTGCTCCTCGGGGCGACCCCGCTCCAGGCAGCGGAACCGGAGGCAAATCCCATCGCGCAATCCGGATTTTGGTGCCCGCCGCGGTGCCGGCCGTTGCCCCCCAGCCCGTACCCGTCGCCGGACCGACCCGAAATGCCGCCGCCAACCGAGCCCGGCGCTGCGCCACCCATCACGGATGCATTTGCTCAGGCCCCGCGCGGTGGGACCGGGGAAGCAGCAAGTTTTAATCCCAACTTGCTGGGCGATTTGCCGGCATCGCAAATGTGCGCACCTCTTACGCGAACACTCAACGGCCGAACCGAAATCCTTCGCCCCGGGACCAACATCGGCTTTGTGCAAAGAGGAACCATTTTCAACTTCGACACTTTCAACATTAATGGTCAGCTCGTGCCCGCCGGTACGCCCTTTCCGAACAGCCGGCGCAGTTTGCCCAGCGACATCGTCCCGTTCCGTCCGCTGTGCGGCGCGGGGACTCTGGCCCTGATCGTTCGCGGGGCGTTTAAGATCACCGAAAATGAAAGTCCCCGGCCGCAGGATCGGGTCTTTTGCACCTATAACTTTTTCGAGAATTTGAACGGTCGGCTCAACCCCCCCGGCATTACCCAGACCGACCTGCACCGCGAAACCATCGGCTTCGAAAAGACGTTTTTGGACGGCGATGCCTCCATCGGCATGCGCTTGCCCTTTATTCAACTTCGCGGCGACGAGAGCATCCGCGAATCGGACGTCGGCGATCTCAGCATCATTTTGAAATACGCTCTGATCAATGACCCCAACACGCACAATGTACTTTCGATGGGATTAGAGGTTACTGTTCCCACCGGGCCGAGCTTTCTGCCTGCCGGAACACCGGACATTCACTCCACCTTGCTGCAGCCTTATGTTGGATGGATTTATAACTTCGGGGATTGGTTTGTCCACGGCTTCAACTCCATCGCCGTGCCCACGGATAGCCAGGATGTGACTTATCTTTTCAACGACGCGGCCATCGGTTATTTCCTGCGCGGTCCCGGGATTCCAACGGGTGGATCACCGAACTCGTGCCCAGCTGCGAAGTTCACGTGAGCACACCACTCAATCACCGGGGCTCATTGACCCAACCATTCGGCGGCATCGATATCGTGGATTTGACTTTCGGCGTGACGGCGGGACTATGCAATCGATCCACGCTCGCGCTAGGCTTCGTAACGCCGGTGACAGGTCCGCGGCCGTTTGATTGGGAGTTGCAAATCCATTTTAACTATCGGTTTTGACTATCTCAAAAAGGGGTCAGACCCCATGATTCTAGGGGGTCTGACCCCTTTTTGAGATCGTTTCTTATTTGCCGCCGCTCTTTGCCGGTGATTTCCGCTCCTTTGATGGTGCCGGCCGTCCCGTTGATCCTGTCGTTCTCCGTGTCCGCGACGGTGATCGTTTGAGGGCCGGCTGTGCGCAGCGTGACGGGGAACGTGTGGGCACCGCCGTCCGCGGCGGTGAAGGTTGTCGATGTGACGAACTCGCCCTCATTCGAGGACAAGGCCGATTTGGCCTTCGCGGCTTTGAGTTTCGTCGTCTTCGTGGATGTCGATTTCTTTGCCATGGGTTCCTCCAGCTGCCTTTCTGTCAGCGTTTGCGTGTGAGGCGGGTCGTCAAGAAGGCGACCCATTTTTCACCCTGCTGCATCTCTCCAATGATCGTGATCGAATCCGCGGAATCGAGGGTGAGTCCCTGTTGAGCCGAGGTCATCGGCATAAAATAAGAATAGAGGAAGCTGCACCGTGCAAGAGGAAAGCCGATACTCCTGCAAGAATTCAAGTGGAAAGAAGTGCCGCGAACGAGGTCGGGGGGCGGCCGCAACCGGGGCAGAGGACCTCATCGGACTGGCCATCACTCAGTTCAATTTGAATTGGACGTGCAACAACCTCACGGCGCGAGCCACGCCGTCGGCAGGTTCCAGAGGGTGACTGGCTGTTTGTTCCCCAGCCCCACGGCCAGCGTGCGGCCGTCCGGCGCGAACGCCAGCGCGGTGACCGCACGCGGCCCGACGTCCAGGACCCATTCCTGGTCGGTCGCCAGATTCCAGAGCCGCACCCGGCCGTCGCCAGTGCCGGCCGCCACCAGCCGCCCGTCCGGCGCAAAGGCTAGAGAATGCACCGGCCGGGTCCAGCCGTCGAGCACGTTGCGGACGGCGACGAGCGCCATCGCCTCCAGGTCCCACAGGTAGGCGGCGCCGAGATGGGTGACGGCGACGAGCTGCCGCCCGTCCGGCGCGAACGCCACGGCCCGGATCTCCGCCAGCGGGCCCACCGGCAGCGAAACCTGCCGCGCCCCGGTGGCCAGGTCCCAGACCACCACCCGGCCCATTGGGTCCTTGCGGGTCCATGACAATCCCACTGCCAGGCGGCGGCTGTCGCGGGAGAATCCCAGCGAGGCGACCCGGGCATGGACCTCAAGCGCCTTCCACTCGCCTCCATCTGTCGTCCGCCAGAGCCGGACAAGGGAGGAAGACTTGTGGGCCGTGCCGCCCGCCACGAGCGACCCGTCCGGGGAAACGGCGCACGCGGCTTTCGGTTCCAGCGCGGTGGCGATCGTCCCCTCCTCCCGTCCGGTTTCGGCCTCCAGGATGCGGAAGCGGCCGTCCCGCTCGCGTAGAAGTACAGTGCGGGCATCGGCGCTGAGGAACGGCCGCGCCTTGCTCGGACTAAAGGCGATGGGCGGCGCCACCGGTCGGCCGGTCTGAACGTCGAGCACAGCGCCGCGCCGCGGCGCCGCCGCCAGCAGACGCGCCCCATCAGGGAAGAAGGTCAGGGCCGCGGCCCCGGCAAAGTCACAGCGGGTCCGCGGCGTGGCGGCCACTTGCGGGACCGGCCGCACGTCCAGCGGGTCGGCGGCGGCAGCGGCCAGGGCGGAGGACCCGGCCGGCACCTCTACGGTGGCGCCGTCGGCCAGGCGAGTCAGTCGCACCGTGCCGGCCTCGGTCTCGACCTCCGTGGCGGTGGCGGGCACGGCAGCCACGCGGAAGCACGTCCCCAGGACCACGATTTCCGCCTGCGGCGTGACGACCACTAGCGGCCGACCGGGCGGCTGCGGCCGCACGTCCGCGCGCAACAGTCCGGCCGACAGGATCAGCCGCCAACCCTGCCGCGGGTCGTCCTCGGCCAGCCGCAGCTGGGTGTCCGCGCTTAGCTCCAACCGGGTGGCGTCCGGTAGTTCGAGCACGGCAAAACTGTCGTCGGGGCCGGTACGCAATGTTTGTCCCGGCCGCAATTCGGCCCCGACTTGCACTTCGGCCGCCTCACCCGGCCGTGCCTGCGCCTCGGCCCAGCCCTGTAACTCCACCAGCCGGGCGCCAGCGAACGCGCCTCCCGAGGAGCCCGGTGACTCGTGGCGCGGGTCAACGGGTGCCTTGCCGAGCTGAAATACGGTCCAGAGGGCGAGCGCCACCAAAGCGGCCGCGGCCGCCAGTCCGCCGACCCAGCGCACGAACCGAACCCGACGCCTTCGGTCGGGTGCGGCCGAGGGGACCACTTTGACGGAGGTCAGCTCCGGCACCACCCGTAGCGCCCCGCCACTGAGGGCGGCGTGCAGGTCAAGGTACTCCAGGTACAGCCGCCGGGCACCGGGGTCAGCCGTAATCCACTCGCCGACGCGGCACAGCTCCTCCGGACTGAGGGTGCCGTCGCACAACCCCGACAGCAGCCGCTCCAGGTCCGACTGCTCCAAGCTGTCTCCGTTCACGTCACTCATGACACGCCCTCCGCCCGCAGCGTGCCGGTGATACAATCCAGCAATTGCCGCCGGATGCGCTGGAGTGCCTTGTATAGGGTATGGATGTTCTGCCCGGTCACCTCAGCGATCTCGGGAACTGTCATCCGCTGCCAGTAATGCCGCTCGATCAATTGGCCCTCCGCCGGGCCGAGCTTCCGCAGGCAGCCATCGAGCGCCTGGCGCCGCAGCTCGAGCAGCTCATGCACGGCTTCGCGCCCTCGCGCCAACGACTCCAGGGCTGCATTGTCCAAGAAGTGGGCCCAGCGCCGGTTCTTCTCTCGGTGCTTGCGTACCTCCAGCAGGGCAAACCGGAAGGCCAACGGCAAAAACGGCCGATCCAGGTCCAGTTCGTTGGCCTTGTGCCAGAGGGCGACACAGGTGGCCTGGAGCACGTCCTGAGCGTCGGCGATATGGGGTACCAGCGCGAAGATGTATCGGTAAACGTCGGCCTGGTTCCGGACCCATAACCGAAGTAGATGATCAACCTTGGGTTCCGCTTCCGCCATTTCGCTATCCTTCCGCGGACGTTCAGTTCTCCCACCCTAATCCCCGGCCTCGCCAGAGCTTTGGTATGAAAAAAATTCCACTCGCCGGCATTTTGAGGATACCAAATTCCGGGCGACGACGGGGATTTACATAAAGGGGCCGGTGAACGACTGGTACGAACCGACCTTGGATGACTTGAAACACACCCGCAAACCTGAATTCGACCAATAGGAGGCAGCAAGATGGTTTTCCCGACCAAGGCGACCGGCCTGTCATGGACCTGGACGGTCCTGGCAGGAATGGTGACCTTCACTCCATGCGGCGCGGCACTGGCCGGTGACGCATCCCACAAAGTCGCGGCGGGCCGGCTCGATGCTCCCACTCTGACCGCGTTGATCGACCAGGCCATCCAAGCACGACTGTCGTCGGAAAAGGTGACGCCGGCCCCGCCGGCGGATGATGCCGAATTCCTGCGAAGGGCCTACCTCGACATCACCGGCGTGATTCCGCCTGCCGACAAGGTCGCCGCCTACCTGGACAGCAAGCAGCCCGACAAGCGTGCCCGCTTGATCGACGAGTTGCTGGCCAGTCCCCACTACGGCCGGCACATGGGTGACATTTGGCAAGAATTGCTGTTGGTGCAGCGCGACATCTTTTCTAGGGGACTTCCCGCTGAACCCCTGGCAGATTGGTTTGCCCAGGGCTTCAACAGCAACAAGCCCTGGAATCAGCAGGTAGCCGACTTGCTGACAAGCACCGGTACGCAGCAGCAGAACGGCGCCACCACGCTGTTTCTCGCGCTCCGTTCTCGCGACAAGCTTACCGATACGGTGTGCCGGGCGTTCCTCGGCATTCAGCTCCAGTGTGCCCAGTGCCACAACCATCCCTTCACCACCTGGAAGCGGACCGATTACTGGGGCATGGCGGCGTTTTTCGCCAAGGTGGACGATGGTGCTCCCGCGAAGCTCTTCAAAGGACTCACGCCGAACGTCGTCGAGGCGAGCACCGTGCGCACGAAACGGTTGCCGGATTCCGCTCTGAAAAGCTCCCCCCGCTTCCTGGGAGGCCAGACACCGACGCTCAACAGTAACGACCCGTACCGCCCCGTCCTGGCGCAGTGGTTAACTTCCGAGCAGAACCCCTACTTCGCCAAGGCCATGGTCAATCGTGTCTGGGCGCAGTTTTTCGGCCGCGGACTGGTCAACCCGGTGGACAATTTGCGTGATGACAACCTACCTTCGCACCCGGAGTTATTTGACGCTCTGGCCCGGCAGTTCGCCCGTAGCAGTTTCGACGTGAAATACCTGGTCCGCGCGATCTGCAGCACCCAGGCATACCAGCGGTCCAGCACCGCAACGAAGGAGTCCGCGGAAGCGGACGTTCCGTATGTTTCCATGACAATCAAAGTGATGACGCCGGAACAGCTGTTCGACTCCCTGGCCACGGTCCTGGGGCCTCCCGAGCACCCGAAGAAAGGCGGTGGTAAGAAAGCCAAGGCGCCGTCGCCTGTCTCGCGGGCCGGCTTCGTGGAATTCTTCCGCCCCGGCGAAGGCGCCGACCAGGGCGCGTACCCAGCCGGCATCCCCCAAGTGCTCCAGTTGATGAACTCGGAATGGACGGCCAAAATCTCGGCCTTCGTCAACCGGACGGTCAGGGGCGACCGGTCGCCGGCTCGAAACAACGAGATCCTCTTTCTGGCCACCCTGTCCCGCCGCCCGACGGCCGCCGAGAGCCGCCGCTTGGAGGAGTACTTCCAGGCCAACAGCAGCAATCCGACGAAGGCGTATAGCGATATCGTCTGGGCCTTGGTGAATTCCAGTGAATTTACGCTGAATCATTAACCATCGGCGCGCCGGCTACGCGGCATGCCGCCGGCGCGTCCTCCCTGGGAGATTTCTCATGACCAACTTTCGAATGGCAGAATTGTCACGACGTGATTTTTTGAGGTTCACGGCGGCTGGGGCGGCCCTCACCTCGATGTCCGGTTGGTTCGATCTGATGGCCGCGCACGCGGCCGGTTCCGGCGTCAAGCACAAGTCGTGCATCCTGCTGTGGATGGAAGGCGGCCCCAGTCAGAAGGACACGTTCGACATGAAGCCGGGCACCAAGGACGCCGGCGAGTTCCAGGCGATTCCGACCTCGGTACCCGGCATTCAGATCAGCGAACACTTCCCGAAGTTGGCCCGGCACATGCACCACGCCGCCATCCTGCGCAGCATGAGCACTCCCGAGGGCGCGCACGCCCGGGCCAAATATTACATGCACAGCGGTTACCGCGAAGGGGTGGGCGGCCTGACCTATCCGAGTCTTGGCGCCATCGCCTCCGCCGAATTGGGCCGGGAGGACTTCCCGCTGCCGAATTTTGTCTCGGTCGGCAAAGGCGCCTACGGGGCGGGCTTCCTGGGCAGCCGACATCAGCCCCTGATCGTCACCGACACGAACCGGGGGGTGGCCAACCTGGCCCCCCTGGATGACTTGCAGCAGTTCGGCAAACGCCTGGGTTTGCTTGAGGATCTGGAGACTCAGTTCGCGCAAGCCAAGAAAGCGGCGGTGGTCAGCGATCACCAGACGACCTATCAGCGAGCGGTCACCCTGATGCGCTCCCGGGAAGCGAGGGCCTTCGATCTTTCGCAGGAGCCTGCGGCGTCGCGCGCCGCCTACGGAGGGACGAAATTTGGCGACGGCTGCTTATTAGCCCGGCGGCTGGTAGAGGTGGGCATTCCCTTCGTCGAGGTGTTCCAGGGCGGCTGGGATACGCACACCAACAACTTCCCCAGGGTCAAGGAACTCTCCCGCGAGGTCGATCCGGCGATGTCCGCCCTGATCACCGACCTGAAGGACCGCGGGCTGCTCGACAGCACGCTGGTGATCTGGATGGGGGAGTTCGGCCGGCACCCCAAGATTACCAGCGCGAAGGGCCCTGCGGGCCGGCAGCATTACCCCCGCGCCTGGACTACCATCCTCATGGGCGGCGGCATCAAAGGCGGCCAGGTCATCGGCAAGACCGACCGAGAAGGGCTGGACATTGTCGAGCGGAAGATTTCCGGGCCAGATTTCCTGGCCACCGTCTGCCAGGTCCTGGGGATCGATTACACGAAGCAGAACCAGACCCCGGTCGGCCGGCCGATCCGCATTGTGGAAAACGGCGCCCAGCCGGTCATGGAATTGTTCGCCTAGAGATGGGTGACAGCAACACACGGAGCATAGTCGGGTTGGGGATCTCGGCGGCGCGGTGCCGCGCGAGGATCTCGACCAGTTTGAACGATTGCGAGGGAGTATCTTCATGTTGCGAATGATCGTTTGTGCGGCGCTCGGGCTGATGTTGTGTGCTAGTGTCGGCCTGGCGGGGGACAAGGGCAAGGGGAAGGGCAAGAAGGGCACGGGCGTCACCGGGACGTTCGACTCGTACAAGGACGGTACCCTGACGATCCAGACCAAGGGCAAGAAGGGCGCCCCCGGCGAGAAGAAGGAATTCAAGGTCGCTGACGATATCTCGGTCACCATCTTGAAAGGCGGGGACAAGAGCGAGGTCAAGGCCGGGATCGGCTTCAAGGATGTGGCGCTTGGCACGCCGATCACCATCACCACCGATGACACCGGCAAAGTCACGGCCATCCAGGTCGGCGGCACCGCCAGGAAGAAGAAATAACCAGCCCAAGACTCATCCAGTCCCTGCTCGGTTGCCATCCGCCATGGCCCTTGGCGCGATGATGCCGCCGGGCTGTGGTCCTGCGCGCCGAAAGATACGATCCGATGGAATGACTTTGGCCGGCCCACCTTGGTCCGTCTTTGCCCCTACCTTAGGCGGGCCGGGCGGCCGGCCGTTTTTCTGCTGCTTCGGTTCAGGGACAACGATATCTCGGGGAGAACGCTGCTCGGTTCCAGGCGAGATGCTGTCTAACCACCCACGTGCACTCCCGGAACACGCGTAGTCACACGGGTCCTCATCATTTCCTCAATTCATTCGTGGTAAAGCCACCAGATAAGGCGAATCGGCAGCCGCCGCTGTCCCGGTGGAGCATACTCGAAAGCCTTTGGCCGTATTAAAGACAAGAGATCAAAGGGATGCTCTCATCAATTCATCGGAATTGGCGCCAAAATTATCCGGAGATTTGAGGTTTTTCGCCCTTCGTTCCATTTTGGGGACGGTTTGGGAAACCGATTCGTGTCTAATTTAATAGACGGATATTTGCCATCGAGGAAGATAATGCAAAACGGGAAAAATTCCCGGCTTGCTATTTTAGAACGGGACAGGCTTGTAAATGGAACAGAGGGGGACCCACATTTTTCACCGCCAGTGGCTGTTCCGGTGCAGCTTTTCCCCCATTAGCAAATCGGCCCCATCGATTAGGGAAGCGATTCGAACCTCTCAAAGGGGACCGCCCTCCTCTCGTCTCAGGAAGGCAGGCAAGCTCCCAATCATTTTGAGATTCTTGCTCGGATTTCCGCGGGGAATTGCGGAACGCCCGGATCACCAAGCAACCGGATGGGGAATGCCTCCTCGGCTGCTCTTTCGCCCCGATGCTCAGCGAGGAGGAAGTGCAAGGTTTGGTGTAAGACCGGACCGCTCCTGTGTGGTTGGCCGCACTATTGTCCCACTCCTCGATGATGGATAGCCACAGAGAAGCGCATTGATCGCCGCCGCATGTCTAAGAGGCAAGTTCATGGGTTAGAAACGGTGCACATCGCAGCGCGAATCCGAGGTAATAAATCAATGAAAAAGAATTCACTTTTCTATTGGATCGTCGCCGTCGGTGCATTTGGCGGCCTTGGGTGGCTCGGGTACCAATTCTTTATTATTCCTCAAGTAACCAAATCTTCGGAAAGGGTTGACTTACCAACTTTATTGAAAAAACTGGATGACCCGGACAGCACAACCCGCCGGGAAGCCGTCCTGGCGATAGGAAATCTCGGAACGGACCCAAAGAAAACGGTGCCTGCTTTAACCGCAGCGTTGCATGATTCGGAAAAACCGGTGCGTTTTGCCGCCGCTCAAGCACTGGCCATCATCCAGGGGCCTGCGGCTAAAGCAATGGTTCCTTTACTCACCGAGGCGATCCAGGATAGTTCCAGCGAGATTCGCCTGGGAGCCGCCGTTGCCTTGTTGTCAATCGAGGGGGCGGAGGCCAAAGAGGTCGTTCCGCTCCTGGTTGAAGGATTAAAGACAAAAAAGGCGATTGGGCAGGACGGCTATGCCTATCACCTGGCATCCATGGGCCCAGCGGCCAGAGCGGCTCTTCCGGCATTGGTCGAAACTCTCAAAGATCGATCAAGAACAGTTCGAAGCGCGGCGGGATATGCATTAATAGAAATTGCGGGGCCCGAAATGGCGCCAACCGCCATGCCCGTCCTTCTCGAAGGCCTTCGAGATCGGGAGCCCGCGACCCGCCAGATATTCGCTTTGGCGCTGGGGAAATTACGTTCGGCCGCGGTGGATGCGGTTGCGGCTCTTACGATACGATTGAGAGACAAAGAAAAGATTGTACGCCGGGCCGCCGCGGATGCACTCGTGAAGATTCAGGGACCAGAAGCCGTTCAGGCTGTGCCGATCCTTATCGAATCGCTAAGAGACAAGGACGCGGATATCCGCTTGGAACAGGCTCGCAATCTCGCAATAATTGGCAGCGGTGCAGCCGAAGCCGTGCCGGCGTTGATTGAAGCCTTTCAAGACAAAGAAATCGAAGTCCGGCGTGCGGTCGCCGAGGCTATTGTGAGGATTCAGGGTTCTCTCGCAGTGCTCTTCGAGGCGCTCAAAGACCCAGATCCCAAGACCCGGGCAGCTTTTGCTGCAAACCTGGGATTACTGGAATGGGTTGCCGCCGACGCGGTTCCCGCGTTAACTGAGGTGCTTCAAGACAGCGACATTGGGGTCCGGCGTGCAGCGGCGGAAGCGCTGGCGCAAATCCAGGGAGCCGAGGCCAAGGCAGCAGTTCCCGTTCTGACCGATGCGTTAGCAGCCGAGGATTTTGCATTACGGCGCAGTGCCGCCCACGCTCTTGTTCTGATTCGGGGAACCGAATCCAAGGAAACAGTTGCCATCTTAAAGCAAGCACTACTCGATGCAGATCTCGCCACCCAGCGCCAGGTTGCGTTGGATCTGCTCAAAGTACTGGGAGGAGAAGCAAAGGAGGCGCTGAACATTCTGGGCGCGGCGCTAAAAGACAAAGATACGGATATCCGCGTGAACAGCACCTGGGCACTGTCTGATCTAGGGTCGCGCGCTATTGAGTTGGCCCCTACCTTGATCGATTCCCTTAAAGACCCCGATAAGGATGTGCGACACGCATCCGCGTTTGTCCTCGTGCGAATTAAGGAAGGTGATGCCAGGGATGCGGTACCGGTCCTGACAGAGACACTTAAAGATGAAGACCTGGGCAGAAGGCGTCAGGCTGCAACTGCTCTCGTCAATGTCTTGGGGGCGGAAGCCAAAGAAGCCTTGGCGGTGCTGGCAGCAGCCCTCCAAGACAAAGATGTCCAAGTCCGCATCGATAATGCCTGGTTGTTGGGGAACCTCGGCCCACGCGGTGTCGGGACTGTGCCAATTCTGATCGAAGCGCTAAAAGATAAAGAAGTGCGAGTTCGGCGGATGGCCGCGGAATCGCTCGTGAATATCCAGGGTCCCGAGGCCAGGGATGCCATCCCCACTCTTGCGGAAGCGCTCAAGGACGAGGACTCCTGGACACGGGCAAAATTTGCGAGTGTTTTGGGGAAGATGGGACCCGGTGCTAAAGCGGCCGCTGCCGACTTGCGGGCGGCACTCAAGGACCAGGAAAAAAATGTCCAGGTTGCTGCCGCCATGGCCCTGGCCGAAATCGCGGGCCCTGAGGCCAAGGAAACTATTCCCTTTCTAGTGGAAGCGCTCACGAACATGGATGCCCCAACGCGCAAAGGCGCCGCTGTAGCCCTGGGCAAAATCGGGAACGACGCCAAGGGTGCGGTCAGGGAATTACAACGAGCCCTCATGGACGAAGACAAGGATGTTCGCGAGGCCGCAGCTGCGGCGCTCAAGCGAATTTCGCGCTGAGGATAGGTTTCTTAACGCTGGGCCGTGGGAGTATCGTCTTTGTCTCAAGGAGCATCGTCATGGGGATGTATGTTCTGCTGCTTGTGGGGTTGCTGTGGGCCGATTGCCATACCGAAGCCGTAGTCACCGAATTGAGTAAGATCGACCGCGCCATTCGCAAGGAACCCACCTACCGAACAAAGGCGCCCAAGTACTGCCTGCTAGTGTTCGGCCTGAAAGCGAACACCCGCATTTGGCTGGTGCTCGATGGGGACGTGCTCTACGTAGACCGCAATGGCAACGGTGACTTGACCGAGGAGGGGGAGTGCATCGAAGCCCTGCGCACCACTGATTCGCAAGAGGACTTCGTGATCGGGGAGGTCACGGAAATCGACGGCAAGACGAAGCACGCCAACTTGGATCTCACGCGCTACGGCAAAGACCGACACTTGGTAATCGGCGTGGATTTCAAGGAGAAGTACCGCCAGCAGGCGGGGGTCGGCCTTGAGGGGCGCCTTCAGTTCACAGACCGTCCCCAGGACGCGCCGATCATCCACTTCGGCGGCCCGCTAACGCAGTGCCTTTCGCGCTCGGTGTCGTTGAAACCTGGCGAGCAAGAGGAGATCTACGTCGAGGTAGGCACAACTGGATCGGGGAAGGGAACGTTCGCTGCTATTCCGTTTGAGGTGGTTCCGAAAGGCCTACAGCCAGCGGTCGAAATCGAATTCCCCGCCAAGGATCGAGGTGGGCAACCCGATTGGAGGCGGTATGATTTGACCGCGCGCTGTTGAGGCACCGAATTCCATGGCCCCGTGTGGGTCCCCCGCGAAGCCGGCAAAGGCGCGGCAAGAGTCACCTTATCGTTTCCTGCGTGGAAGTAAGGGAGGTCGTGCCAACGTGTGTTGAAGTTCCGGTCGTGAGCAAAATCCCAAAAAAGAAACTGATTCGGCCTATCCGGTGGCTTCATGAGGAATGAGGAAATGGTGAAGACGACCTACCTGCAAATGTTTACCCACCCTGGAAGGTTTATCCCGGAGCCCAGGGAAGGTCTTACAGTTTTCCACGCCAGGAAAAAGCTCGCGGATGCTGATCGTGCCGCCATTCTCAATGATTCCAGGAATGAAGTTCACGTCCTCTTTGTCGATGGCGTCCCGGCTGGCTTTGCCGAGTTGGATAGGCGGATCGCAGGCGAGATTGAACTAGTGCAATTCGGCCTCATGCCAGAGTTTATCGGCAAGGGCTTAGGGCGGTATTTCCTCCAGTGGACCATAGACAAGGCGTTGAGCTACAGTCCCAGGCGTTTCTGGCTGCACACCTGCACCAAGGACCATCGCGCTGCATTGCCAAATTACTTGAAAGCGGGATTCACGATCTATAAGGAAGAGGTAAAGGACGAGGGGTGAAACGATGCCCAGTTCGATCTTCCCCTTTCTGAGGCAACGAAACTAGCGGCCAGTCCGTGCATGGGAGCTAGTTGAAATGGAGCGATTGCGCTTCAGCCTCGGCTCGGCAAACAGTTCAAAGCTTCGGCGGGAGACCGCGGAGGCACACCTATGCAACAACATGCCGGGGGAATCCTGGTTCTGATGCTCAACCTGTGGGTTGTCATGGCCGATGGCAGCGGCCCGGACAAACCGGCCACCCCGGCGGAGCAGTACGAGATGATGCGCAAGGAATACGACAAAACGCCGGGTATCGGTGTTCCCTTGAACGACGAGGAGCGACTGAAGTTCGTCGGCCGTGCGTACAAGCACCACTACGCAGTTGCCCAGAAGTTCCTGGAACTGGCAGAGAAGCACCCAAACGATCCGATTGCCCTGGACGCTCTGGTACAGTCCGTCTGGCAGGTCAACACGACGCCTTGGCCGGTCGAAATCGTGGGCGAAGACACTGCACGTGCCAGAGCCTTCGTACTCATCCAGCGCGACCACCTCCGTAGTGACAAGCTCGGCCCGCTCTGTCAGCGCGTCTCTTACGGATTCTGCAAAGAGTACGAGACATTCCTTCGCGCCGTCCTGGCGAAGAACCCGCACAACAACATTCAGGCGATGGCGTGCCTCTCGCTCGGTCGCTTCCTGAACAATCGCTTGCAGCGTCTCGATCTGTGCAAGGAGCAGCCGGAACTGGCGCGGGAGTTCGCGGGCCTGTACGGCAAGGAGTACCTCGCGGAGTTACTACGGCAGGATCGCGACAAGGCCTTCAAGGAAATCGAAGGAGTCTTCGAGCAAGCCGCGGAGAAGTACGGCGATGTCAAGCTCCCCGGCGGCGACGCGATCGGGGAGCTGGCCAGCGCGGAGCTGTTCGGGATTCGCAACCTGAGTATCGGCAAGGAAGCCCCGGACATTGACGGTGAGGACCAGGACGGCAAGCGCCTCAAGCTGAGTGACTATCGCGGGAAGGTGGTGTTGCTCGATTTCTGGAGCTACGTCTGACTGACCTGACGGGGCCAGTGGCCCCACGAGCGGTCGCTCGTGACGAACCTGAAAGACAAGCCCTTCGCCCTCGTCGGCATCCACATCGGCGGCCTCAAGGCGAAGCAGCTCAAGGAGGTCATGGAGAAGGAGAAGATCAACTGGCGGTCCTTTGTCGATGCGGGCAACGCGGGTGCGGGGCCAATTGCAACGAAGTGGAACCTCTCCGCCACGCCGACGCTTTATGTGATCGACCACAGGGGCGTGATCTGTTACAAGTGGGCGGGCGCTCCGGGCGAGAAGGTAATAGACGCAGCGCTGGACAAGCTGATCAAAGTTGCGGAAGAGAACGGAAGGCATTCGCCGAGGTAATGTTTCCGAGGAGAACAGAAGTTTGTTAGCGCCGAACCGCTAAAAGACAGCTGCGACCAAGCCGGTCCTTCGAGCCAGTTTCGAGATGTGACGTTGTTATGCGCTCGGAGACCGGAAGTCACCCGTTTGAAGGTGCTCGATACTTACACCGTTGCGAACCCGTTGTTCGACGACAATTCCCTACGGAAGCCGCGTCGTTGATCCCACAGGTATACGTATTGTCGGCGCCCGGCACGTAAATCATGGTGGTACGCCCGCGCTCTGGTGCGCATTTTCTGTCGTCTCCTGAGGCCGTCTTGTGTTCAAATATGCGGCTGGGTCATGGCAACCTGCCGGAATCTGGGCCGGTGGTGGATGGAAACAGCCTCGTAGCCGGACAATGGGGTGCAACATGGACATGAAGGGACAGGCTTTTTGGCTGGCGATTACCTTATCGCTGGTGGCGTCGTCTTGTTCAAGTAAGGCGCCAAGTGACGATTGTATCAGTCGGGGCAATGTCTACTACCAGAAGGGTGACTACGACCTAGCCATCAGTGAATACACGGAAGCAATTCGACTCGATCCAAAGAAGGTGAACGCTTTTTTCAAGCGTGGTGATGCCTACCGCAAGTTGGACAAGCGGGAGTTTGCCGTTGCTGACTATACCGCCGTCATCAATCTGGACCCAACAAATGATGCTGCCTACGGCAGCCGGGGATGGCTTAACTACGAGGAGCAAAAGTACGATCAGGCCATCGCAGATCTCACCGAAGCCATTCGGCTCAACTCCACAGACGCCTTCCACTACCGAAGCCGAGCGGAGGCGTATCACAAACTAGGCAAGTATAATCAGGCCATCACAGACTTCTCCGAAGCCATCCGGCTCGATCCTAAGGACTCCTACGCCTATCGAGCGTGTGGGATAATTCACAGCAAGACAAGGGACTACGAGCAGGCGATCAACGATTTTTCCGGGGCAATTCTACTCAACCCGAAAGATGCCGACTCCTACAAGCGACGCGCGGAGGCATATCGAGCCTTGGGTGATGAAAAAATGGCTGCCGAGGATGAACGAAAGGTCCAAGAACTGACCAAATGAGTGCCTACCCTCACCACGCTGTACATACCGTGGAACTTCAAGTACGTGAGCAAGGAGTCAGGCCATAAACGATGACACCCGGAAGTTGCTGAACGTCTTTGGCGTGGCTGTCACGGAAGCCGAGGCCGAAGCGGAGCGGCTCGCCGGCACCGCCGTCCACCGGTCAGCGACTGCCAGCAAGAAAGAAATTGCCAAACTCCTGAAAGACGCTCCAGGAACTCGAACGGCATGACCCCAAGGCTGCCGAGTTGGTCAAACTTTGGCCTTGGTCGAGACCAAGGCACCCTTTTTGTCGTGGAGGTCCACAATGAAGAAACTTCTCTTTGGGTTCGTGGCCGTCGGACTCTTGGTGATGTCGGTTGCCGGGTTTGCTACCGCCGACGATGCCAAGGACGAGGCCATCACGAAGGATCGCAAGCAAACCGAAGGAACTTGGCGGGTCGTCGCCCTTGAGGTCAACGGCAACAAGGCAATGGAAGAAGACGCCAAGAAACTCACCGTAGTTAATGGCTCTGACGGTACCTGGAGTCTGCACTCAGAAGGTAAGGAGATCAGCAAAGGGACCAGCACCATCGATCCCACGAAGAAGCCGAAGAGCATCGACTTCACGCCGACCGAAGGGGAAGGAAAAGGCAATAAGTACCTTGGGATTTACGAACTTGGTGAGAAGACTCGAAGGCTGTGCTTTGCTCCTCCGGGAAAGGAACGGCCCACCGAGTTTTCTTCCCCTCCCGGAAGTGAAATCACTCTCGTAATGTTGGAGCGGGAAAAAGCCAAGTGAACGGCGTTCGGATCGGATGAGCAGATGAAGA
>Ga0306922_10001741_pt1 | contig 19792 bp, 8 predicted proteins | sample sta12Cox44000082_FD_203758 | JGI IMG/M metagenome (GOLD analysis project Ga0306922, IMG submission 203758) | Lab enrichment of tropical soil microbial communities from Luquillo Experimental Forest, Puerto Rico - statoxic.12C.oxic.44.000.082 (v2)... | ecosystem: Environmental > Terrestrial > Soil... | reverse complement strand
CCATCGGTGTCGGCGTCGATCAGCTCAACACCGCGAACATCCAGGATCCCAACAACCCGTTCGACGCGCCCGTGCAGAACGGGCCGACGGTCGACACCGACGCGCGCCATCGCATCAATCTGTCCGCTCAGTTCGAGCTGCCGGGCGGGTTCCTCATCTCTCCGGTGTACCTGTGGCGCTCAGCGCTGCCGGTAGCGCTCGTCGACGGCCGCGACCTGAATCTCGACGGCGACGCGACCGATATTCCCAAGATCGCGTACGCGGTGGACAGCTTCAACCCGGACGTGGCGGTTACGACCAATCAGCAGGTGACCGTCAAGCAGATCGGCAGCTGCGACACGGTGAACTGCGGCCGCGGCGTGTCGCAGCAGCAGTTGAACGTGCGCTTCTCGAAGCTGTTCTCGCTCGGCGGGCGCGCGCACGTGGAAGCGATCGCCGAGGTGTTCAACCTGTTCAACTCGATCAACCCGAGCGGCTTCCGCGCACGCGTGGTCGTGCCGTCGACCGGTTTGGCGGATCCGACGCTGCTGCAGCCGACGTCGTACTCGGGTGACTTCCGGCGTCCCGAGCAGCGCGTCGCCCAGCTCGGCCTGCGGTTCGCGTTCTGACGGCGGGAACAAGGGCGGGAAAGGCAGGGCGGCCTCCATCACGAGTACCGCCTGCAACGAGCGGCGTGAATGATTCCACACCAGCGGGATTGTTTTTGCGGCCGCGAGCAGCCGAGCATCGACGTCTGGATAACGACGAAGGAGACAAAGGGCAGCGAGGTCCAAACTGCCCGAGCGAAACTCCGGACTTTTATCCACACGCTCTCGACATGATGTACGAGCTACGAGTCGGTATGCTAAATCTCTTGATTGCCGTCCATGGCCAAACGCTCCCGACGCAGCCGAAGGACCGAGGCGCCGCCGGCGCCCCGCACGCCGGCGGAACGGCCCTCCGCCGCGTGGACCGTTCTGATGTTGGCGGCGGCCATCGCCGCAGCGTTTCTCGAGCGCATTCTGTTCTCGCGCGCGTGGGGCGAGACGGGATCGTTGACGAGCCGGTTCTATTACGGCGACGCCAACCGACTCGTCGATTACGCGACGGCGATCACGCAAGGCCGCACCTTCGATAACGGCATCCCTTTTCACCCGCCTGGCTGGCCGCTGCTGCTGGCCGCTGTTCTTCGCCTGACGGGAGCGGCCCACGATCAAGCAATGCCGGTTCCAATCACAGCCGTCAAGCTCTTGCTCGCGAGCTCGAGCGCGCTTGCGGTCGGCATGACGGCGGCGCTTGCCTTCGAGGTAGCCGGTCTCTGGGCGATGGTTGCGGTTTCGCTCTTGGGGGCCTTTCATTTCGGCCACGTCGTCGAAGGCACGGTCGCGAATTCGGAAGCGCTCTACGGTCTCTGTGTCGCCGGGTTCATGTGGTCGTCGTGGCGCTGGCTCTGCGAGCGAGCGTCGCAGCGACGCACTCGATGGGCCATTCTCACCGGCGTGATTGGCGGCGCCGCGACGCTCGTCCGCGCCGAGTTCGTGACGGCGGCGGTCGTGCTCGGAGTGGCTGCCTGGCGGGCAGGGCGCGAGCGGGGTGTGACGACGAGCCGCACGATCGCGAGTCGCGTGCTGGCGGGTGGCGTGGCGGCATTCGCGGCCGCATTTGTTCTCATGCTGACGCCAACGACGGTCTGGCACCGGCGGACGCTATCGGCGTTCAATGCCGCGCATGTCGGCCAAACGGGGAGGAGCCGGCTCGCTGGACCGTTGCCGACCTTTGCGCCGGTCACATCGTACGGGCCGTTCAACTTTGCGATGGCGAACCACGCCGACGCTGACGGCGGCCCGAACCGCGATCATCCCATGCTCGATCGCTGCGATCCCGAAACGGAGGCCAGCTTGTCAGGAGGGCAGCTCGACCTCCGGTGTGACGCGGCGTACGAGCTGTACGTGAGCGGATATGGCATCGGCGCGGCGTGGCTCGTTGAAGAGCCTCGGCAGGCGGTGAAGCTGATGAGCCGAAAAATCGCGTACACGATCGACTTTCTCGCGCATGGTTACCTGATCGACGATGTCGGCGCCGGCGTTGAGGGTGTTCGGCGACGCGTCGACATGCTGGATCCGGGGGCGGGCTGGCTGCTGCCGATTCATATTGTCCTCGGCATCGCAGGCGTGATGGTTTTGAAGCGGCGACCTCCTGCGTTGATCGTTACGCTGGCACCGCTCGTTGCGCTGTCTGGGTCGATCCTGGGCTTCTATGGGTATGTCCGGCTCGGCGCGGCCTACATGCCCGTGTTCTGGATTCTTCAGGGAGCAGCGGCGGCCGCGCCTGCGTCACGATTCGAGAGCGCGCGGCGCCTGCCGCCCCCCAAGGTCATTTCCGCGGCAGTGGTGACGATGGCGATCGTTCTCTCCTACGAGTTCGTGCGCCTTGATTCACCGCGGACACTCCATCTCGATGGCCCGCGGGACAGGGCTGGGCGGGTCGTGCAGGATGAAACTGTCTATCTCCGCCGCTAGCCGCGTTTGAGAATCCTAAACCGTCACTTTAGAATTCTCAAACTGTCTCCAGGCCGCAGGCTTAGCGGCGGAGCCAGATTTCATAGTGGGTCGTGACCGACTCGAAGCGATAGCCGTTTGCGCGCAGCATCTCAGGCGACAGGTTGACGAATTGAACAGGCATCACGTCATTCGGTGGATCGTTGATCACAACCGCCGGCACGTGCTGCGCCACCGACGCTGCGACGTGCGCCGCGACGCGAACCCGAGAAGCTTCGACGCTGTCCCAGAATGACGCGTAGCGCGCGGCGTCCGCCCAGGTCGCGATGTAGCCGCGCTGCCGCACAGAGGCGGTCAGATCCTCGATGGTGCCCGCGATCTCAGGATAAGGAATGATCTCGCGGCGATTGGTGGCGAACGCGATGATTGGGGGCGTCGCGACGACCTCATCGGACTTCGTGTGTTCGCGAACGTACGCGGCAACCCTCTCGATCTCGCTGCGGTCACGGTAGCCCAGCCCGTACGGGCTGCCGTCGCCAGCCTGCCAATTGAGATTGGGTATTGGGCTGACGAGAAGCAGCAAGGACGCGCACACACCGGAGCACACAATGGCTTTCGTTCGTGTCGCCAGCGCGTGTGATGCGTGGCCCAGCCAGGAGCGCGGGACCAACGCGCGCCCCACCGCGGCGATCAGGCATCCGCCGCAGAGCGACAACCATGGCAACAGCTCGATCCCCGTATGTGCCCAGTAGGTTGGGTTGAGCAGCAACAGAAAGAAAAAGGCACAGCCGAGTTGGAAGAGAGGGGCCGCGAATCGATGGGCCCGTCGCGACCACACGATGAAGATCGCGCCCGCCATACCGAGCGCGAACGCGATGTCGGTCGTGAGGCGCATTTCGTCGAACTTCACCAGCAATGACGGAAATGTCGCGTGAACCGCGCGGAACAGAATCACTTGCACGATGAAGTCCGCGCGGAAGGCGACGAACAAGACGATCGCTGCGAGGCCCGCAAGGCCGAGTGCCGTTCCCACAACGAGCGCCGCGCATCGGCGCCGTCGCTGAAAGAGAAGCTGGAGGCCGACGCCGACGAGCGCCGCCAGGGCGCTCAACTTGATCGCCAGCGCGAGCGCGAGGAGCGCGCCCGTGGACATTGCGACGAGTGTCGTGCGCGCGCTCGACGGGAGCCTCGAGGCGGGCGCTGACACCAGCAGAACGGCAGCCATCACAGGCACGACGACGAACACTTCGCGCTCAAAGAGGTGATAGCGGAAGAGAAGGGCGCTGGTTGCGAAGATGACTGCAGCGGCGGCACCGCTGAACCCGTCGCCGAGCCTGCGGCCGATCAGGAACACCAGCCATGAGCTAGCGTACGCCGCGCATTGGGTCACGATTTCAGCCGCGCGGAGCGTTGCCGGCACGACCGAGAACAGCGCAGCCACGGCGAGCTCGAGTGCCGGCAGATGTGGCAGCGGGAAGTCTCGGTACGGGAGAAATCCGCGAGACATCATCCAGGCGCCGTTGATGTACCAATCGTCTTCGATCCAGATCTGAGGATAGGCAAGTCTCAGCACGCGAGGAGCCGCCAGCGCGAGAAGCAAGACAATGCGCGCGGCCGGCGCGACCAGAGAAACGCCTGAAGCGGTGCGCCTCACCGGCCGCTCGAGTCAGGCGCTCGAATGCGCTCCAGTTCGCGCTCAGCGCGCGCCCGAGTCGCCGGGTAGCGTCGAGCCGTATTCAGCGCATCGAGAGCGGCCGCGCGATCGCCGTTGTCGGCAAGGGCCATGCCCAGATACAAGAACGGCTCGGGAGAAACCTCCGCCGGCGGAAGCGTAGCCAGCGCGGTCGTCGCAGCGCGGTACTGATCAATGGCTGCGGGCAGCTGGCGACGGTTGAAGTACAGGTTCCCGAGATTGACTTGCGCATCGACCTTCCACGACAAATGAAGAAGCGCGGTTCGATATGCCGTTTCGGCCTCGTCGAGCCGGCCTTTGGCCTTGAGCGCGTTCGCCAGGTTGTACCAGGCGTTGCCCGAGTCGGGTCGCATGACCGTCGCCATCCGGTACTGGGTCAAGGCCTCGTCGAGCCGGCCATCGGCCCGCAGGGCCTGACCGTAGTCGAGATGAGCGGTGTAGCTTGGAGGCCCGACCGCGAGCGCGTGACTCCAGAGCGTCAGCGAATCGTGCCAGAACCCTGTCTGTCGCCACGTCGCTGCGGCAAGGGCGATGGTGCAGATGACCGCGAGACTCGCCGCGAATGCTGGACGGCGGGCCTTCATCAGTCCAGTCATCACGAGGGCACTGAACGGCACTGAGCTCGCGTACGCGTAGCGATCGGCAACGAGCTGCGGGCCGCTCTGCGCGAGGCCGAGCACCGGGCTGACCGTTGCCAGATACACGAGCCCGATGGTGAACAATCCTGGATTCTTCCGCGCCCTCACTGCGAGGAAGATAGCGGCGACGATGGCAATCGTCGACATCGTCCACAGATTCCATGCCGCGGGCTGGTTGGCCGAGAGCTCGTACATGACGGACAGCCGCACTGGCCAAAGCGTCTTCCACGCATAGAAGCAGACGCCGTAACCTGCCTGCAGCAGCCGCGAGGTCAGGGGCCATTGGGAGAGTGTCGGCATCGTGTCCGGCTGACTGTGCTGCGCGGACCACGCGAGCGCGCCCGCGGCGACGCCGATCGCCGCCATTGGCGCTTTCTGCAGCCACACCATTCGATAGCGCGAGTCGGTGAAGGCGGCGGCAGTGAAAGGCAGGCGTCTGAGCGGATAGACGTCCAACGCCAGCAATGTGACGAAGAACGTGAGACCCCACGCCTTCGCAAAAAGAGAGCCGAGCAGGCACACCAAGGAGATCCAGTACCAGCGAACCGATTTCAGCTGTGCGCGGCCGATTTCCACGCTGAACAGGTACGCGATGGCTGCCAGCAGAAGAAAAACGACGCTGATAGGGTCACGCCGTTCCGCAGTCCAGGCGACCGACTCGACTCGCAACGGGTGCACGGACCAGAAGAGTGCGCCGGCTGCCGCGCAGGCTCGGACGCGGGAGTCGGGCGTCACGGCTTGGGGTTCGCCCGGCATGCCTAATGGCGTATGGCTGATGGCTGGGGGGGTCCGCTTCCACAGCTCGATCAGGAGAACGTAGACGAGCAACGCGGCCGCTATATGCCACAGCAAGCTGTCCAGGTGATACGCAAACGGCCTCAGTCCTGCGATCGAGTAATCAGCGGTCAGCGACAGCCAGGTCAACGGCTGGTAGTGGCCCATATACCTGGTCGACAGCATCCACGGAAGCGCACCGGACCACGGCAGCCGCAGATACGGATTTCGCAAGACCAGGCGGTCATCGTCGAAATTCACGAAGCCGTTTTCGAGCGCAGGCAGAAAGGGCAGAAAAGTTGCGGCGGCCACACAGGCAGCCCACGCCCAGGGGCGTCGGGTGGGTCGCGTAGGTCGAATAGGTCGGGTGGGTCGAGTGGGTCGGGTGGGAGATTGTCTCATCGCGGCGCTACGCCGAGGCCGCGGACGCGCGCGCCCGGGAACCGCACGCCGATCTTGACGTCGTTCGCTTTCGACCCGACGGGCACAATGTACTCGACGAGCAGCTCAGTCGTCAGGCGCGTCGCGATGCGATCGGTGGCTGGCTGATAGGAGGCCGCCGCGTAGATTGCCGTGAAGTCGCCATGCGTCTGATTAACGAGCCCGCGCAAAAACTGCCTGGTTGCGCCCACGCCAGCGCTGTTCGCTATCACGTGCAACACGGCGCGACTGTCGATAATGGGCGCGATGAACTCGCCGGCAGCCGGGCCGGCGATCTCAGCAGGTGAAGCGGTGATCGCGACGATTGCAGAGAACAGGGCGCCGGTGTCTCTGATGGTGTTCGCGGCGAGCGCGACCGCGTGCAGAAGTTGGCCATCCTCATCGGAAGCCGGCTCCAGGGTGCCGAGGCGCTCAACGAGCATGGATCGTTCATCATCAAACGACGCAACGAGCTTCGGGTTGCCGCCGGTGGTGATGACGCCGACCGGCCGGGGTCCGAGACGCTCCACGAAATGGATGAGCGCCAAGCGGATTGAGGGGAAGTCGGCGAGCGCGGTTCGGCTATTGTCAACTACCAGGACAATCGGATAGTCGGCGACGCGCACGTCAAGAACGTCGCGTTCGGCGCCGGCTTCCTGGATCACGAAGTCATCGACGCCGATGTCAACGACCGCTTTTCCCTGCTGATCCGCGACCTGCGCGAGAGCGAAGCGGCTTGCGCCCGTTTGGGCGCGGAAACCGTTGGGACCTGCTGACAGCGCTGACAGGGCCACTGCCGTTGCCGCGCGAAGCGCCGGAAACGCTGGAAACACTTCAGAGTCCATTATAAATTTGGCTTTAATGCCGGGTCGCCCAGATCAGGTCGGTGGCGTGCGCGCGGAACGAACGAGTCGAGTACAACCCGTGCTGCTCGTTGTGCTGGCGGCGAGTGTGGTCGTAACGGGAGGCTGGTTCGCCGGTGGATCAGCGCTGGTCGCTCAGCAGCCGCCCGCCACGCTCGCCCAAGCGGTCCCAGCTGCAGAGCCGGCCACCGGGTACACGGGTTCAGCGGCGTGTCAGCGCTGCCACGAGCCGGAGTACGACAGCTGGCGACACACGCTGCACGTCCAGATGACGAAGCCGATCGCCGAGGCGCGCGTCGTCGGCGATTTTAGTTCCGGCGCGCGGCTCGACGAAACCGGCGCCGGCCGCAGCTACGTCATGGCCGCGCGGGACGGCAAATACTTCATCACAATCACCAGGACCGGCCGGTCCCCCGAGACCTTCGAGATCAACTACACGCTCGGCGCCAGGCGGTTTCAAGGATATCTGTCAAGGCTCGCCGACGGCCGCATCTACGTGCTGCCGGTCTTCTGGCACACCGAAGCGCAACGGTGGGTCGACTACAAAGAAATCACGCCGATTCCGACCGATCCGTCACACGACCTGCGGCAGATCTGGAACGTAACCTGTGTCAACTGTCACGCGACCAACCTCACTCGGAACTTCGATGCGGCAACGAACACGTTCGCGACGACGTGGACGGAGATGGGCGTGGGGTGCGAAGCCTGTCACGGCCCTGGACAGGCGCACATCGACGATTCGGAGCACCTGAAGATCTTCACGATGAAGAAAGTGGCGCCGCGTCAGATCTTCGATACCTGCGCGTACTGCCACGGCAACAAGAACAATGTGTTCTTCGGGTTCAAGGCAGGTGATGCCTACGAGGACTACGCGCTGCCTTTTCTCATCAGCCAGCCCATCCCCGACAACGATCCGCAGGGGGAGTTCTGGCCGGACGGCCGGCCGAGCCGGTTCAACCGGCCGCAAGCGTTGACGATGACCGGATGCTTCCGGGCCGGTCAGGCGACGTGTACGAGTTGTCATCGCATCCACGGCAATCAGAACAATCACGCGTTGAAAGTTGCGATTGACGCGCCGGACGGTGGGCACACCCGCGAAAGCGACGCGCTCTGCACCCAATGCCATACGGTGGCAGAGAGGCCAGGAGGCGCGGGACGGGAAGGAAAGGGGCAAGCGGCAGGAAGGTCAGGAGAGGCAGGACGACCCGCAGAGGTGGGAGAGGCGCTGGAGGCGGGAGAGTCAGCGCGGCGGCCGACTCCGATTCCGGATCTGGCAGCACACACGCATCACGATCCCGCCTCGCAGGGCAGCCGGTGTATCAACTGCCACATGAGCGACGTGAACTGGCGGCTGATCACGCGCAGATTGGACCACACGTTCCAGCCTCCCGTGCCCGAGATGACGGCGCGGTACGGCGTGCCGAGCGTGTGCACCACGTGTCACGAAGACAGATCTCCCGAATGGGCGGCGGCGACGATGGACCGCTGGTATGGGAATGGCTCACGGCGTCAGGCGGTTGTGGCGTTGGCGGACACCATATATCGCGCTGGTTCCGGCGATGCCAGTGTGCTGCCCGACGTTGTGCGTCTGACGATCGACCGCTCACATGGCGCGCTGATTCGGGCGAGCGCCGCGGAGTTTGCGGGACAGCTCATCGCAAAGTCGGGTGGGGCAGCAGGTGGGTCGAGTTGGTCAGGTGCGTCTGGCGGGGCGGCTGGATTGGGCGTGGAGCCTCTCTCGAGCGCGATGACCAATGCGCTGATCGGGGCAGCGGCCGATCCCGAGGCAATGGTTCGTGCGACGGCGGTGCGGGCATTGTCGCTGTTGGCGGCGTCTGGGGAACCACGCCTGCCTTCGGTTCTCGCCGCGCATCTGGCCGATCCCTCGCGCGTGGTGCGCGTGAGCGCGGCGGAGGGATTGCTTGGTCTTGGGATTGCTACCCTCGACGGCGCAGCTGGCGGGGCGCTCGAACACGCTCAGGACGAGTGGGCCGAGAGCTTGCGCACGTTCAACGACGACGCTGCCGATCACACGACACTCGGGTGGTTGGAGGAAGCCCGCGGGCGGACGGGGACGGCCGTTCGCGAGCTCAACACGGCCATCCGTCTCGATCCTTCCAGAGCCAAGCCTCACATCTACCTCGGCGTGCTGGCTGCGCGCGCCGGGCGGTACGACGAAGCGTTGCAGCAGTTCAAGCGCGCCAAGGCGCTTGCGCCCACGTACCCCAACGTCGATCGCCTGATCGAGGAAGCACAGAAGCGTCGCTGAATTCCGTGTGGTAGTCTGACGCCCACCATACGGAGGTTCCCGTGCGCCCACGGCGGTCACACGTTGCAGTCACTCTGTTTGCGTTGCTCGCATTGTCTGGCAGTCGTGGTCTGCTGGTCGCGCAGACACCGCAGATCACTCCCGATGTCTTCAAGCAGCTGAAGTTCCGGTACATCGGCCCGGTCGGCAACCGAGTCATCGCCGTTGCCGGTGTTCCGGGCGATCCCAACACCTACTACGCCGGTGCGGCGTCGGGTGGCATTTTCAAGACCGCCGACAACGGCGCGCACTGGAACGCGATCTTCGACGACGAGCCGGTGTCGTCAATCGGATCGCTGGCAGTCGCGCCGTCTGACGCGAACGTTGTCTGGGCGGGCACGGGCGAGGCGTTCATCCGCAGCAACATTTCAATTGGCAACGGCATTTACAAGTCGACCGATGCCGGCAAGACGTGGTTGCACGCCGGCTTGGATAAGACGGGTCGCATCGGACGAATCGTCATCGATCCGCGAAACGCCGACGTCGTCTTCGCTTGCGCGCTCGGCCATGCTTACGGCCCGCAGCCCGAGCGAGGCGTCTACCGCACTGTGGATGGCGGCAAGACCTGGGAGCGCACGCTTTTCGTGGATGACAACACCGGATGCTCCGATATCGCCATCGACAGCACCAACCCCCGGATCCTGTTCGCCGGCATGTGGCAGATCGAGATTCACACATGGGGCCGGACGAGCGGTGGGCCCGGCAGCGGGCTGTTCAAGTCGGTTGACGGCGGCGCGACCTGGCAACGGCTGACCGGCCACGGCCTTCCGCACGCGCCGCTCGGAAAGATCTCGCCGCAGATCGCGCGGAGCAATCCGAATCGCGTCTACGCGCTTATCGAAACGGGAGACGGTCTACCGGCGCTCGACGGCTCGAAGACACAGAGCGGATCGCTCTGGCGGAGCGACGACGGCGGCGCCACCTGGGAGCTGGTCAGCTCGGACCGGCGGCTGCGTGGGCGCACCCACTACTACACGCGCTTTGCGGTGGAGCCTGACAACGAGAACGAAGCGTACTTCCTCTCCGCCGAGTTCACCAAGACGCTCGACGGCGGCAGGACGAGCATCGATCTGAGTGGCCGGCTCGCGCCAGTCGGCGACAACCACGACATGTGGATCGACTCGACAAACGGCGATCGCTTCGTCGTGGCGCACGATGATGGGATGAGCTTTTCGGTAAACCGGGGGAAGAGCTGGCACAACATCCAACTGCCGGTCGGGCAGATGTATCACGTCACGACCGACAACCAGGTGCCCTACAACGTCTATGGCAACCGGCAGGATGGTCCGTCGACCAGGGGGCCGAGCAACAGCCGGATCGCGAAGCAGTCGGACGACGACATCTCGGGCCCGATTCCGCGGGGGATGTGGCATTCGGTTGCGGGCGGCGAGAGCGGCTGGGCGATCCCCGATCCAATGGACAACAACATCATCTGGGCGACGGGAACGGGCTTTGGTAGTCTCGGCGGGACCGTCGAGCGTTTCGACGAGCGCACGCGTCAGGCCCGCGAGGCGGAAATCTGGCCCGAAGTAACGGTTGGGACCCCGGCGGCCGACGTCAGGTACCGCTTCAACTGGACGTTCCCATTAGCGATCTCTCCTCACGATCACAACACTGTGTACGCCGGCTCGCAGCACGTGCACCGCACGACGAACGGCGGCCAAACCTGGCAGGAAATCAGCCCCGATCTGACGCTGAACGACAAGTCGCGGCAACAACGATCCGGAGGATTGACCCCTGACAATGTCGGCGTCGAATACTCAGGCGTCGTCTTTGCCATCGCCGAGTCGCCGCGAGAGAAAGGCGTGATCTGGGCCGGCACTAACGACGGTCAGGTGCAGGTGACTCGGGACAACGGCGCGCGCTGGACCAACGTCACGGCGAATCTTCCGGGGCTGCCTCCGTGGGGCACGGTCAGCAACATCGAGCCGTCACGGTATGACACCGGTACGGCGTACCTGACCGTCGATCTTCATCAAGTGAACAACCGCGATCCGTTCGCCTACAAGACGATCGATTACGGCCGCAGCTGGAAGTCGGTCAGTGGCGATCTTCCCAAAACGGTGTCGAGCTACGCGCACTGCCTGCGGGAAGATCCGGTGAAGCGCGGCCTTCTGTACCTCGGCACCGAGAGCGGCGTCTACTTCTCAATGGACGACGGGCAGCACTGGCTGCCGCTCCAGTCGGGGCTGCCGCACGCGCCGGCGCATTGGCTCACCATCCAGGAGCAGTTCAACGATCTCGTCGTCGCCACTTACGGACGTGGGTTCTGGATTCTCGACGATGTGACCCCGTTGAGAGCGCTGGGGCCGGACTCAATGAACCAGAGCGCGACGCTCTTTCCCCTACGGCCGGCGTACAGGCTGCGGTACATCACAGAGCCGATGATGATGCCCGACGATCCGACGGAGGGGCGGAACCCGCCGTACGGAGCGGACATCAATTTCTACATGAAGACGGCGCTACCGCCGGTGGACCCGGCGGATACCCAGGCTGCCGGTCGGGTCAAGCTTGTCATCAGCGACGCATCTGGAAAGACCGTTCGCACCATTGAGGTCGGGAAGGACGTCACGGCCGGCATCAATCGGGTGTGGTGGGATCTCAGGACCGACCCGACGCCGGAGATCAAGCTGAGGACGCCGCCGCTCCATGTTGCGGACTTCCCGATGGGCGCCGACGGTCTGCGGAAGTTTCCGACCTCCGGCCGGCTCTCCGTGCTCGTGCCCCCCGGCACCTACACCATCAAGCTGGTTGGCGCCGGCGAGGATCGAACCCAGTCATTGACCGTTCGAAAAGACCCGCTGACTGAGGGGAGCGAGCAGGACATCGCCTCCCAGACCAAGGTGATGATGCTGATCTATGACGACATGTCGAACGTGGCGAAGACGATCAACGCTGCTGAGACTGTGCGCGCGCAGATTGTGCAGCTTGAGAAGCTCATGGGCGACGCCGAGTCTGTGCGGTCGGTCAAAAAGGCGGCGGACGAGCTCGACGCGAAGATTGCCGACATCGAGTCGCGCCTGTTCAACATGACCGCGACCGGCCGCGGGCAGGATCAATTGCGGACGCCGAGCCAGATGGTTGAGAAACTGACGCACCTGGCGGACGTGGTGGCGTACGCCGATTTCCGTCCCACCGACTCGCAGCTCGAGGTCCAGACGAAGCTGTCACAGGAAATCGCACGGGATCGCGAACGCCTGAGCGGCACGCTGGCGCGCGACGTCGCAAGCTTCAACCTGCTCCTCCGGGATCGACAGCTCGGGGCGATCGTCATTCCGCCGGTGGAGTGACGAAAACGTGCGCTGACGAGGGGGCCTGAAACCAATATTCTGAATTTCGGCGGCCCGCTGCATAAAATTTTTGTAAATGTAACAAGAACAGTGTTCGGACGCCGTCCGGTATTGCTAATATCTGCGCGATTCACTCGCACAATCTCGTGCCGGAGGAACCGATGAAATCGAGAGCCGCAGTGCTCGTCGCGTTCGCGCTGGTGGTCCTGTGTGCTGCACCCACGTTCGCACAGACCACTCAAGGGCGTCTCACTGGTCTCGTGGCGGACACGCAAGGCGCGATTTTGCCAGGCGTCACCGTCACGGCCACTTCGCCCTCGTTGATTGGCGTTCAGACAACGGTGACGCAGCCCGACGGCAAGTATCTGTTCCCCGCGCTGCCGACGGGCGTCTACAAGCTGGCCTTCGAGCTGTCGGGCTTCCAGAAGCTGACACGCGAGAACATTCAGGTGATTCTCGGCCAGACGATCAGCGTGGACGTCCAACTGCCGATTGCGTCGTTGTCGGAGAGCGTGAACGTCACCGGCGCGTCGCCTGTGGTCGATGTGACGACTACGAAGGTCGGCACCGATCTGAAGGGTGACGCGTTGGTTGCCGTTCCGAACTCTACCGACGTGTGGGGGGCGCTGTCCGAGGCGCCCGGCGTCCGGATGCAGGGCTTCGACGTGGGCGGCAGCCACAAGAGTCAGCAGTCCGGGTACGAAGTCTTCGGGATCACGAATCAAGCGCGCGTGGTGTCCGACGGCGTCGACCACACGGAGGGCGTTGGCGGTACCGGCTTCTACGAGGACTACTACGCGAACGAGGAAGTGACTGTCAGCGGCCTCGGCAGCGACGTTGAGATGAATTCAGGCGGCGCGGCGATTGCGACCACGATCAAGACCGGCGGCAACATCTTCCATGGGCTCGAGAACATCGCCTACGAGCCAGGCAAATTCGTCGGGAGCAACGGCGTAGCGAGCGACATCACCAGTCGTGGTTACACGTGTCCCCCGAATTCCAATGGAGTGCCGCAGTGCGACAACCCTGTTCTCCTGTTCTACGAAGGGCACCTCGACCTCGGCGGTCCCATCGTCAAGGATAAGTCGTGGTTCTACGGGGCGTACAACCACTTCAAGATCAACAAGGCCGTGGCAGGTGTTTCACAGTCCGTCGCGACCGACCTTGGCATCTTCGACAATTTCACGGGCAAGGCCACCTGGAAGCCGACGCAGAACAACACCATCATCGGGTACTTCCAGCAGGGACGGAAGCAGAAGCCGTACCGCGGTTTGTCTACGTTGACACCTCCAGAGTCGATACTCGCCCAGGATAGCTATTCACGGATGGGGAAGGGCGAGTGGCAGCGCGTGTTCACCAACCGCTTGTTCCTCGATGTGAACGTCGGCAGCTTCTATCTCAACTGGCCGATGCAACCGGCCGTGGATTACAAGACCAGCCCACCGCTGCAGTTCCGTGGAAACGGTTCTCGCGCGGGCGCCGGCTGGATTCCCTTTACAACCACTCGACATAAGCCGCAGGTGAAGGCCCAGGCGACGTACTATCTGCCGGACAAGGCGGGCAGCCACGACTTCAAATTTGGCTTCGAGAATCTGTACGACTCCTACCGTTACGGCCACAACGGTCGCTCGGGACCGATCAGGTACTCGTACAAGGGCATCAATACGTCGCTGCCACCCGATCGCATCATCTTCCTCGATACGGGTGATCCAGGTAGCTACGGCAGCAGCTGGGTTGCCGGCCCGAACATCGACATGCATTATGCCTTCTACGCTCAGGATCGGTGGGCGCCCAACAACCGGCTGACAATCACGCTCGGTCTTCGGATCGACTACCAGCGGGTTGGATATGGCGACGCTATTCGCCAGCCGTTGATTCATGACCAGATACCCGTTGGCCTCGATTCTGGCTGCACGGTGGCCCCGTGCTATATCTTCCCGGCGAGCACGAACGTCCCGGCGCACGACTTTCTCAAGAACACGAACCCTGCGCCGCGCCTCGGGGTCAGCTATGACCTGACGGGTAAAGGGCGGACCGTGCTCAAGGCGTTCTACGGCCGCTACTACAACAACCTCGCAGACGGGTTCTCCGCCGCGAATCCGGGTGACATCCGCCAGGCGACCTTCAACTTCATCGACGTGTACGGCGATCAGCGGTACCACGGCCCGGAGAATCTGGGTACGCTGCGGTCGCGGACGGGCGGCGCCGACGCGCCCATCGACCCGAATATGAAAACCCCGTACGCCGAGGAGATCAGCGGCTCGTTCGAGACGCAGCTGCCCGGCGAATCGGCCGTGCGCGTGACCTATGTCAGAAAGAACCAGCGCAATACGGCGCCGTTCTACGGAACGAATCTGATACCGGCCTGGGTAGGGCAGCTCACGGTTCCGGCGACGGAGACCGTCAACGGTCAGGTCTACAACCTGTTGGATGTGCCCGACGCGGTGGCCAACTCGACGGATGGGTTATACACCAACTTCCCAGGCGACTCCGACTACCACTACGACACGATCGAGCTCGCGTACAACAAGCGTCTCAAGAATTTCTTCGTCCAGACCAGCTTCGACTATCAGTGGCGCAGCGATTTGCGCTCACCGTGCAGTACAACGTGCAACACCGCTGACATCTCGACCAGCCCGCTCTCAGCGGATCCGATCGGGACCAACTACTTCATCGACCCGAATCCGGCGGTCCCGAACCGGCAGAAGACGACGATCTATCATTTCCAATTCCTGGGTCGGTACACGCTGCCGTACGAGATCGGCGCTGCGCTCAACTGGCGGTACCAGAGCGGGTTCCCATACGCTCAATATGCGTCGGACAGCCCCGACCTCAATGTCTCGGCCGTCGGCGCGCCGTTCTTCACCCAGAACCTGAATCAGAATCGATCCGAGAACGTCTCGCTGGTCAATCTCCGGTTCGACAAAGGATTTTCGCTTGGCGGCAGGACGAAGTTGACGGGCATGTTCGACATCTACAACCTTCTGAATCGCGACCCGGTCACGAACTTCAACATGATCGCCGGGGGGTCCTACAAGACAGTCATTGCCGTACTCGATCCGCGCGTCTTCCAGATCGGCGCCAGATTCGAGTTCTAGCGCTCGCTCGCAGCTGTGGCGGACGGTCGCTCGACCGTCCGCCGCTTTTCCTTCCAGTCACTTATCGACCTGCGCCGATCCGCTGAAGGTTGTCCGCGGCGTCGGTAAGTTCCGGCCGCAGCCGCAGCGCCTCCCGCCATTCCGCCACCGCGCGATTCTTGTCCCCCTGCCTGGCGTACGCGACCCCAAGGCCGTTGTGAGCGGCGGCCAGGCCGGGATCGAGCGCAACGGCATGCGACAGCGCTTCGATCGCATCTGACGTGCGATTCTCGGCCAGGAACATCGATCCGAGGTTGTTGTACGTGAGCGGCGCGTTCGGATCGATCGACAACACGTATCGGAACTGCCGCTCTGCCTCCCTGAAGCGTTTCATCCGCGTGTAGGTGATGCCGAGCTTCTCGTACGCGTCGATCTCGGACGGGTTCATCTTCAGCGCGGCCTCAAGCACGGCGGCGGATCGATCGAGGCGATTCGCCTCTTGCAGATAACCGCCGAGCGTTGACAGGAGCTCGGCGTCGGCGACGCCCTCATGGGAGGCGCGTTCAAGAGTCGCGATGGCCTCCTCCCGTCGGTTCGTCTCGTGATAGAGGAACGCGAGCCGATCGTACGCCGTCATGAAGTCCGGCCGTTCGGCGAGAATGCTCTTGAGGAGACGCTCGGCTTCGTCCACGTCGCCGGATTTCAAGCGATCCAACGCGGCGTCGAGCCTGTTCTGGAGGCCCACGAGCGTCTTCGGATCATCCGCGGCTGTATAGGTCCGGGCTGGTCGCGCGACTGGCGCGACGAGGTAGCCCAGCGATCGGAGGCGCTCGCTCGTTTCCCGATCGACCGGCGCAGCGGTCGCCCCGCGGTGCCCGGCGGTCAAGGCGTCGAGGGCCTGCTCGAGCGGCCTGGCCCGCTCGGGCTGCCGGCCATAGAGGTTGTGCAGCTCACCGGCGTCCGCTGCAAGGTCGTAGAGCTCCGGAATGGGCAAGTCGATCAGTTTCATTCCCCCGGAGACCACGCCTGTGAGCGGCGCCCAGTTGCGGGTGAGGTTGGCGTTCAGCGCTTCGAAGTACGACGCCGCGTCATCTCCGGTCCGCTCGCCTGAAACGAACGGCCGCAGGCTGTGTCCGTCGAAGCTCCCGTTCGCTGAAACCCCGACGAGGTCGAGGATAGTAGGAGCGATGTCGACAAGCCTCGCCAGAGATTGCACAACGGCTGGCCGAATCGAAGGTGGCGCCCAGATGATAAGGGGCACGCGCAGCGTCGCGTCATAGGCAAACAGACCGTGCGTCCGCTCGCCGTGTTCTCCAAGCGATTCACCGTGATCTGACGCGACGACGACGAGGGTGCGATTGAGCGAACCGGCCCGCTGAAGCTCTGCCAGTGTCGCGCCGAGACTCGCGTCGGCGTACGCAATTTCCCCGGCGTAGAGATCGGCGGCGTAGCGCGATCGGTATGGCTCAGGAGGGTTGTACGGATCGTGCGGATCGTACAAATGGATCCACGCGAACCACGGGCCGGAACCCGAGTCGCCGGACCTGCCCGGCGCACGCGACCCACCTGTGAGGATCCAATCACGAGCGGGCGCGAGCACCTGTTCAGCTGGTCGCTCCAGGAGTGACAGCTCGCCTCCCGCCGGACGCGACCCGTAGTTATCGTCGTAGGCGACGAACCCCTTGTTCAATCCAAACCTGGCGTCGACGACGAAGGAGCCGACGAACGCTCCCGTCCGGTACCCCGCGGTCTTGAGCGTGCCCGCCAGCGTAGGCTTGGATCCGTCGAAGCGGAACGAGCCGTTGTCCCGTACGCCGTTCGACATCGGATACAGACCGGTCATGATCGTCGTATGAGAAGGGAGCGTCAGCGGGACATGAGCGTAGGTTCGCTCGAAGCGCAAACCCTCGCGAGCCAGGCGATCGAGCGTTGGCGTCACTCCCAAGAGGCTTCCATACGCCCCCAGGTGGTCGGCACGCAAGGTGTCGATGGTCACCAACAGGACATTCCATCCGCTCAAAGAACCGGCAAGAGGGCTTCGGGTCGCCCGGCGCGCGCACGAATTGGCCGCGAGGATGCCGAAAGAGAACACGAGAACGCAAAGGAGCTGCGAGGGCCTATCACCTCGCCGTCGAAATACAAAACGGCCGGCGGGCGGCTTCATCGCTCGGATGGGTATCATAGCTACATTGAGAATTCTCATGCGGACTACCAATATCGCGGACCTGCGAAACCACCTCACACTGACGTGGCCTCTCGACTCTATGGCGCGCCGCCCTCGAGGCGTTTCAAGGTCTGTTGGACGAGCCGGATGTCCTGCGCATAGCGCTCCCTGGGCGCTTCTCTGATGAAGCGCTGCAGGTACGGAACAGCATCGGCTGGACGATCGCTTTGGGCCGACAGCATCCCCAGATTGAAAAGCAGGTCGTAGTCGTGCGGTAGCAGCGGCGCGGCATGGCGCCAGGCATCGATCGCGCCCGCGGCGTCCGTCTTGACAAGCGCTGCGCCCAGCGCGTGCCAGGCGTCGCCGTACGAGGGCTCGAGGCTCACCGCACGGCGAAAGGCCTGAGCAGCCTCGTCCGGGCGGCTGCTTTGCAGCTCGAACAGCCCCAGGTTGTACCAAACTGTCGCCACTGAGGGATCCTGCTTTGTCAGATCGCTGAAGAGCGCACGCGCCTCGGCGGTGCGCCCGAGCCGCGCGTAGGTGACGGCCAGGTCCTGGAGCAAGCTCAGATTCCGATCGCCGGCGCGCCGCGCCTGCTCGAATGTTGCCGCCGCCGCGCGGAGGTCGCCGGCGTCCCTGAGCGCGGCGCCGAGCTTCTCCAGCAATTCCGGAGACGCCTGCTCCTCGGGTGGGGCGTCGCGGAGGAGCTGGACGGCATCACGGCTGCGGCCCTGGCTGAGGAGCACCGTCGCGAGGCTGGTTCGCGCTGACGTGAAATCGGGTCGCGCTTGAAGCACCGCGGTCAGCGTCGAGAGGGCCTCGGCCGATCGCCCGTCGTCGAACGCGGTCAGCGCCGAATTGAATTGCTCGTTGAGCGCCACGAGGCGTTTGGGATCGTCGGACAGGGTGAAGGTTCGTGGGGTCGTCTGTGTCTTTGGTGACGCGGCGCCTCCCACGTATCCGAGCGCGCGGAGGCGTGCCGCAGCCTCCGCGTCTAACGGCGGCGCAGGTGGAGAGGCGCCGACGGTCGACGATCCTGGCGCGGAGGGAGCCCCGGAGGTATCGAGCTGCGCGAGCAGCCGGCGCAGCGCGTCCTCTCGATTGCTCCGGCCGATCAGATTGCGCCGCTCGGCGGGATCCGAGGAGAGATCGTACAACTCCGGTTCAGGCAGATCGATGTACTTCCAGCCGCCTTGAACCACGCCCTTGAGTGGGGCCCAGTCTCTCGTCAACCACGCGTCGAGCGCCTCGAAATAAAGGGGCCGACCGGGTAGCGGAGCCTGCACGAGCGATTGGCCCTCGAACGACTGGTCGCTCGGCGACTGCCTCTCCGACCCTCCAGCATGGTTGGGCGTCGCTGTGCCGACGAGATCGAGAATCGTCGGCGCGATGTCCATGTGTGCGACAGGCGCGTCGACGACTTCCGATCGCGCCCCAGGAGTGCTGACGATGAGCGGTACATGAATCGTGGCCTCATATGCGAAGAGGCCGTGGGTCGTCTCGCCATGCTCGCCCAGTGATTCACCGTGGTCCGCCGTGACGATGATGATCGTGTCGTCGAGCTGGTGCGCGAGCCGGAGGCGGTCGAGCAGCGTGCCGACCATCGCGTCGGCGTACGCCACCTCCGCGTCGTACGGGCTTCGGCCCATGCGAAACTCCGGCGGCGCGTCGTACGGGGCGTGGGGATCGAAGAGGTGCACCCAGGCGAACCAGGGACGAGATTCGCGGAGGGATGGGCTCGCCGGTTGGGATTCGGACCGCCGGGGGTTGACGGGTCCTTCGATCCAGTCGCCGGCGGCCTTGACGACCTCGGCGCCGCGGCGCTCGGCGAACTGGAACGACGTCCGATCGTTGTGCGGAAGTCGATCGTCGTACACATCGAAATCGCGGGCGAGCCCGAAGCGCGCGTCCAGCACGAACGCGCCCACGAAGGCACCGGTCCGATAGCCTGCACGCTTCAAGAAAGTCGCAACCGTCGGAATCCGGTCGTCGAGCCTGAACGAAGTGTTGTTGCGAACCCCGCTTTTGCGAGGCGTGAGCCCCGTCAGGATCGACGTGTGCGCAGGCAGGGTCATGGGCACGTGGGAT
>Ga0306922_10001737_pt1 | contig 19826 bp, 22 predicted proteins | sample sta12Cox44000082_FD_203758 | JGI IMG/M metagenome (GOLD analysis project Ga0306922, IMG submission 203758) | Lab enrichment of tropical soil microbial communities from Luquillo Experimental Forest, Puerto Rico - statoxic.12C.oxic.44.000.082 (v2)... | ecosystem: Environmental > Terrestrial >... | reverse complement strand
TTCTCGATCTGTGGTTTGAGCGAGTGGTCAAGCCTCGATTACGAGGTGAGGCTTATGTGGTGCGATACATCGACGACTTTGTATTGTGCTTCCAGTATCGTGAGGATGCTCTTCGCGTCCAGGATGCGTTGTGCAAAAGGTTGGCAAAGTTTGGTTTGACCCTCGAAGCGAAGAAGACCAAGCTCGTTGAATTTGGTCGCTTTGCGCAGAAGTGGGCGAGCAAGCGTGGCCGTAAACGTCCGGAAACGATTTACTTTCTCGGATTCACGCTGTACTGCACCCGCAATCGGAAAGGCAACTTTCGGGTTGGACTGCGTACAGAGAAGTCACGACTGCGACGTGCGCTTATGCGTCTACAGGATCAAATGCGACGGATGCGGCACTCACCGCTCAAGGAGCAAGCCGACCACCTCAATCAAATGCTTCGCGGTCACTATGTCTACTACGGCATTGCCGGAAACATCCGGGCATTGCGGAAGATTCATCGTGCCGTGGAGCGTTATTGGCGCAAAATGCTGAGTAGCCGGAGTTGGAAAGCTGAGATCTGGTGGAAGAAATTCCAGCGGATCAAGGAACGGTTCCCTTTGCTGCAACCCAAGCTGCATCTCCCTTATGGGGCGCTGCAAGCTCTAGCCATAACGCTGTGAACCAACTTCTGAAGAGCGTAGTGCGGTAAAACTGCACGCTGCGTTCTGTGGGAGCCGGGGACGGGTGACCGCCCCGGCCACCCGGTGGCACCAGGCAACTGGTGTCCCTACCGCGATCACCAACCATCAAGAAAATTGAAACCCAGGCCCTCTGTTGCGCTGCATCAACCCGGATTTCCTGATGATGCGGCGGCGAACGTCCGCCTTCGACTGCGCTGCACCAGCCATATGATGAGCATAATGATTGACCCAAGCACAACCACAACACCGGCCATCATCAGAAGCACCAGAACTTTGCTTTGGCTTGTTATATCGCCTGAAATGATGGCCTCAGGATGACGGTGAAAAACTCCCCCAACTACAGTGACATCGCCTGCGACTTTTGTGCCTTTGTCAACCCGTGCATCCCCGAGAACAGTAGTGATATCCCCGGCCACAAGCGCATCCTGCGCTACTACCACGTTGCCGTGATAAGCAGTGACATCTCCCGCGACCTGTCCGCCAATGTAAATGTCGCAGTTTAAACAGGTGACGTCGCCGCCGACTTGTTCCCCTGGCTCAACGCGGATATCGTGATTGAACTGCGTGCGGTCGCGGCTGGTCTTAGCCGACGAAACAATCGACAGAGCAAGTATGACAGCTAGACTGCTAAAGAATCGGCTAGCGGTCAGCATCGACTTATCTCCTCGTTCAGTGCATGGCAACTATATCTCCATACGGTTGGAAATCTACGTCAATTTGATCTGAACTTGCCACATGACTCTCGAAATCAGCGATTTCACTCATTGACCCGCCTTTGGATACAGCTATTGCATGGACCCCGCATAAATACTGGCCTAAATCGACCGCGATACTTCTGGGAACGCGCAGAGCGGTTAGCAAACTGGTAGCACAGCTACGCAATGCAAAAACGGACTCCAGACCGAAATGCTCTGGAGCTCGCGTAAATACTGCTCAAAGATGGTGCGCCCTGAGAGATTCGAACTCCCGACCTTCTGGTTCGTACATGATGCTCAGAAGGTCTAACCGCTAGATTCGAAATCGCTTTCGAGTTTTTCAGGGTGTGTGAAGTTGTTCCCCAGGCACAGATAGCTCAGCGATTCACTCTCACACTCACGAACTTCTCACCCCGAAGTACGGCGTCGATCGCCGGCAGAAGTTCGGTTGCAGCGTCAGGCTTCAGAAGGTATCCGTGTGCTCCGTCGCGAAAGGCGGCGCTTACCAATTCAGCATCGTGGTCGTGAGTGGCGAATAGTATTCTGGCGTCAGGAAGCGCCTTACGAATGAACTTTGCTACCCTCAAACCGTCCACATGGGGCAGCCGGATATCCAGCAGCACCAGATCCGGCCTCAGCTCGCTAGCCTTCTGAATGCCTTCTACGCCGTCCTTGGCCTGGCCCGCCAGGTGCAAATCCGGTCTTGCCTGCAGCGCCGAAGATACAAAACGACGCCACGGGTCGAAATTATCCAACACCAAGATGCGAAATTGTGACGTTTCCACCGCCGCCCTCCTTCTGTCTCAGGTCACCCCGAAGCGATCCGGAGGGTGAAACCAAAACTTAAGAGGATGGCATGGTCGTAGATTTCCGTCGTTGCGCGCGGGCAACTAGGCGGCTGGATGTTCATCAAGCAACATGGATTCGCAGGGCAAGATCCTCATGGAATCTATTCTAGAAACCAAAGCCTCAACCTTGCTGGAGTTCCTGGCTGGACTGCGCGGCAGCTTGTTCGTAACTTTTGAAGAAGGCACCTCTGGGCTTACACCCTGTACAGTTTTTCGACGAGGTGCGGTTCTGACTTAAAATCACTTGAGCGCGATTCCTTCATCTGACAAAGTACCATGCACTCCGCCGAATCATCTTCATCGACATCACCCTCGAGCCACAATCCCTTACGCGTCTGGAAACTTGCGATCCGGGAAGAACGCCTGTTTCTGGCACTCTCGGTCGTGATAGGTATTCTCTCGGGCTTGGCGGTGGTTGTCTTCCGCATGGCCATTGATCGGAGCAATCAGTTCCTGCTGGGGTCATCTCCCTCCGGGCTGCGGCTGCTGTTGGCGCCTACACTCACTGGGCTCGTTATTGCATTATTGGTAGTCCACGTTTTTCCGCGGGCGCGAGGAAGCGGGGTCAATCAGACCAAGGCCGCACTCTATGTTTACAACGGCTATATTCCGTTACGCACAGCGATCGGCAAGTTCATTACTGCCGCTCTGGCGATCGGTTCCGGGCAATCGCTAGGACCTGAGGACCCCTCTCTGCAGATCGGAGCGAGTTTAGCCTCTGCCATAGGCCGGCGCATTCATCTTTCGCGTGAGAACGTGCGCCTTCTTGCGCCGGTCGGGGCTGCGGCAGGTTTGGCCGCAGCTTTCAATGCTCCAATTTCCGCGGTCCTATTCGTGATAGAGGAGGTGATTGGCCGCTGGAGCGCAACCATACTAGGATCAGTGGTGCTTTCAGCTCTGGCAAGCGTGGTAGTGATGCGGTCCTTCTTTGGCCCCCAGTCCCTATTTCACATTCCTGAAGTAGGTTTGGTGCATCTTAAGGAATTGCTCGCCTACGTTGTACTGGGCATAGCCGGCGGGCTGGCCGCAGTGGTGTTTGCGCGCGCGATCGGCTTTATTCGTCCCCGCCTGAAAGCCGCCCCACGCTGGACTCAATATTTCCAACCGGCCCTCGCCGGGCTACTTGTAGGAGTGCTCGCGTATTTGGGCGCTCCCCAGGTGATGAGCGCAGGATATCAATACATGGATCAGGCAATGCATGATCGTTTCACTTGGGAGATGCTCGGGGCGTTGGCCGGACTGAAAATCCTCTCGACCACGGCATCTTTTGTCAGCGGCACACCTGGCGGAATGTTTGCGCCGACACTCTTCATTGGGGCGATGTTGGGTGGCGCGGTGGGCGGAGTCGAGCGGCATTTTTTCTCGCACTTAACGGGATCTACCGCTACCTACGCCCTGGTGGGAATGGGAGTTCTATTCGCCGGCTTCCTGCGAGCCCCCATGACTTCGGTGTTCATGGCACTCGAGGTCAGCGGCAACTACTCCATTATTGTGCCGGTGATCGTTGCGAATACCTTTTCCTACGTCATCTCACGTAGCCTCCAACCCACCGCTATCTTCGATCTCCTGACTCGTCAGGATGGTCTCGATCTGCCCTCCATGGAAGAGCAGCGGGAAGAACGAATCCTGCGTGTAGAAGATGCCATGCAGCCGGTTCCTCAGATCATCTTGGAGGCGACTGAGACGGTAGGTGAAGCAAGGCAAAGAATTCAGAACGCGGAAGCCGATTTCTTCTTGATGCGGATGGCTCCGACGGGATGGTGTAGCATTACACAGGGTGCCCTCGCTCGTTTCGCGGTCGAGGGCAAACAGGAAATGGCGTTAGGTTGCCTGTGCGAAGACCGCCTGCCCTATCTTCATCCCGACCTTCCCCTGGAGACAGCTCTACGTTACGTGCATGAGGCACAGCTAATTCCTGTAGTCAGCCGGGCCGACTTCCGTGAGCTCGAGGGCGTCATTTCTCGCGACGCCGTGCTGAGCAAGTACACGGTAGCCAGTACGGAAGAAGAGCCCCTCGGCTAGAGGTCTGCACCCACTCAATGTTTCCTGCTGGCGTAGGCTAGCCGGTGGCAAAAACCACACGTGACGCATTCCGACGTTGTTCTCGTTTGTTCGCCTTTTTCGGGGTAAATGAGTGTAACCGCGATTTTTCGCAAACTATGCCGCGTTGGTAGTCCTCGCGACAACTCCATCCGACCCCATCTAAACCGCTAGTCGCTACATTATCCGCTACGGGGAACCGCTCTCAGTACCGAAGTGAAATCATGTTGTGTATACCTCCTCATCGACGGGATAGACAGGTGCGAACACCTGTCTATCCCTAAGCAAGTTCGGCTGTACAGGAGGCCCTCTTTCGAGACCCGTCAGCGTCCGCACCTGACAGCCTGCGTACCGAGCTGGACTGAACCAGCACGTAAGCGTCAGTTGTTAATCGTAATCGAGTTCGACACAAGCTTTGGGGCGTGCCAGTAGCAACCGCGCCCGCCACAAATGACGTAATCTATCCAAGTTCCAGAGGCGCTGCCGCTGTGGGAAATTCCGTTCGGATCGACCGTTGTCCAGTCAAACGAGTATGTTCCTGGATTCCCGTTCGCAGGCTGGGAAAAACTCGTAATCTGTAAAGTTGAGTTGCGAAAATCGTTGAAGGAGACAGGGGGAACGGTGGCATAGACGGCGGCTTCGTTGTACCCTCCATAGATAAAGTATTCAGCGAGCACGTTTCCGCTCGCATCTTTCCAAGTCATGCCCCGACATGTGAACTGATAAAAGCTCGTTACTGGATGAGCAGACGCCGCGTTACAGACAAACGGCGTGTCGGTTGAGTACGTGGTTTGCCCGAAGGCGCTCACTGCGGCAAACATCGCCAGGAACAGAGTGAGGGGGAGGATTCGTTTCATTCTGTTTCTCCTGTCGGATTTTTCCGGCGTGGTTCGTCAACCTCCTTTTCCGCCGAAGTCGTACAGGGCAAGGATCCATTCACCGCGCTTTCAACCACGACCGGCGCAACCAGACACTGCGGATCGCCGGGCCGAAGGCTCGTTGGGAAAGAACTTGCTTGGGCAAGTGGGGGAATTTGCGTTTCAGGAACACTTTGGGGCCCTCCTTCGACGGACGGAGACAAACGTCCGTGCCGGTTTACTGACGTGACGTTTGGGAGGCTTAGCGCGGAAGTCGTCCCAATGCTTTTGTCTGCCACGGAATTCTTGCAGGTGGCGAGAGCGCACGCCCATACGTCAGGGCATTGCGCCTACCGCATGCGTCCGGGCGACCTTTACTGTAAGGGCGAGATTGCGTCGAACTCTAGGGTGAAGGACTTAAGCCGTCAAGATGTCCGGAGGTACATGAAGTGTTGTTCCCACAACCTCGTGGCGTCGTTCAGTTTCTTGAACCAGAGAGCGCTGAAGCCCAATATTTTCGAGGCATGATCTGCATTTTTAGAAGAATAGTCCAGCAATGCTGCCATTCCGATGGCGAAGAAGGCTAGCCGACGAAATCGGGCGATTGCACCAGCTTGCGCCGTCTGTTCTTTTTCGGGGTCAATGCATTATGAAAGAACGCCCTGCTTCACAAGGTTGAAGCTGCGTGGGGATTAACGACGGGAAGACAAGGGCAAGGAACACCCTGCTACTCAAGGAACAGGGAGGACACCTGCGCGTGTATTCTCTGGAACTCGCCAGTCTGGGAACAACGTTGGTCTATGACCGGGGCTTGGCACGAAAAACGGCGCTAGAGGCGCTCGCCCACCAAAACAGTCGAGGTAATGTTGGCGAAACGTTAGGCGGAACTGCGACCGAGCGCATATTTCACGCTTGGTCGCCCGCCTTCGCTGTTCATTAATGGACGTTCATCGATCGGTCGTCAGGGAATGGGATGTGGGACGCCCGGGTCGAAGTCGCTATGTGGATCACAAGCGAAGGTGGAAGTCAACTGACTCTATCAGGCGATTTCACAATCTGGCGACGTCTGATCGCCTTTTTTGATGGTCAGTGAGTGCAACCGAGATATTACGTCAACTACACAGAATCACCGGTCTTGGAATGTCGAACTGGGCCGCCCTACTTCAAGTACCCTCGGTAAGAATCGCGCCATTTTACTCAACAGTCGCTCGCCTTCGGCATGTTGAGCGGCGGTTCCCCTGCCACGAAATGGCAAAAGCAAATTGAATTCCTCTACGAGCTGACGCGCTTTTTGCTCTTAGCTCGTCTGGGACTTCCGAAATCTCGGACAACTTCTTACAAATAGCGGCTAGATTGGTGAGAACCATGACCTCCACTTCATTTTCCAATTCCATGAGGAACCTCTTTATTCTTTAAAGCACGATCTTCAGCACTTGCATAATGACTTCCTCTGGCGACCACACCAAAAGCAGGAGAGGAACCATTGGAGCAGCGGTCACAGCGGCAAGACGGGATATATCTCTCCAGCTAAAAGGAACCACACGCATTTCCTGCACTATGGTGTAGCTGTTGCCTAGATCAGCGAGTGACTGAATATCGCCTGTCCCGAGTAGCTCTTCCGAGTCCATACCGTGGCCCAGAATCCACTTGTCTCGAAAGCCTTCGACATATCTCTGGGCGAGCAAACCGTAGTCGCCCAACCCCTTCCTTCTCGCCCCAGCCATCTGTGGGGCAAACATTAAAAGAGGGCCAAAAATTGCGAATACGAAGAAGGCGACAAAGCTGCCCGCGTACAGCTTGAATGAGAACAACTTGCCGCCGTGATAAAGCACGTTACTGGCGATCAAACCCGCCAGCATCGCGCCTTGAGCAAAAAGAACGGGGCCAAAATTGAATGAAACGCCGCCAATAAAACTGAGTCCCCCAGCTCGATCCGGGTGTGTCGGAATCAAGTTCAACGGTATTCTGGAGACCTGCCAGAGAAAGCGGTACCAGATTAGGAATCTGACGTACCAGCGAAGGAGAATGAACTGGATAACCGGAATGCTTATGAAAACGTACCAGACGCCTGCCAGAGTAAGATTCCAGCGTCCGCCAGGCATGGCATACCAAGTGGGTATCTCGATTCCGAAACGACGATGCCAGAACAACAGTCCCAAAGTGTAGACAGCGGCGAACAAACCGAGCTCTAAAGGAACGGAATTTCGTAGACCGAATGCAGACTCTACCGCCCGGTAAAAGCGGGGAAGATCCTGCACCAAGATGATACGGCTATCGACGAAGCGACGCGCGAGCGGCAGCATTCGTAAATGGACTAGCAACTCGGCGGCAATGAGAGCCGGCAGAGCAACTAGAAATCGCGCATGTACTTCAATGTCGCGCAGAAAAGCCAGCCGACCGGCGCTACCGGCGAAGGGACCAACAGTGGCCAGCAGGAAAAGCGGAAGCCACGTAATCCCTACAAAAAAGATCAGTCGACGATACAACAATTCAAGATGATCCCCTTCGAGACGCGCTCGGCGAAGGAGTTGGAAGAGTGGACCACCTAGCACGATTGAAAAATCGGGAGGTTCGTCGAGAATATCGATCTTTGCAGTTGCCATTACAGTGAGTGGCGCTCTCCACTGTTACGGGACATCGTGATTTCCTAGGGTTACGTGGCGCTGCCTATTTACACATTTACGATGTTTAGGAAACTGTGGAACTGTAAGGATGTGCAGGGAGCGAGCTTTCGCCTTGCTTTCTTTGCCCCTGTCCTTGATTGGCGTTAAAGGCGATTACACAAGCATGCGCTGTTTGTTCGCCTTTTAGGGGTCAATGAGTGTGATGGGGGTTTTTCATCGCCTGAGTGCCGGAATGACAACTCGTTAGTTCTCATTGACTTGACTTTTCTTCCCGCATAGCATGGCGGCGCGCCATGATCGGCCAGACCATCTCGCACTACCGCGTCCTAGAAAAGCTCGGCGGCGGCATGGGAGTCGTCTACAAGGCCTTACTGGCGCCAAAAGCCCGTGAATGAGTTCGGCCCAGGATGCCGTCAAGAACAACAGACTGTCGCCTTCTCTTCGGTGAGGAGAACGGACTGCTGCTGGGGGGCAGCTTCATACCCCCGTTGGTGATTCGCGATCTGCGTGATCTCACCCGGGCACGCGGCCGAAGAGAAAAGACCTTGTCCAACGAAAACAAAAACGAATCCACTTGACTCCGACCGGCCTCCTCATGGAAGGCGATTACTCATTGGCCATTGGACCGAGATCACGGAACTCGGCCCAGGCCTGCAGGTTCGGCGTCGGCCAAGCCTGCGGAGAGTGCCCCGAGCATCGTGGCTGCGTTTCCCGCGCGCTGCGCCAGGTGTACGCGTCGGTTGGTTTGACTGTGTGTCGACCAACTGAATGTGTACCGCTCGAAATCGAACGCGATCTGCGCGAACTGGACTGTCGACAGAAATCCGTCAAACGGATAGTCGGGCAGGCGCGAGGAATCCGCGACGTAGACAGCCTGCGAACCCAGATCGCTGTTTCCTAGTTGAACCTCCTTTAGTGTGACCTGGCGCAACGTGAAATTTCCTCCCAGGCTGGTGAACTCGCGCATGTTTCCGCGATGCGTCAACGAACCACGTGAACCAAGCAGTAAGGTTGATTCAGCGCCGGTGTCGACCAGCATCCGGAGGCTAGTTTCGGAGTGAAGATTGACGGTGAGCATGCCGCCGGTCCATTCGAATGGCACAGAGCAGGGCAGGGGTTCGAGCTGCCCGAAGAAGATGCGCTTCGACTGATAGTCTACGCGGAAGCTCGTGCGCTGCAGGACGTCGAGTCCAATGAGTGCGTCGATACGCATCCCGAAAGCTTGCGAGGCGTCGGAGAGGTCGGCGGTCATGACCCGCAGGCCCTGCGCCCGAATGGGCCCGACCTCGACGCTGGGGACGATCACAACAGGCCGAGACATCTTGTGATTCACGGCGTCGAGTTCTTCATTGTGTCCGGAGATGTGGAGTTTGTGCGCGACAGACATGTCCAGGATGCTCGGATACGCACCGGTGTCGATCACCAGGTTTCGATTCGTCAGATCACCCAACGATCCTCGCACCACGATCAGGTGTTTCCCAAGCAGCTTGAAAGGAATGCTGGATTGCGCAGCACCTGCGCAACTCAACAACAAGATCACTACGAACACTTTGTACCGGCCCATGTCCCCACCCCAATTGCGAACAAGTTGGGAGAGGGACGAGCGCAGCGCAGCTACGCATCTGTCCAGCGTCTGAACTCATGCGGGATTCTGGGTGGCTTACTGGGTGGAGTTGTTTGTCTCCAAAGCGAGACAAGCAGCACCAACGACAGGAAGTGAAACAAAGCGCGGCTGCGCTCGTCCAAAGGGTACGGAGTACGGGGATGGATGGGGCACATAGCTCTGCAGTGTTTTGTTTCGGCGAGTTCGAGCTGGACACGCATAATGGAGAACTCTGCCGGGGCGGGAACCGCATTCCTTTGCAGGAACAACCGCTGGCCGTGCTGAGCGTCTTGCTGCAAAACGCCGGCACGCTGGTGCGCCGCGAGGACCTGCGTCGGCAGGTGTGGCCGGAGAACACCTATGTCGAGTTCGATCACGCTCTGAACACGGCGGTGAAGAAGATTCGCATCGCGCTGGGCGAATCCGCGGACGAGCCCCGCTACATCGAGACCATTCCGAAGCGAGGGTATCGCTTTATCGTGCCGGTGATCGAACGAAGTGTGGTCGGAGACGGCTTGGCGCAAGTAGGACTGGCTAGTTCAGATTGGATGCCGCGGAAGAGGATGCTCAGCCTTGCGGTCGTTTCTGTGCTCCTGCTCTGCGTTGGTTTGCTCGGGATGCGCTGGCGATCGGGAACTGATGCCGCCGAAGCCGGTCCGATCGTGCTTTCTGTTTTGCCGCTGCAGGACCTGAGCGACGATTCCAGTGGTGGGCCTCTGGGGGATGGACTTGGTGATGAACTGACCATGCAGTTGGGACGCGCGTCCCCAGCAAAGATCGCGGTGACGTCGCGGGCGGCTGCGCTGACCTATCGGCACACCGGCAAGAATGTAGCTGAAGTGGCCCAGGAACTACATGCCGCCTATCTCCTCGACGGGACGATTCGCGGGAATTCCCGCCGGGTGCGCGTGTGCATGGAATTGATTCGCACCTCCGACGAACTGCAGATCTGGGGTGATTCGTTCGACCGGGACGAAGGAGATGCGCTTGCCCTCGAGCGGGAGCTGTCCTCCACGATCTCAAGCAAGGTGAAGGACGCCCTGGCCGGGGAAACGGGCCGCGGGAAAGTCAGGCCCTGATTCGCGTTCGAAGATGAAGGCAGAATCGTCGCCGGGCAGCGTTTACGCGACTCGCGAGGTAGAATTGTAGCGATGTCGCGTACGTTGATTTGCCTCACGGTTGCATTCGGCGTTTCTGTTGCGCTGGCCCAGCAGAATACTCCGCCGAAGTTGCCGCCCAACCAGCCTCCGCCGCATTCCGACTCTGTGCCGGAAGTGCCGCGTCCGAAGCTGCAGCAGCGAACCCCTGACACGGGAGGCGAAAGCTCCAGCAAGGAGGAGCCGCCGGATATGACTCCGCCACCCGAAGATGCCCAAACGCATCCCAACAGCGACTCCGCCCTGCGCGAGGCCGAGGATGCTGCCGGACTGTACGAGGGAGACGAGATCGGCGGTGTGCAGGAGTTCCGCGTTTGGAACCCGCACAAGGCCGAGAAGGACGTCGAGGTCGGCGACTTCTACTTCAAGCGTAAGAACTACCGGGCCGCGCTCGATCGTTATCGCGAGGCGCTCTACTACAAGTACAACGACGCCGTCGCAACCTATCGGGTAGGAGTGTGTGAGGAGAAGATCGGCGACGATGGCGAGGCCCGCAAGGCTTATGAAGCTTACCTGAAGATTCTGCCGCATGGGCCGTTCGCGGAAGAGGCGAAGAGCGGGATTGAGCGTATTAAGGTGAGAAACGAGCCGGCGGCTGCGGACAAGAAATCAGAGAAGCCCTGAAGCCGGCTCGCTAAGCTTTCGCTTTTCGAAACTCGCGGGCGAGGGCGCCCGCGCCACGCAAGCCTACGATTTCTCGATCCGGATGAATTCTCCCGACGTGGCGTTCACGGCCACTTTCAGCTTGGCATCGCTGCGGCTCGTGCCATAGACGACGTGCCAGACCAGTTCGTTGTTTACCCGGTCCCATTCGAGAATGTAAAGCACAGGGGCGTCAGGAGATCTTTCGAGGATTTTGTCGCCGCCATGTTGTTGCGCGACTTCGAAGGCTTTATCGGAATCAGTTTTCAGGAAAGCGATGTCAAACGCGGTGGTTGAAGCATTGTTGGGGTTGTATGTGTCCTCGATGCCGGGATTGACACCGCGGTCGGGGCCCTCGGACCCGGAGAAAGTGTAGGGCTTAGTGCCGCGCTGGGCGACGGAAGCGAAGCTGGCACGCCAGACGGCGGATTTGCCGTCGCGGCCCTTCGAGTCGGAGTTGAGCATAGACTCGAGGCGGTAGGGACGTGCATCCGAGCCCCAGCCGTGTGCGGAGATGTAAAGTTTTTGCAGGGCGCTGCGCCCGGTAATCACGTCCGCGGGCTTGGGTTGCGGCTTGGCCGTTTCTGCAGGCTTGGAGGGCTCCGACGAGCACGCGCTCATGAGTGCCAGGGCAAATAAAGAGACCAGCAGCTTCTTCATAGCCACCGTCCTAATGGATGATTTGGATTTCGGGAATGCTGGGCACATTCTAAACGAAGGAGCACAGTGCGCCATGGATTTCTGCCTCGAACGACTCCAGCAAGGTATCTCCGACGCAACCGCAGGCCTGACGGCCGAGATGCTCTCGCGGCGGCCGCTTGCAGACAAGTGGAGCGCTGGAGAAATTCTTGAGCATCTTTATCTCACCTATACGGGGACGATGCGCGGCATGGAGAAATGCCTGGCTGCAGGCAAACCGCTGGCACGCAAGCCCGCCTGGCAAGATCGTGTCCGCACGCTGTATGTCGTTGGCCTCGGAAAGTTGCCTGAGGGGCGCAAGGCTCCGGCGGGGGCGACCCCGAAAGGGATACCTCCCGACCAATTGCTGCGCGAGATTCAGACGAAGATCGCGGATATGGACGCAGTGATCGCGCAAGCGGAGGAGAAATTCGGGAAGAGCACGAGGTTGCTCGATCACCCCGTGCTGGGCCCGCTCAGCGGAGCGCAGTGGAGGAAGTTTCATCTTGTGCACGGAGAACTTCATATTCGACAGCTGCGCAGGCTGAGGGAAGCGATTTGAGCGGCAAGCTACAAGCCACGAGCTGTGAGCAAACTAAGGGAGCGCAATCTGCTCTCTTCTTCTTGTGGATGTGCAGTTAGGTGACTCCGTTGAGAGTCAGTTTGCAAAACACAAACCTCCCGTGCAAAGCGGGAGGCTTGGTTGGAATCAGACGAAGTTGCTATTCGCGCACGGATGAGGGCACACCAGCCTTGCGCGCCTGTTCGCGCAGGTCTTCCAAAGCCTGCTTGGCGTCGTCAAGTTTCTTCTGCTTGTCGGCGAGCTGCTGCTTGAACTGTGCGTCTTCCTTGTCCCACTGGCCAGCATTGCGCAGCCGGTTGCCGGCATCGGCGTAGAAGGCTGCTGCCCGCAGGCGATATTCCCGGTTGGTGAGGTCGAGATCTTTGGAGATGTCGTCCACCTGGGCCTGCTGGGCCTGGATCTTCATCTGCCAGTCCTTAAAGAGCTTCTGCTTCTCTGCCTGCTCGTCGGCGGGCGACTTTTTCCCTTCGGAAGGGGCCGCCTGGGAAGAGGGTGCCTGAGGGGCGGCATCCTGCTTGCCCGCGGCAGGAGCGCTTCCGGCAGCTTCGGAGTTTTCCGCGCCAGCTTTCGCAGCCTCAGCAGCTGCTTCGCCGCCGCTCGCGGCGTGAGGGTTGGCGTCTTGGTTCTCCGCCGGCGCCTGGCCGACGACCGAAACCTTGTCGTCGCGCGGGATGGTGTCATTGTCGTAGCTCTTGACCGGTGGCGCCTGATGTCCTTTCTGTTTGCGGACTTGGCGTGCGTAGTCACCGAGTGGCGCATTCTGGGCAAAAGCCGCCAAGGCGCTCAGAGCCGTGAAAAGAACTACGATGGTTGCTGCTGTTGTGATGCGCTTCATATCACTTCCCTCGTTCGCCGCCGCGATCCGGGATCACGGCCGGCTTTCTTAAGAATGAGAACTTGCCGTTTTCGCCTTCTTGCTCTCGGCGAGAAATCCCCCGATGGTGTGATCGAGATGTTTTGCTTCGCTTGCGATGTCGGCGGCCAATTGTTCCGTCAGGTCCGGGTCGCGATTGGACACGAGTTGCTGCGCGTAGCCGGAAATCGTGACCAGGGAATTGCGCAGGGCCAGAGCCATTTCTGCGGACAATTCGCCACGCAATTCGATCTGGCGCCGGATATCGGCGATCTCGGTCTGATCGTGGATCAGGCAAGCGACGCCGAGAGTGGTTCCGTCCGCCGCGGGAACTTGCGAAGCGGTGATCTCGAGCACGCGGCGCGCGCCCGCGGGGGTGAGGTATTCGGCATCGACCTTCTGTATTTCCTCGCCCTGCTGGAGAGCGGATTGAATGCTCTCTGCCACTGGGGCGCCGGCGTGCATGGCGGACGCCTTCCTAAAGATGGACGCGGCATCCATGCCGGTGGGGGAAGCGATGCCCAGAATGGATTTCGCTGCTTGATTGGCCTGCCTCACCAGGCCGTTGGGACCGAAGAACAGCACTCCGATCGAAAGGTTCGAGAGCACTGCCGCGCTGATGTTCTCCGAAGTCTTTGCGCGCCGGTGCTCAGCGTCACGCAGGGAACTCAATTCGTGTTTCTGCTGCTTCAATTCCTGGATAACAGCGTGATAGGTGTGCAACGGAATCTGGTCGGTAGTGGCCGCTTCTGGGACTGAAGCTTCGTCGGCAATGCTGCGGCGCACGCCGCGCATGAGGAGGAATGCCACCACGAAGGCGAATCCGGAAGCGAAGAAGACCAAGGCCATCTTCAGGAAGACCGGATTGGTGAGCAGTTTCACAGCAGCCCCCAATACCAGGTGAGGAAGCGGTTTCCGAAGAAGAAAGCCACCATCGCCATGCTGCCAAGGAACACACCGAAGGGCATTTCGTAGTGACGGTACATGGTCTGGGCTGACTCCCAGGCGCGGCGACGTGCTTCCCGGGCAGCCAGATGCCGGCGCTCAATGAAGCGGCGCGTGCGCTTCACCCACACCAGCAAAATCGTGCTCACGCCGAACAGCGATCCTGTGATCGAGGCCGTGAAGATGGTGAACACTGTCAGCTTCGTGCCCAGGAACGCTCCGATCATGGCCATCAGCTTGACGTCGCCGAAGCCCATGCCTTCAATCCCGCGGGCCCTTAGGTAGATGGCACCCGCGCCGTAGATGAAAGACGAGCCGACCAACGCGCCCAAGAGCGAATCCACAAGGGAGAGCAGGCGCGCGAAGATGCCGTTGGCCAGGGGCAGCGAAACCGCACCGGGCAGAAACTGCGACGCCAGGTCGTTCACCGGGACGAGCAGACTGAAGAGAATCCCCAGGCCCAACCCGGTCAGCGTCATTTTGTCGGGGAGGAGTTTGGTCTCCGCGTCGGTGAAGATCAGTCCCAGCAGAAGGAACGCCAGAGTGCAGTATTTGAGCGTCGCGAGTGTCAAGCCGAAATGCCAGGCGCAAGCCAGAAACAACGCGGCCGTGAGCAACTCGACCATCAGGTAGCGCGGCGAAATCGGGTCAGCGCATTTGCGGCAGCGACCGCCGAGCAGCAGCCAGCTGAGGACGGGAATGTTGTCATAGAACGCGATCGACTGCTTGCACTTCGGGCAAGCCGACCAGCGGGGATTGGACAAGGACATGTCTCGGGGCAGACGGTAGATACACACGTTCAGGAAGCTGCCGAAGATCAGCCCCGCGAGCACACTTCCCGCTGCCAGAAAAGGATCCACCGTGTTCCTATCCGCTAGAACGCTTTCTTTCCTATGAGTTTGCCTCGATTATACGGTCGCCGGCACTGGCGCTGGTCGTCACTGAAGACAGTGTCCTTGTGGACAAAATGCAGACAAGTGATTTGTTTTCAGTTGGTTCGCTGGATGGTTACCCGGCTGAGTACTGTGCGGTCGGGAGCGACTGGACGCTGTTGGTTGGCTGCTCGGGCAGGAACAACCAGAAGATCGTGCCGCTGGCGCCGGGACGGACGCTGCTGCGTACGCGGATCTTGCCCTGGTGCTTGTGGACGATTTCCTCGACCAGCCAAAGTCCAAGGCCGGTCCCTGAATCCTTCTTGGTGGTGTAGAAAGGCTCGAAGAGGCGGGCGCGGTCTTCGGGCCGGATGCCGCGGCCGCTGTCGGCGAAGACCACGCACACGCCCGCGCGTCCGGTGGACTGTTCGCGTGCGCGTGCAACCCGCAATCGGAGCCGACCATTCTGCGACATTGCTTCAACGGCATTGACCAGGAGGTTCGAAAACAACTGCCGCACTTCGCCGGGGAATCCGGAGATCTCGCATGCGTCGCGAAATTCTTTTTGCACCAGGATATTCTTGCCGATGAGCTTTTGGGAATAGAGCTGGAGCACCTCTTCAAGCGTGGTGGCCACGCTCAGCCGGCGAGGCTCGGAGAGTTCGCGCACGAAGCCGAGTGTTTGTTGAGCGATGTCACTGATGCGATGGACTTCGCGTTCGGCCATTTCCAAATGCTGCGCGGCACGTGCTGGGTCACGACGGGCAAGATACAGGAGGTTGGTGACAGCTTCGAGTGGGTTATTGATCTCATGCGCGATCGCGGCGGTCAGCCGTCCCGCGGTCGCCAGCTTCTCGCTCTTGCGCAACGCTTCCTCGGCACGCATCTCGTGGGTGATGTCGCGAACGATGGCGGAGGCACCGATGACCTTTCCGTTTCGTTCACGCAGTGGTGAAATCGAAAGCAGGACGTCGACCAACGAGCCGTCTTTGCGGCGGCGTTGGGTGCGAAAGGTCTCGACGTTCTCGCCACGGCCCAGCAATTCCAGGTGCGAACGGGTTTCGTGGGTTCGCTCTGGAGGAACCGTGATAAACAGGTGCTGGCCAATTGCTTCGTCAGCGGTAAATCCGTAGAGCTGCTCGGCCCCGTGGTTCCAACTGGTGATGTTTCCGTTAAGGCTGGCACTGTAAATAGCATCATTTGAAGATGCAACGATCGCCGCCATTCGTTCGCGGGTTTGCTCAACGAGCACCTGGGCGCGAGACTTCTGCTTGGCCAGGCTGGCCGCAAGCAGAGAAATAAAGACAAACATCAACAACCGGGCGACGTCGGAACTCTGGAGCGAAAACGAGAAGCGGGGAACAAAGGCCACGTAGTCGATCGCCAGCACTGACAGTGCAGTGCCCAACACGGCGGGTCCGAAGCCCAGAAAGTGCGCCGAAAAAACCACACCGAGCACAAAGATCGCGAACGGTTCTCGATGCATGAGGGGTGAGACATACCACACGCCCGTGGCCACGACGACGGTGAGGAACGCCCCTCCGTATCGCACTGGCCGGGAAAGGCGGCCCAGGCGAACCCGCGCCTGCATGTCTGGCTCGAAATCCGTCACAAAGGTTGTAAGTTCCGCAAAAACAGGGATTCTGACGTTAGGATGCCCCGACTATCAGGAAAGGCTGTTTGCAACCGGGAGAAGACTACCAGCCCCGGAAATTTACCCGCAATGACACCAAAGGGGGATGAGATGGCAAAGGAGTGCGCGTGGGTGCACGCGCACTCAAAGCCGCGATCTTCGCTGGCATTGCCAGCCGCCAAGATCCTCAATACTTCTGCTGCATCGACTCCAGAAACTGGTTCAGGTTCGCGATGCGCTGCTGCACTTCGGCATCGTGCCCTTGGCTGATGTTGCGGAACAGCGGACCCCAAACGGGCATGTCCTTGCTGCCATGTGCCGGTGTTTCCGCTTCTCCCCGCAGCACGCTGGAAACGTGCATCGAAGGAAACTCGCCCTTGTTGTTAGCCGCCAATTTGGTCAGATCGGACGGCGGAACTTTCAATGCGGATGCCGCCGGGCCCGTGCCTTTGCCATCCGTGCCATGGCAAACCGCGCAATAGCTGCCGTACATCTCCTTCGCAGACGCTGCGTTGGTTTGCTTGATCGGAACATGCTTAATTACCTTTTCCTGCGACGCTTGTTGCGCCATGGCGATAACTGCAAAAGCCGCCACGCAGGCGCCGAGATAAAACCATTTCCGTACTTGCATTTGTTTCCTCCTGGAAGTGCCGTGCACAAAACTGCTGCCCAACAGAAAAGTGTAGGAGGGAAGCGCATGCGGGAATGTGAGGAAGATCACATCCGGGAGTGATAAATCTCTGGCGTGGTCAGGGTCGGGAGAATCGCAGTAAGTCTCCTTGCAGCAACATGCTGCGCTCATCGTCTTCGGGCAGTTGCCCGTTCCAACGATCCCAGTGCCGGGGGACCAGGCGCGTGCTGGGCGCGGTTTCAAGCCAACCATTTTGCGTTTCCACCCGAACGAAGACCGAGCATGCTGGGATGCTCTGGACCTCCAAAGTCTGGTACGCCTTCCACTCAAAGAGTGACGCTACCAGGCCCTCTGACATCGACTCTGAGGGCGAGAGGCAGAAGACCCAGTCATGTGTTGCTGCCGCGATGGGTGTCTGCAGAGTGTGCTGCGGTCCGGCGACAAAGATGCGCGCGGCATGCTGGTGGGCGATGTGCAGAGTCGCGTCGCTGGAGCCGTGATCGATCACGACGATCTCGTCGCACGGTTGCAAGGTTTCCAGCGCACGACCGAGCCGGGCGGCGTCGTTGAAGGTATGAAGGACAGCACTAATGGGAGGCATGCGGAGTCGTGCTATCACAGCACAGGAGCGGAGTGGGAGCAAGCTTTGACGACACGCAGGTGCAGACGCAAAATCACTACTTCGCAGTACCTGGCGAGAGAATGACGTGGAAAAGCGAAGGGGGTACGGCAAGCCGTACCCCGAGGCCGTGAGAGAGTTCTTGCTAGTTGTTTGGAGCGTCCATGCGCTGACGGTGCGAATCCGGCGACTGAGCGACGACCACGGTGACCGGGTTCTGCAGCGTGAAGTTCAGGACGGTTTCCGAGGGCAGCTTGATCTGCTGGCCCTTGGTGGCCGCTTGGACGCCGCCGCCCAGGCCGCCGCCCGCGGCTGCGCCGATCGCGGCGCCCTTGCCGCCTCCGGCGATGCCGCCAATGATGGCGCCGATGGCCGCGCCCGCACCGACCTTCTCAGCCGTGTTCTTGCCGCGCGAACTTCCTTCGCGTTTGTATTGATCGGTCTGGATGTTGTAGGACTTGCCGCCTACCGTAATCCGGTCGAGTTGAAGAACCAGCAAGGACTGGCCCGCGAACTTGCCAGCGCTCTTTACGTCGACGATGTGTCCCTCAACATCGTAGCCAGCGGGGATGGCGATGTCGCCTTCGGTGGCCAACGGGGAATTCAGTGTTGCCCGGAACGTTTCGCCGGGCTGATTCTTCTCGGAATCGATCGAATCCACAAGTCGGACTGCCATGTTCGTCCCAGCCGGGATCGTGGCTTTCGGCGGGGGTGGCGGTGGGGTTGCCGGTACCGCAGGAGCAGCCGACTGACTGGAATCTTGATGCGCCAGGCCCATCCCAGCGGCGCCAGCGCCGGCGGCTGCTGAAGCCATTTCGGCTTCATGGACGTGTCTCTTGGGCGCGACTACCCGCTTAACGGGAACGGGCTTGGGGGTCTCCACGGGCGCAGGTGCGGGAGCCTGTGGGGCCGGAGCAGGCGCTGCCGCCACGGCCGGAGACACGACTTGCAGATTGTTAACGACCTGTTTCACGCCGGGAATGGCGGCGGCATAGCGGGCGGCAGCGTCACGCTGCGCATCGTTATCAACGTTGCCCGACAGCGTTACTGTTCCATTTGCCGCTTGAACGCTCAGATCCTTCCCTTGCAGCCCGGAGTCGGTGCCAAGTTTATTCTGCAGTTGGCTGCTGATTTCAGAATCACTCAGCGCGCGGTTGCATGCCGCAGTCAGACCGAGCACTGTGATAAGGAGAATGATCGGGAGGTGGATACTGCGCTTTATGTTCATAAAGCAACTCCTACGAACCTTAGGATTTCCGTGGATGATTCTAGTTTAGATGCGGACTGGTTGTCTTGCAGCAGAAAAATCGGGAAATTGAGCGGTTGCCCGGAAATGGCGCGCCTCTTGGCTACGCCTGAGGTGGCGGGTTTAGGCAAAATCCTAGCTCTGATGGATGAACTTGTAATCGAGAATGGACGCCGCTACAGTCGAGCCCTCTTCGCGATCGTGGGAATCCTTGAAGCGGATCACTCGCCCCTGGCAAAGTACCTGCGAATTCTTCTGGCCGGAGATTTCTTCCGGCATCTCGAACACCAACTCGATCAGCGCATTCGCCGGGATCTCGGCCTCGCCCTGAAAGAGCACACCGGACTGGCTGATGTTACAGATGGTTCCTTCCGTCCAGAGGCTCGTATTCTTGACGCGATATCGCACTGGTAAGTCGAGCTTGAGCCGGCGGGCGCGCGGCACCCAAGTCGATTTCCTTTCCCGTGGGCGACGACGTGTACCCGGTTCCGTGACAGTGAGCGGTACACGCTCGGTGCGCCGCATGGTAGTCCAGTCGTACTTGTATTCGGCCGCGCACAGCAGACAAACCTGGTAATAGTGACCGTCGGCAGCTCGCCTGGGCCAGGAGAACTCGTGGGAGCAACGCCCGA
>Ga0306922_10001734_pt1 | contig 19831 bp, 16 predicted proteins | sample sta12Cox44000082_FD_203758 | JGI IMG/M metagenome (GOLD analysis project Ga0306922, IMG submission 203758) | Lab enrichment of tropical soil microbial communities from Luquillo Experimental Forest, Puerto Rico - statoxic.12C.oxic.44.000.082 (v2)... | ecosystem: Environmental > Terrestrial >... | reverse complement strand
CTGCCGGCGAGAGCACGCCCCCAATCGCAGGTCTCCAGCGACGAGGCTCAGCAATTGCGCCAACTCGTTGCGCAAATGCAGGCGCAGATGAGCAAGATGCAGGCGGAAATCGACGAACTGAAGGGCACGAAAGCTCAGGCTCAGCCAACTCAGCCAACAACCGCCGCTGCGCCGCCGGCTGCTCCCGCTCAACAGGAGGGCACGATTCAATCTACGCAACCTCCGGCCCAAGGCGCTACCTCTGGGCAGGTCGGAAGCGAGACAGCCAGCCGTCAACAGTTCGGCGAAGACAAAGTTGCCGCTGCGCGGTTCAACAACGTTCCTTTGGATCCAAAATACAACGGATTTTTTCGATTGGGGAACACGCAAACCATCTTGAAAATCGGCGGATACTTCAAGTCAGACTCCATCCACGATTTTAAACCGGCGGGAAACACCGACGCTTTTGTGCCTTCTTCCTTTCCTGTCCCGCAAGTGCCCGGAGTGTACAATTCGACCATTTCCATACGACCGACTAGGCTGAATCTCGACTTCCGGATCCTAAATACCAGTGCGGGCGATGTACGTTTCTACGTGGAAGGCGACTTCTTCGGCACGAACTCGACCACTCCCCGGCTGCGTCACGCTTACGCCCAAGTCGCGAACTTCCTGGTGGGGCAATCATTCACGAACTTCATGGACCCAGATGGGTTCCCGGATACTTTGGACTTCCAGGGGCCAAACGGAATGGTCAATCTCCGTAATCCTCAGTTGCGTTATACGTTTGCTCTTACTTCCAGTTCGACCTTCAGTGTATCCGTCGAGAAGCCCAGCTCGGACGTTCTGTTTACCACTCCGCAATTCACGTCCCAGCCGAATGCGCCCTCTCCGGATGGAGCCATTCGGTTTCGAGAGGAATTTGAGCGAGGCCACTTCCAGATTGCCGCAATATTCCGGGGCATCGCCGCGTTTCTCCCGAACGGAGACACTGACACGGTATTTAGCTGGGGTCTAAACACTTCGTTAGGTGTGAAGACCTTCGGCAAAGACAACGTCATCTTTGGAGTCGCGGCGGGTCACGGGATTTCGCGTTACATCCACGATACGTCTGGATTGGGCATTGACGCCGAGCCGGTGTCAGGGATTCATCCTCATTTAGAGGCAACTCCTGGCTTCGGAATCGACGGAGCTTATCAGCACTTCTGGCTGAAAAAACTGCGGTCCAGTGCCGTCTATTCCTACGCCGCGGTGAACAATACTGATCTGGCCGCGGGAACGACATATAACCACGCGACCTACACCGGTGCGAACCTGATATGGAATCCCGTCGGCTCTCTGAATGTCGGCGCTGAGTTTCTTTACGGCTGGAAAATGCTGCAAAACGGCAAATCAGCCAATGACCCTCGCCTCCAGTTCAGTGCGAAGTACAGTTTTGTAAAGGTGGATCCGGATTAGAATTGTCTTGCAGTTCCTGGCGATCAGAACGCTCCGAGAATTTCGATGAGAGTAGCTGGTTGTCGGCATTGGGGAGATGTTCATCTCTTACTGTGATTTGCGCCGTGCACTCGCGTCTGTGGAAGTGAGTACTGACCTTTGGCCGCACGAAACGATCGATTCGCCCGACTCCCATGCTTGACCCTGTATTAACTCACGTCTGTTTTTCCTCGTGCTTCGTGGCCCAACGAATATGGTATCGCGCTGCTCCGACGCTTGCGTCCTGCAGCGCTGTTGCTTCATAAAAGGCAGTCTTTCTACGTTGCTGCTTCATCGCAAATCGCAACAAATCGGAATTAGTCCTTAACCCATACTTTTCCATGATGTGGTATTTGTGAAACGCTACCGTCCGCGTACTCACATTTAACCTCGCGCCGACTTCCTTCATACGGCGTCCTTCCCCCAGCAATTGCAGAACCTCTCGTTCCCGTTGCGTTAGGTGCTTCACCCCGCCAAGAATCGGGCGCCGAATGAACTCTTCTGCTTGAAGCTTTGCGAAACGAGGGGCGAAGTATTTCTCGCCTCGTAGAACTTTGTTCACAGCAAGCAAAAGCTCCGAGCCAATCGAAGTCTTCAGCACGTAGCCCGATGCCCACTCGCGCAGCGCCTCCGCCGCCAGATCATAGTCATCGTTTATCGTGAGCACGACCAACTTCGTATTCGGCAGCAGCCTCTTCAATCGCTGTCCAGCATCGAAACCGTTCAGCAACGGCATCCCGATGTCCAGCAAGATCACATCAGGACACAGCTTCGGCGCAATCTCCATCAGCTCGCGTCCATCACTGGCCGTGCCTACGACGTCAACCTGCGGTTCGAGCAGCTTTTGGAGGCCCTCCATTACCATCGTGTGATCGTCGGCGAGTAGGATACGGGGCTTTCCCATGTTGGCCTCCAAGCGCAAAGAATGTGCCAGAGTCTCCTCTAGCTAAGCTAGGGTGGAACGAGCAACTCAGTGGTCAGGCACTTATTTGGCTGTGAACATATATTTTCAACTGTAGAAACTACTAGCTCTTAGCGCTGGATTCTAGCACTCGAGTAACAGTGTGACTGAACTGAACGCCACAAACGGACAAAATGCGGCTGGCCTCAGGTGACGTGACGGTACTTCACCGAATGGCATCTTCTCCACCGCTGAACTAATGGAGTCAGACTGTTTCTTTTAACAGTTGCGCTTTGACAACCAGTTGCTACAACGCTTCCCTGAGCGAGGCCGCGTCAGCGCGTTTAGTGTGATCTGAGCGGGCACAACCCAGAGGAGCAGGTTATGTTGAATCAACATCGAGGTCCAAGCGGGAAGGGAATTGTTTTGCTGACCATCGTCCTAGGTCTGATTATCCCTAGCATTGCGATTGCGGCGGATAACGAAAAGGAGCAGGAGCGAGTAAAGGAGTCGGGTAATGTAATGAAGGAACTCCTTAATTCAGAGAGCGGCGTTCCCATCAGCGTGCTGAATAAGGCTGAGTGCGTTATCGTTCTTCCGTCCGTAAAAAAGGGGGGATTCATTATTGCGGGAGAGTACGGTCGAGGTGTGATGACGTGCCGTGGTGGAGAAAATTTTGACGGTCCGTGGAGCGCCCCAACAATGATGCAGTCGAGTGGTGGAAGTATTGGTTTCCAGGCCGGCGGCCAATCGACCGACCTCGTCATTCTAGTAATGAATGACAAGGGAGCACGCGCTCTAATGAAGGGGAAAGCTAAACTCGGTGCCGATGCCAGTGTCGCTGCAGGGCCGGTGGGTCGAGAAGCGGAAGCCTCGACGAATGCGGCGATGAGCGCGCAGATGCTCTCCTATTCCAGAGCACAGGGTGTATTTGGCGGAGTCTCTCTGTCAGGAACAACGCTCGGACCTGATGACGGCGCAAATGAAAAACTGTATGGTAAGAAAGTGACTGCCACAGAGATTATTGGCGGCGCCGCAGGACCTGCTCCCGCCTCTGCTCAGCAACTGCTTGCGGTGCTCACAGAGAAATCGCCCAAGAGCGAGTCAAAAGGAAAGTAATCGGCCTTTATGAGAGCCCCGAAGCAGGGGGGAGATCCGGTCGCCTCCATTCCTGCCCGCACGCGGATTCCGCGTTGCTTTAGATCTCCAATAGAAGCGCCTCGCTTCCCTACTCGCCATGAGACCACCGGCAAGACCAATCGTTCTCATTCTTTTCTCACTTGTCGCGATGAAATTGCCGGGTGCCCAAACGCGACCAAGTGAGCAGGAGGTGACTGCTCCACAGAAAGTAAAGGACGGCGACCAGGAAATAGGGAAATCCTACGAGACGTTGCGGCTAGAGCAAAAGCGACTGGTCGACGATTTCGTCAGCCGCTACAACCAGACCACGGGAAGCAAACTGGTTCCGGAACAGGCGTACGACCACGCAAGATTATCCATCCGAACAACGTTTGGCGCTGTGACTGATGCGCTGCTTAAAACAAAGCTCACCGATCCGGAGGGAAAGAGCGTAGGCCGCGCCATCGATCTGGTGGACGCGGTCGACGAAGTGATGGGTGAGGAATCTGGTGTAGCAGGCGATCGCCAGTTCCGCGTATACGTCTATCTAAAGCCTGATGCGGTTGACACTCTGAGCCGGAGCCAGGAGTTCTTCCACGATAAGGATAATGTCCACTATCACAAAGGATTTCCGATCTGCTATCGCCTGAGAAACGGACCGCCCTCCATTCAGTTCTCCATATCGCCTGATAAGAAAATGTCCGACATCGACGTTGACTACCGCTCGTCGACCTTTCCTAAAGCGCTGGTCGACGGGCACCTAACCGCCGCGAACTCCGACGTGCGTGCGGGAAACAATTTGTATTCACATGACAGCCGCTGGGCTGGGCTCGATGGCTGGTGGCGCGAAGTTTTCGGGTTGCTCGGAAGTGGTGCGAAGCTGCCAAAGGAAACCGCGACCGCAAGCCTGGGCAACATCCCCCTGAATCCCGGCATAAGAGCCGATCAGGGCATCGACAAAAGCGCGCATGATTTTCTGAAGGTCTGGGTCGTAGACAAACAGCCGAATAAGTCCGTCGCCTACTTCTCGCGACGTAGCTACTCCTGCCTGGAGACACTGGCGTTGAAGAAGGGGAAACCGGCGGCGCCGGGCATGGTCCGGCTTCGCACCGAGATGGCGATGAAACAATTCAGCGACATCACAGGCGTGGTGAATTCCGTAGGAGATGTGTTCGAAGCTGCCAATGAATGGTCGCAAGGATTGAAAGAAGAAAAGAATGCGTATGCGGCGGAGTTCCGGCTGGTGAGCGTGCCGATGGATGTGGCTTGGGATGAGCAGTGCGACGCGATAGGAGACGGCAAATCGGGCAAGCAACCAAAAGAGAGGTACTATGCCACCGCATTTCGGGGAAGGCAGGGTGACAGTAGGAACAAAGTGATGTCCCTGCTTTGGGCCCAGGAGGGGGGATACTGGAAAATCATCGCCATCCGCATCGAGGACAGCAGCGACGCGGGTATCGTCCCAAAGAGCACTGTGGCTCAGGTGGAGCCCACGGAGCTAGAACTACACAACATTGCTGGAGATCCCGAGGCCGTAAAAGACATCACGCAATTCTACCTGACTTGGGTCCTGAATCGGAATGCTACACAGGCTTCGCACTTTGCGTCTCAGCGCTCCTACCAGTGTCTGACGGCGCCCTCCGGGGAGCAAAAGAAATTGACGCCCCTCACCAGAATCCAGTCCGGGCTCAAACGGCCGCTCGAGAAGGTCCCATCGGGGACGAATCTTGCGGAGATGATGTCGAGTGTGCAACCCGTCAACGATCTGGTGCGCCCAGTCGAGCAAGAAAACTCGAAGGCGTTCGCAATCATGGCGGTCCCGGAACAGATGGCCACTAGGTTTCTTTGCCAAAATCGTCATCTGCCTGAAGAATTGCCTGAGCTGAAACCAGCCGATGCAGAATACGGAGCATATTACGTGTCTGCCAGCCGATTGAATTTTGGGGAGGAGGAATCTCCCGCGCTTCTGCTGTTGTGGACGAGGGAGAAAACAGGCTGGCGAATTGTGGCCTGGGCCGTGGAGGTTCCTTAAAATGGCAAATCCGAAAGTTATAGTTCGCGAAAACTCCATGCAACTTCAAAACCAACGAGGTGCGATAAGACTGCGTAACCTCGTTACTTAGATGAATTCCGATCGGCACCGAAGGGATCCTTGAGCTAGTTCGTAGGGATCAGCAAACGCAATTATTGCGGACCACACCTCAGTTGTGCATAGTGCCTTCCATGAGAATGCGTGTCGCGGAACGCGACACAATGGCGCACGAAAATATCCCGAACACAAACGCTTGCCCAAAACAAACTCAGCAGGAAACCGCTTGCAATTATGTGCCAGACTGACTTCTTCATTTCAGCACACCATAATAGCGGCATGCGCGTCCGCCGTTGGGGTTTTCATAGCCTAACTTTCGAGTGAATATATGAAACCAGCCACGCTCGTTCCTTGCATCTGCGTATTTTTGCTAGGTGCTTCAGCGGTGATTTCCAACCCAGCGAAGCGAGTGCCGGTTCATTGACGTCCACCTCAGACTCGGAGAATACCATGCCTGACCAAACGACCATGGGATCTCAGTCCGCTCCTACCCACCTCACCAGCATTCCAGCACTGAGCCTCGCTGCCCTCGGTGTGGTGTTTGGCGATATTGGCACGAGTCCGCTCTACACACTGAAGACTGTGCTTGACATCACCGGCCCACATTCAGGGCCGACGGCAGTCCTCGGCTCGCTGTCGCTAATCTTGTGGACGCTGATCATCATCGCCTCGGTGAAATACGTCACCATCGCCCTGCGTGTGGACAATGACGGCGAAGGCGGGATTCTCGCACTGATGGCTCTTCTGCGTAGGGTGCACGGGCGGCGGTTGCCCTTCATCATGTTCTTCGGGCTCTGCGGCGCGGCGCTGGTGTATGGCGATGCTGCTATCACGCCGGCAATCTCGGTAATGTCGGCCCTGGAGGGGCTGAACATCGTCGCACCTCACCTGCAGCGTTACGTGCTGCCGGCGACCGTGGTAGTCCTGGTCGCGGTCTTTGCGGTGCAGAAGCAGGGCACTGCGCGCATCGGTCGCCTATTGGGGCCGGTCATGTTGATCTGGTTCGTGACAATCGCGCTGCTCGGCCTACGGGGGATCGTGCAGCATCCGGCGGTTTTGTGGGCCCTCAATCCGATAGTGGGCCTGCGCTACCTTTTTGCGGGTGGTGGCATCACCACCTTGCTGGTGGTCGGCGGCGTGTTCCTTTGTGTCACCGGTGCGGAGGCGCTGTACGCCGACCTGGGTCATTTCGGCCGCGTGCCGATCCGGCTGGCCTGGTCCTGCTTGGTTTTCCCGGCGCTGATTTTGAACTATGCGGGGCAGGCAGCGTTCGTGCTGGCCGGTGCACCGACCAGTGGGAACATCTTCTACCACCTCTGCCCCGCGCCCCTGCTACTGTCGCTGGTGCTACTGGCCACGGTTGCAACCGTCATCGCTAGCCAAGCTGTTATCACGGGCGCCTTTTCGATGACGCGCCAGGCAATCCAACTAGGCTTGTTGCCGCGACTACACATCATCCAGACCTCGGCTCAGGGCTATGGCCAGATCTACCTGCCCGCGGTGAATTGGCTGCTCATGACGGTGACGCTCGGCCTCTCGATTGGCTTTGGAAGCTCAAGCAGACTCGCAGCTGCCTATGGGATTGCAGTGTCGGCAACGATGCTGGCAACCACCTTTCTCTTGTCTATCGCCATGCGCGAGATTTGGAGCTGGTCGCTGCCGGCGGTAATCGTGATCGCCATCGGGTTTGCCACGCTGGACGTAGGATTTCTGTCTGCAAATATGATGAAGGTCGCCCAGGGCGGGTGGGTGCCGCTAGTGCTCGGCGCGTTGATCTGCTGCGTGATGCTGGTCTGGGAGAAAGGCAACGCTGCAGTGCAAAAACAGGTGGACGAAATGCAGATTCCCATCAGTGATATCGAGGCACAAATCGCCAGCGGCAACATTCCGCGCGTGTCCGGAACTGCAGTATTCTTAGCGCGGCTCACGCGGGACATTCCGCCGATCGTGGTCTGGCACCTGAGACACATCCGATCGCTGCACGGTTCGATCGTGATCGTTAACGTCGTCACCGAGTTGGTGCCTTACGTAGCAGCCGAAGACCGAGTGGAAGTCTACGAGATCGCCCCGCGGGTTTGGCGGGCCCACGCCCATTTCGGCTTCATGGAACAGCCGGATATCCCATCCCTGCTGCAGCGCGCCGAGGCAAAGGGTTACCCGGTGGATTCCACCAACGCGACTTATTTTATCGGGCGTGAGACGGTCGTGCCACGCGAAGATGGCAAGGGGCTGCCGCGCTTGGTGCAGGGTACCTTTGCGTTCTTGTTACGCAATTCGAGCGAGGCAATTGAGTATTTCCGCCTACCTAGAGATATGGTTGTTGAGATAGGGCGCCAATTCGCTATCTGATCTCGAAATTCCTTTTCGTTGCGACTTGTGCGTGAATGCGGAACCTGGGGGTCCAGACTCCTCGCAAACTGAACTGGAAACGGCTCCCCTAAGAAGTTTGATAGACTCCGTCGAAGTCCCACCGCTCGTTACGACTTCGATAGTTCTTAAGCAGTTTGTTTTGTCTTTGATTCAAAGTAGGCACGGATTTTCTCCTTACTACATCATTCCCCGTCGGTGAGACGCTGTTTCACGGACCAAAAAAAAAGGTGTTACCTCCCGGGAGGGCTATGCCGCCTTCTCCATTCCGCCCTTGCCTCGCGAACTTGAACCAAGAATTCTTCTCGTGGCCGTCTCCTCTTGTTCGCACTTAGCGAAAACATGTACCGGGGTGCCGTTCCGAAGCGGACTAGTTCCGTGTCGTTCATGTTGCGGAGGTTCGAGCGCAACCCTTCAACATCAATCTGGTGTGGTATTCGGATGTTGGACATGATTACTACCTCTTCTGGAGCTACGGCGGGGACTCGCTCAGCGCAAAATTAGCGCAGGGACTCTTGCGGAGCAAGTTCACACGCCTGGTCATCCGCTTCGAACTGCTGCGGTCGTTAACAGAGTTCACGAACTGGCGGACGATCCGAATCGAGTGTTGGGTATGGTCTGGCCCATCCACTCTCTTTCTCCTCGATCTCCTCGCCCCACAAAATACTGCCTAATGCTTTTGAGCGCCGTTCCTGCCTACGCTAGTTTTCCTACCTTCATCCACCAAGGTTACGCGTGAAACGATCTCGGAATTATGCCGCCTACTTTCCAGAAACCAAACCTGTAGAATCTCCGGTCGCACGCACGGCACCGATGCGGAGTTAATAATAGCGGGATCAAAAGAGTCTCAATTAAGCCTCGGCGGTGGGATTTTCTGACTTTGTTTGATTGGCAGAAAGGGCATTGCATAGTCGCACCTGGGGCGCGGCGCAACATACTGGCTAAAACTCGTCCGGGGTGTGATTCCCGTCACCTATGCCGCTGGCAGAGTTTGGTGCCGATTATATACCGCGTCTGGCCAACTGCGTAGGAAACCCTTTGTACCAAGGGCCTCGGTTTCCCTCCGTACGTTTGGTGATTTCCGTCACCAACGGACAATGTGAGGTCGGGCTGAGATTGGCCGTTCCCGGTTCCCGCCGCGCCCTATCCTTTCAGCCCAACATGGATCCCACAGGCAAGTTGGCCACGGGGCAACGCGCCTTCCGTAACACGCGCTCCGAAGTGGTGCCACGTAGGCCGTCAAGAAATCCGTCAGGACCGTCGGTTGTCATGATGATCAGATCTGCGCCAAGCTCCGTGGCGGTTTGCAGGATTGTGTCGGCTGGTTCACCGACCTTGGCTACACGGTTCCAGGTCCAGTTAGTATCTTCTGGGATTTTTACTGAAGGCATTTCGGCAGCGGGTCCTACGTGCAGCAAAGTGACCATGCCAGGCGGCAATCGGAGGTTGTGGATAAGGCGTGCAGCGGCTTCCGCGCTTGGCTGCGGCCGAGGTTTGATCGTAATCGGGATGAGGATGCTCCCGAGCGAGATCGAACCATCCTGTCGCGAGACAAAGCCATCTACACCATGTGGGGTGAAGAGCGTCATTTGTCCGGAGCGGCGCGCGATCGGCTCGCCTACCGACTTTTCGAACCAGCGCATGCGGCCCTCGTGTTGGTGAACCGCCAACACGATCAGATCCGTAGGATGTTCTTCCAGAAAATCAACGCAGGCTTTCACCGGATCTTTGCTCAACCTGATAAACTTGGCGACCTCGATGCCGAGTTGCCCGACCGCGCTCTTAGGACGGCCCCTCGGAATGAGTCTCCATCGCTCGAGGGTGTCGCGGACGCCAGGGAAGTCTTGCCATTCAGCACTATGACTAGCGTCCACATGGAGGATTGTAAGTTTGCTTCCGGCAGCCAGTGCGATCTTCAAGGCGTGCGCGAAGGCGACTTCGCTGGCCCCGGAGAAATCCGACGGATGAAAAATGGATTCCAGTTTGATTTGCTCAAGCATTTCGGTGACTCCGCTGCATTTTTCGGCATAGGCCGAAGCCGGTATGCGCATCAATAACCACACACCGCCTCAGAAACATCCCAACGTGCACAGTGCTCAATACACCAAGGACCTATTCCAAGAAAACTAGTAGTTTCTCCAGTTGAAAGTGTGCTCGCGCTACTAAAGATGTCTCGTCACGAGGTTTAGCGAACCCGTTCGTCAAGACTTGCCCACAGGACAACTACCGACCTGGGTCCCGCTCGATAGGTGCGGCCTGGAACAGGTGGCGCGGTCTGCCACGCGACGATGTCTTGGGGAGAATCCAACGAGGTGTCGATCCACCGACGCCACGGATGCTTATCGCCGTTGTCCACCGCTGGAAGCTCGAACTCCAGCGGCTCCCAATAGCTAGTGAAGATGCAGTGTACGAGCAGTCGTTCCGATGGCAACTCGACGTCGAGCGCTATGCTGTGCGAGTGTTGGTCCCAGTCCGGCTCGCGAAGCTTTATGCCATGCCAGCCTTTCAAACCTCCGCTGATTAACTGCGCTAAGGTCAGCTGCTGACGCCTAGGGTCGCTGCCTCGCAACAGCCTTCTCGTGGCGAGCAATTTCACAAATCGATGCACGTCTGGGTATCTGGTAAGAAGTGACCAGTCGAACCAGCTGGTCTCATTGTCTTGACAATACGCATTATTGTTGCCGTGTTGCGTTCGCCTCACTTCATCGCCCATCACAAACATTGGCAGACCAAGAGAGAGGAGAGTGACGGTCAAGAAATTCTTTACCTGACGGTTGCGAAGTTGTTCAACAGCAGGGTCATTGGTCGGTCCTTCTGCTCCGCAGTTCCAACTTCGATTGTCACTTGCGCCGTCGCGGTTACCTTCTCCGTTCGCCTCGTTGTGCTTTTCGTTGTATGAAACGAGGTCGTTTAGCGTAAATCCGTCATGACATGTCACAAAGTTTACGCTCACTTCAGCCTCGCGCCCTTTGTGACGATAGACATCAAGACTCCCCAGCATCCTGTCGGCAAAACGCTGCAATGAGCCGTCTTCGCTCTGGAAGAAACTACGGATGTCATCGCGGAAGTGGCCGTTCCATTCCCTCCAGCTATCTCCAACAAAACTACCGACCTGATACAATCCAGCTGCATCCCAAGCCTCGGCGATCATCTTTGTTCCAGCAAGGGTCGGGTCGGAATCAATGTCCCAAAGAACAGGTGGTTTAGACATCACGCAACCGTCAGAATCGCGCGCAAGGATCGACGCGAGATCGAAGCGGAAACCATCCACGTGCATCACTTCAACCCAGTAGCGGAGACTGTCCACGATCATGCGGCGAACAATGGGATGATTGGCGTTGAGCGTATTGCCCGTACCGGTGAAATTCGAGTAATACGAGTGATCTCGCTCCAACAGGTAATAGGCGTTGTTGTCCAATCCACGAAAGCTAAGTGTTGGTCCCCTGTGATCCCCTTCGGCAGTGTGATTGAACACAACATCGAGGATGACTTCGATACCAGCCCGGTGAAGCGCTTTGACCATGTCGCGGAACTCGTCTACAGGGCCTAGGGAATCCTGGCGAGAGCTGTACGCTTGGTGTGGCGCGAAAAAGGAGATCGGTGCATAACCCCAGTAATTAACCAGGCCCGGCGGGCAATCCAGCCGATCGAACTGGAATACAGGAAGAAGTTCAACAGCTGAGATACCAAGGTCCTGAAGATAAGGAATCTTCTCTATGAGTCCCCGAAAAGTTCCGCGAGTCTCCTGTGAGACGCCGGAGTTGGGATGGGCTGTGAATCCTTTGACGTGCAGCTCGTAGACGATCGTATGGGCTGGTGGCCGGTTAATTGGCGAGTCGCCTTCCCAGTCATACAAGCTGGGATCTACTATTACGCTCTTCATCGCGGTGGCAGCGTTATCTCCTTTTTGCTGCGCTGCTTGACGAGAGTACTCTTTCGGGACAACCACGCCGCGACCATATGGGTCGAGGAGCACTTTCGTAGCGTCAAATCTCAATCCCCTGGAAGGATCGTACGGCCCATCAGCTCGAAAGCCGTAAAGCTGACCAGGCTGCACGCCCGGGACAAAGGCATGCCAGTAATGGTAGGTGCGGTTGACTAGTGGGTCTAAGGAGACTGTGCGCGAAGGGCGGCTATCGTCCTCTCGGTCAAAGAAAAGCAGGTCCAGCCTTAAAGCGTCTCGTGAATACAAGCTGAAATTGACACCATTGGAATAAACGGTAGGACCGATCGGTGAACTTCGACCGGCCTTGGCAATAGGAGCCGTGACGGCTTCATGCGCTCGCTGCGCAGCCGCGCCGGCCGCAGCCGAACGGACATCCGGTCGAAGGTCGTAAGACATGACTTATCTCCTCTGCTACGTCCGCCACATCGATGTGAATCCGATCACCACCAGCCCGGTGCGCTTCAGCCACCTCTTCACCCAAACGCGCAAAGTCGGCTGCGAGAATCGAGGGCGCAAGTTTCACGGCACCTTTGTCCATATCCAAGTTCCTCGTGGTTACCAAGTCTCAGGCCGTTTTGCGTGATGCGCGATCGGCTATCCGATTGCTCTACGGTAAACGTCTGTCTTGGCAGTGGACGCCTCAAAGATGCTCCATGATGGCTTCCAGCGTGACCATCACGGGCTCACCTTTCCCCATGAATGTGCTGGCGAATTCCTCCATCAACCTACAGATGGACTTCGATCTCATGGATTCCATGCAATCCAACATGAGCATGAATCCAGTGATGAGCTCAACCATGGAGCAGATGCAGGGTTCGGCCATGTTCGATCGAATGATGGACGACTTCCTCGGGCAGATTACCTCGGTCAACACCGCCAATAATCAATTCACCATGTCGTTCGCCCAAGGTATGCCGTCCATGACCCTGAGCGCCGATACCAACACCACCTTCCAGGAATTCGACAGCATCGGTAAATCAAACAACATGAGCGGCCTGGCGCAAGGACAGATGGTCCTCGTCAGGATGGAACTGCGGTCCGGGGGAACGCTGCATGCCGACAAGGTGCGCTTCGAAAGCACCAACCAACTCCTGCAAGGAATGATCGTGGCCATCAACAACTCCACGCAATTCGATATGGTGGTGATGAAAGAAGCTCCCACGCTCCAAGGCGTGAATATCGGCGACCTTGTCCGCATGAACATGCAAGCTCCATCCATGTTCGATATCGACGACATGGACATGCCCGTGAGCGGCACGAGCTTTACCGGCGCTCCCGACATGATGGTCGGCCAAATGGTCGAAATCGAACCCACATCGTCTCTCGTTCCCGGCACGCCGCCTCAGCTCACCACGGCCCATGTCCGCCTGATGAAGGCCTGGGTCGCTGCGAAAGTCGCCTCCAAAATCGACGCCACGACCTTTACGATGAACAGCCTGCCGGGGATGTTCACGGCCGCGGGAATCAGCACGATGAAAGTCACCACACTTGCGGAAACCGAGTTTGACGGAGTTTCCGGCCTCGGTGCGATGAATGTCGGCGACACCGTGATTGTCCGTGGTCCTCTGTTCGCCGGGAGTGCCACGAAGACCATGATTGCTGCGCGCGTCCAGAAGCGGTAGCTACCCTCGTCATTTTTTCATCGCGGCCGGTCCGCCTCCGACCGAAGCGTCCGTCTGTGATATAAAAAGGTTCCTCCTGCGTCTGCCTGGAGTCCGCGATGGAACACACTCATCACCCTTCCGCATCCGAATCGATGCAGCATCACGAGCACCGCCACGAACACCACACTGAGCCCAGCCTGCACTCCGGACATGACCGCCATGCGGGCCACTCCGTCGCCATGTTCCGCGACAAATTCTGGTTGAGCCTCGCGTTCACCATTCCTGTGCTCATCTGGTCCGCCGACGTACAGCACTGGCTTCGGTTCAGCGCACCCACGTTTCCCGGCTCAAAATGGATTCCAGCCATCTTCGGAACCGTCGTCTTCTTCTACGGTGGAATTGTTTTCGTGCGTGGTGCCCATCGAGAACTCGCCGAGCGTAAGCCCGGCATGATGACCCTCATCAGCTTGGCGATCCTCGTCGCTTTCGGTGCCTCGCTCGCTGCAACACTCGGTGTCTTCCAGGTCGAAGTCTGGTGGGAGCTCGCGACGTTGATCACCATCATGGTTCTTGGCCACTGGCTTGAAATGCGTGCTATCGCACAGGCGAGCGGTGCGCTCAACGCTCTCGCCGCATTGCTGCCGGACACGGCGGAACGCGTCGAGGGCTCCGAAGTTCGGAGCGTCCCCCTTTCCGAACTGCGAACGGGTGACATCGTTCTCATTCGACCTGGAACGCGTGCGCCTGCCGACGGAGAGGTCACCGAAGGCGCCGCCGATGTGGACGAATCCATGATTACCGGGGAATCGAAACCGGTCTCAAAAGGACCGGGCGCTAAAGTTATCGCGGGAACCGTCGCAGGCGGAGGAAGCCTTCGCGCACGGATCACTGCCGTCGGAGAAGAGACCGCTCTCTCCGGCATTATGCGGCTTGTCGCTGCGGCGCAAGCATCCGGTTCCCGCACACAAGCTCTCGCCGACCGCGCAGCCGCGCTTCTATTTTACGTAGCCGTCGCAGCCGGCACGGCGACGTTTGTTTACTGGTGGATGTCCGGCGACAAGGCACACGCGCTCATCCGGACAGCGACGGTCCTCATCATCGCTTGCCCGCATGCCCTGGGCTTGGCTATCCCCTTGGTCATCGCCATCTCGACTTCGCTCGGCGCACAGAACGGACTTCTCGTTAAAGATCGACTCGCTCTCGAACGTGCGCGCGATTTGGATGTCGTTGTTTTCGACAAAACCGGAACGCTGACACGCGGCGCTCCCACGCTATCTGGCGTTGCGGTTGCGCCTGGTGTTCGCGAGCAAGATTTGATCGCGCGTGCCGCAGCCGTCGAAGGCGATTCCGAGCACCCGCTCGCCAAAGTGATCGTTGCCGAGGCAAAGCGGCGTGGAATCCTGACGCTCCCCGCGACTCAGTTCGAGGCTCTCCCGGGCCGCGGCGCGCAGGCACTCGTCGGCGGAGAGACTATCTCTGTCGGTGGTCCGCGCCTGTTGAGCGAGCGAAGCACAACGCCTCCACCAGAACTCGCAAAAACGATGTCGGCGTGGGCCGCCGAAGGGAAAACCGTGCTTTCTGTCGTTTCAGGAAGAGACGCCCTCGGGGCCTTCGCCGTGGAAGACGAAATTCGCCCCGAATCAAAACAGGCCGTCGAAGAACTTCATCGCCTCGGCGTGCGAGTCGCAATGATTACCGGCGACTCGAAAGCCGTCGCTGAGTCCGTTGCGCGCCGCGTCGGCATTGATGAGGTCGCCGCTGAAGTGCTACCCGCCGACAAAGCTTCCGCCGTTCAACGCTTCCAATCGGGAGGCAAACGCGTTGCCATGGTCGGCGACGGCGTCAACGACGCCCCGGCACTCGCCACCGCGAATGTCGGTATCGCCATCGGCGCGGGTACTGACGTCGCCGTCGAGTCCGCAGGCATCGTTCTCGTGCGCAGTGACCCCCGCGACGTCGTCGGAGCGATCGAACTCTCCCGCGCGACCTACCGCAAGATGATCCAGAATCTCGTCTGGGCTACCGCCTACAATTTGGTTGCGATTCCCGTCGCCGCAGGTGTCCTTCTCCGCTGGGGGCTTGAACTCCCCATGAGCGTGGGCGCTATCGCCATGAGTTTATCCACGATCATCGTCGCGGCAAACGCGCAACTATTGCGCGGACTCAAGATCGGACGAGACCCGGTTTCTTTGCCTACGCCTTCTCAAAAAGTCGCCGCAGCGTCCGCGTAATGGGTGGGCGTTCCGCGGGGGCAATTTGTCAGTCTGATTCTCTCCTTCAGCACGTTTGAGACATTCGACAAAATTGCGCTTATCGTTTCTCGAATACCAAGACATATATGAAAGGCATGTGATCGAACTGCTTCGTGAGGTGAAATCCTTGGATCTCGACCTCTTTCACGACGTCGTCACGGTCTAGGCGGATGTGACTCCGAACTAAATCTGGGCTGGCGGTCTGCGAGCCGCACAGCCGAGCAACCGGCAGGACTCTTCACTTCCGATCTGGTTCGCTCCGCGCACTCCTTTGTATCTAGCTCCTAGTCTACAGACGATCCCTTCGATAGGTATTGAGCGCTCGTGCGCGCAAAAACGCGCGCGCCGTCGCTGCATACTTCGCGTTCTTCCCTTTCAATGCCCTCGCGAAAGAGAGGCTCTCCAATCTGGGACAGCCTCATAGTCGAACACGAGTCGCGCCCGGCAAAAAGAAAAACAGAGATTCAGATTAAGGAGAAAGAGAAATGAACAAAGGAAGAAGAGCATTCCTCCAAGGTACGGCGGCTCTCGGCGCCGGACTTATCGCTGCTGAAAAAGCTTTCGCCGGCACACAAGACCAGCAAATGCAAGACATGCCCGGCATGGAGCATGGCCAGCACAAGATGCCTCCGGCGAAGTCCCGAGCAGCCACGGTCGCGGTGCCGATGCAAACTCCCGACGTGCCAGACCTGCCATTCGAAATGGACGGTGCGGTAAAAGTGTTCAAGCTGCGCGCCGAGCCGGTCACGCGGAAGCTGGTGCCGTTCAAGACCATGACCGTGTGGGGCTACAACGGCAGCTGCCCCGGGCCCACGATTCAGGTGCAACAAGGCCCTTCTGTCCAGCCTTCTCCGCCATGCCCCAACCTCCCAATCCAACTTGCATTCCTGACAGTGCGACCTACGGCGCCTCAACGCACGTGCGGGTAGACTCTCGCCAGCCGTTCCGCCGCAACACCCATTTCGAAGAGCGCCACCAAGAAGACGTTCGTCAATTGCTGCCGCAGGAATCCGCCTCGCACGAATCGTCTCGCTGACGTCTTCACCGCCGCAGGGAACGTCGCGAACTTGCCTCGCTTTTTCAGCCGTTTCAGGAACTCCACATCTTCGAGAAACGGCAACGGAGCAAACCCATCCATTTCTCGGAACACATCGCTTCGAACGAAAAATCCTTGATCCCCGAAATGAAAGAAGCGCGACCGGAATCGCGTAAACCAGCAGTACAGCTTCAACAGTGGATGTGCATGATCGAACTGCAAGCGGAAACATCCCCCCACGACGCCTTCACCAAACGCGTTGCGCACATGAGAGTCGAATCCTCTTGGCAACTCCGAGTCCGCGTGCAGGAACAACAGTACGTCGGTGGCAAGACACCGCGCTCCGTGGTTCATCTGAGCGCCCCGGTTCGGAGGGTGAACGCACTCCGTGTGGAAATACCGACGCGAGATACTGCGCGTGTCGTCGCTCGATCCGCCGTCTACGACCACAACCGCATACTTTCCGCGGGTGACCTCATAGAGGCGCGACAGATAGTAGTCGAGCGTTGGGGCCTCGTTGTAGACAGGCACGACGATTCCCACGGACAAGTTCGATTCCCAATCCGTCCCGCCCTTCATCTCCTCAGCCCACACTTCATCTCATTTCAGGACTGCACCATTCGATAGGTGCGGACCGCGGAAGGATTCAACGAGCATGGGATATGTAACGCTTGAGAACGGTCGATGTTAACGCCTGCTTCTCACATCAACAATTCCGTTGTCACAGCGGTATCGATCCACGCGTTTACCTGCTCAAAAGAGCCGTTGCCTCGCCTGCGTCCTCCGCGCGTCATCCGGGGTTGCGCTTCGCTTCTTTCATTAGGTGTGCTAGTATAAATCTCGCATGAGCGCACAAATTCTTATTGGCGGTTTATTGGCGGTCTTGCCAGGAAAGCTTGCAGTCAGGGGCGGACCAGGCGAACAGTGCGCTGTATGCGAATCTTGCAAAGCCTTATTTTGCAAGGTTTTGCGCTAAGTCGTTGATTCCACGGTTGGGGACGTAGTTCAGTTGGTTAGAACGCTGCCCCGTCCCTGCGCACTGTCACGGCAATTCCCTTCCTCGCTCGATAACAGAGGCGCAGGCCCATGGGCCCCAAGAGATGATATCCGCTGTTGTATTGACCGCAAATCCGTGTTCCTGTATTTTCGAGTTCTGTTCTGGAACGTGCAGGTCGATATAAAACTTGGCGCGCGTCCGGGAGAAGCATTATGGCAGTGAAGATTGAACTTCCCGAGGATATCGAGCATCACCTGGAAAAGCAGTGGGGGAATCTGCCCAGGCACGCACTTGAAACGCTCGCGATCGAGGGCTATCGGGCTCGCGTTCTGAGTCGTTCGCAGGTCAGGCGGATGCTTGCGTTCGATACAGGCGCGGAAGTTGACGAATTCATGAAGCGCGCGGGCGTTCCCTTCGATTACACTCTGGATGACTTCGAACACGACGGGGAAAGCAGTCGATTTCTTCGGGAAACACGGGCTAAGGAACTACACGGGCGATGATCGTCGTCGCCGATACTAGCCCCCTCCATTATCTAATCCTTCTCGAGCAAGCCGAAGTTCTACAAAACCTCTATGGTTGTGTAATCATCCCGGAAGCCGTCGTCCGCGAGTTGCAAGCCCAGAAAACACCGGCTGTCGTGCGTCTGTGGATCACGACCCCACCAGAATGGTTGCAAGCCCGGCAAATCGCCGTACCTCCGGATCCTGGGCTGACAGAACTTGATCCGGGCGAGCGTGAAGCTATCGCCCTGGCAGAAGCGCTTCGTGCCGACGCATTGATTATCGACGAGAAGGCGGGGCGGCGCGAAGCAGAGCGACGGAAGCTGCGTGTGATCGGAACAGTGCGGGTTTTGGACGATGCGGCCGAGGCAGGACTGTTAGACCTGCCGGCGGCACTCTCGCGGTTGCAGGGATTCGGATTCTACCTCGACAACAGACTCCTGCAATTTCTGCTTGATCGCGATTCCGTGCGCCAGCGACTCAAGAAGAAAAGCTAAGGTCAGCTGCTTCTCATCGCCGCAGGTTCTGCCAAATTCTGACTCGCTGGTTAGAATCCCGCACTGTCACGGCAGTCTCGCCACTCGGCTGTATCAATATATAGGCCCACCCGTAAGCGTGCAGTTCTCCAACCGGAAGCCCAATTCGACTTGCCCGAAGGCATTTTTCCCTGCCCTCTCACGCCGGAACAGGAGCGCTGGGTTCGGAAGAACCCTGTGTCGGCCGCTGCGAGTTCCAAATGGACCTGCGCGAGCTGCCCGCCGTAACATACTTGAATGGGGTGTCAGGAAACACGCATGCGGAGGTGAGCCATGCATTTCGAAACATTCAGTTTTGGTTCCATCCGAATCGACGGCGTCACCTATGACCATGACGTCGTCATCGATCGCGGTGAGATCCACAAACGGAAGAAGAAACCGTCCAAACAATTCCGCGATTCTTTCGGACACACACCTTTGTCCGCCGGAGAGAAAATACCTTGGAAGTGCCAGCGCCTGGTAATTGGTACCGGGACAGGTGCCCTGCCAGTGATGGATGAAGTGAAGCGCGAAGCGAAACGTCGCGGGATCGAGTTGCTGATCCTTCCGACGTCCAGCGCTATCGAACTACTAAATCACAACCCTGCCCTCACCAACGCTATCCTGCACGTGACTTGCTAAACGCTTGGTTCAGCTTATTGACCAATTCGGCTAGATGGAAGAACGCCGCAAAGCAGCCCCGCAAGGTAGAACAGCGTGGCTAAAGAGACCCCGATCAAAGGCGCCTTAAACCAGAAGACTCGGGCTAGGACAACATACCCCACTAGCACCAGCAATCCGAGCCCTGCCAGAAAATGCGACCGCAGCAGCACTTCCCATCGGCTCACGGTCAGGTAGCCATGGATCAGGCCGAACAGCATCAACCCCATGCTGTGACTGACGTGGAACCGATCCAGGCTTTCCACATCGTCATATCACTGGAGATACGCCGTGCAACCTGCTTCATCGCCGTCTCCAGCTGTCCTTCAGTAGGGCTGAACTTGAGGGTAGAAGAACGTGTACGCCAGATGCACGCTACCGAGGAACACG